>Ga0334888_1004396_pt1 | contig 12806 bp, 8 predicted proteins | sample GraSluR1_MG_FD_207227 | JGI IMG/M metagenome (GOLD analysis project Ga0334888, IMG submission 207227) | Sludge microbial communities from methane-producing bioreactor in Wageningen University, Netherlands - Granular Sludge_3_08-R1 | ecosystem: Engineered > Bioreactor > Anaerobic > Unclassified ...
AACGTAAGAGGAGACGAAGGTCTCCACGACGCCGAGGATAAGTCCACCGGCGAGGGCTCCGGGAAGGCTGCCCAGGCCGCCGATGACGGCGGCGATGTACGCCTTGTTGGTGACCCATCCCATGGTGGGATACACGAGATACTTTATTCCCAGGAAGACTCCCGCCACGCCGGCGAAACCGCCGGCGAGAAGGAAGACTATGGCGATGAGCCTGTCCAGGTCAACTCCCATGAGGGAGCACATGGTCATGTCGGAGACACCTGCCCGGATGGCTATTCCGGTGCGGGTGCGGGTTATGAAAAGGTGAAGTCCCAGGATGGCCGCAAGGGCGAAGAGGAAGGCCCCCACGTCAAGAAGGCTGACGCTGCTTCCGCCGACGGTGATCACCTGGCGGGCAAAGAACTCGGGAAAGGCGTAAAACCGGGAGCCGATGGTGGCGTAGACCATGTTCTCGAGGAACACGGCACACCCCATGGCGCTGATCATGAGGTACAGGGAGGGAGCCTTCCGCCTGCGGAGGCTCGAATAGGCGAGCCGTTCGTTGAGAACGGCGATGATCCCCGCTCCCGCGATGCTTCCCGCGAGAACGAGACCGAATCCCAGGCTGAGCTTCGTCGCCAGGGCAAGCCCCACATAGGCGCCGAGCATGATGACCGCGCCGTGGGCGAAATTGCTGAAATTAAGCACGCTGAAGACGAGGGAGTAGCCCACCGCCATCAGGGAGTAGATGCCTCCTATGGAGAGGCCCGTTATCAGTGTCTGAAGGAACAATCCGGCCCACACATCCTTTGAGCGTATTGGGAAAGGTCGCCTCTCCTCCGGCTATCCCGGTCCCGGACGGAATTCAGAAAAAAAGCCGGGGAGCGCCCGGGCGAAGGGCGCCCCCGGTGATGCACAGCCCCGTCTATTCGACGGAAAAATACTTCTTCACGAACTTGAAGGTCTTGTTGGCCACGTCCACCTGCTGGATCACCGCCGGCTTGTCGAGGGGGTTGTGATCCTCGGGGTTGATGGTGAGCGGACCGCTGGTAACCTTGATGTCCTTCAGGTTTGCGAGGGCGTCGGCGAGCTTGGCGCCGTCGGTGGTTCCGGCCTTCTTCAGGCCTTCCACGATCATGATGAGGGCATCCTGGGCCATGACGGGGTTCGGGAGCACGGGTTCCTCGCCGAAGGCGGCCTTGTATTCGGCCACGAAATCCTGAATATCGGGGTCGGCCAGGTCCGCGAGGTTCACGAAATACCCGCCGTCAATGGCGCTTCCGCCGAGCTCGATGAGGTCGGGGCTGCCCCAGTTGTCCGTTCCGAGGAGCACGGCGCCGATGCCGAGGTCCCTGGCCTGCTTGGCGGCCATGGCGGCTTCCTTCTGGCTGGTGGGGATGAAGATGACGTCAGGGGCCAGATCCTTCATCTTGCCGAGCTGGGCCCTGTAGTCGAGTTCGTCGGTCCTGAAGGCTTCCTTCGCCACGATGGTGCCGCCCTTCTCCGTGAATGCCTCTTCGAAGTACTTCGCGAGCCACTGGCCGTAGTCCGATCCCACGTCATAGAGAATGGCGCCCTTCTTCGCTCCGAGGTCGGTCACGGCAAACCGGGCCGCCACCGTTCCCTGGAAGGGGTCGATGAAGCAGGGGCGGAAGGCGAAGGGGCGGACCTTGCCGGACCTCTGGTCGATGGTCACGTAGGGGTTGGTGGCGGTGGTGACCACCATGGGGATGCTCGCCCTTTCGAACACGGGGGCGGAAGCGATGGAGTTGCCGCTCTGGGCGGGGCCGATGACGGCCACGACACCGTCGGAGACAAGCCGGCGGGCCACGTTGACCGCTTCGACCCCGTCATTCCGGTTGTCGTAGCGGACAAACTCGATCTTCTTTCCGAGGACGCCGCCCGCATCGTTGATCTTCTTCACGAGCATGTCCAGCGCCCGGGCCTCGGACTGCCCCCACATGGAAGCGCCGCCGGTGAGGGACACGGTATGGCCGATGCGGATCACGTCATCCGCGAAGGCGGCTCCGGCAAAGACAAGGATCAAAACTGCCGCTGTCATCATAAGGATCTTTCTCATTTCTCTTCTCAACCTCCCTGGTATTTGGCGTTCGTTCCCAATCCGCTTCTCCGCCCCACAGGGGCGGGAATCCTTCCGGCACCGTCGTTTTTCCCTGGCCCCACCTCCGGACATGGTGTTCCGTTCACCGAAGATGCTCCGGAATCCTGTCCCACCGGAGCACATCGTCGTAGGTCTGCCGCTCTGCGATCACGTCGGCCCTTCCCGGGCTCACCAGCAGGGCGGCAGGCCGCGGAATCCTGTTGTAATTGCTCGCCATGGAGAAGGTGTAGGCCCCGGTGTTCAGCACGGCGAGCAGGTCGCCCCGCTCCAGGGGAGGAACCTTCAGCCCCTCGATAAGCACGTCCCCGGACTCGCAGCATTTCCCGGCCACCGTCACCGTCTCCGTTGGTTCCCGGTCCATCTTGCCCGCCGCCACGGCCCAGTATTTCGCGCCGTACAGGGCGGGTCTCGGGTTGTCCGTCATGCCCCCGTCCACACCGGCGTAGGTCACCATCCCGTCGATGGTCTTCACGGTCTGGACGGTATACAGGGTAATCCCCGCCTCGGAGACGATCCACCGGCCCGGCTCGATGATTACCCGGGGAACGGGGATCCCCTCCGCGGCGCAGCCCGAAGCGAGGGTCTCCATCATGGCGTCGGTGAAGGATGAAATGGGAGGAGTCTTACCCTCGGGGTCGAATTCCACGCCGTACCCTCCGCCCATGTTGAGTTCCATGGTGGTGAACCCGAGGTCCCTGGAGAATTCGGCAATGGTCTTCACTACGATGCCTACGGCCATCACGTGGGACGTATTCTCGAAAATCTGGGACCCGATGTGGAAATGGAAGCCCCTGAGGGAAAGGCAGTCCGAGTTCATGGCCCTCCTGACTGCCGTCCTGAGGGAGTTCCCTAGGAGGGGAAAGCCGAACTTGGAGCCCGTGTGGCCCGTAAGGATATATTTATGGGTGTGGGCGTCCACCCCCGGGGTGACCCGGAAGAGGATGTCCGCTCTCTTCCCCGCTTTCCGGGCAGTCTCCTCAAGGGTGTCGAGCTCGGAGGTGCCGTCCACGACGATCCGCCCCACTCCCGCATCGATGGCATAGCGGAGTTCCTCTTCCGTCTTGCTGTTGCCGTGGAAAAAGACCCTTTCCATGGGGAAGCCCGCGGATTTCGCCGTATGGAGTTCCCCTCCCGATACCACGTCGAGCCCCAGCCCTTCCGATGCAATGATCCTGCACATGGCCAGGGGAAGAAAGGCCTTCCCCGCGTACACAGCCAGGGAATGCTCCCACCGGTCCATGAAGGATTCCCTCACCGCCCTGCACCGGGCCCGAACCCCCTCCTCGGACAGGACGTACAGCGGTGTTCCGAACCGCTCCGCCAGCTCCGTCACATCCCAACCTCCGAAGAGGAAATGCCCCATGTCATTCACGTTCTGCTGCCCCACTGCGCCTGCACCTCTTTCCGTTCAAAAAACGGGGAATAAAAAAACGACCCGCCCCCATGAAGGGACGAGTCGTTGATCTCGCGGTACCACCCTGCTTGGGCGCATGCTGCAGCGCCCCGCTCTCGGCCCTGTGACGGGAGCCTCCCGGAGGCGTACTTCCGGTTCATTCGAACCGTTTCAGCCCCGGCTCCGCAGCCTTTCGTCCCTCCGTTCCTGCCCGGGAAGCCTCTCAGCCTGTGAACTTCCCTCTCTGGCGGCAGATCCATTACTTCGGGCATTCTGCATCATCGCCTGTGCTTTTTTTGTTTCGGACATTATATCCAGTGGGGGGATGAACGTCAACACAAAAAGAGGAAATTCATCATTCTCCGCATTTTTTTCCCTTCCCGGCCATCTTGTTCTCGTACATCCTCCGGTCAGCATCGGCCATAAGCTCTCCCAGGGAAACGGGGCGCTCGGGGTTCCATTCGCTCAGGCCCATGCTCATGGACAGCCGGTACTCCCTGGTCCTTTGCCCGTTGGCCCGTCGGACGGCTTCTTCGAGTCTCCCCGCCGGGTCGCCCGGCTCGTCATGCCCATCGTGAAGCATGAGTACAGCAAACTCATCCCCCCCGATCCTTCCCGTGATATCCGATGCCCGGAACGTATCCCGAAGAAGAGCGGCCGTTTCCCGGAGGACTTCGTCCCCCTCCTCGTGACCGAGGGTGTCGTTCACGTTCTTGAAGCCGTCCAGATCGGCGAAAAGAAAAGTCGCCCTGAACCCCATCCTGGCGGCGAGCTGCAGCGCCTTTTCGGTGAAGGAGAGAAATCCTCTTCTGTTGTAGAGCCCCGTCAGTGCGTCGGTGACCGCTTCCTTTTCGAGGAGTTCCCGGAGCCGGACCATCTCGGTGACGTCCCGGATGGTAGCGAAACGGACGAGTTCTCCGTCCCAGTTCGAGGTGGCCGTCCGCATGTCGCCGACCACCCTTTCTCCGTTCGGCAGATCGATGACGACCTCCCTGTGCCCGCCTTCCCCTTCCAGGGGGAAAAGGAAGGGTTTTCCCACGAGTTCCGAAGAATCCTTGTGGAGGAGCAGCTCCGCGGCGGGGTTGACGTAGATGACCGTTCCGCCTCCTTCAACAACAACCACGGCATCCCCGGTAGTCTCCATGAGGGTCTGGAAGTTCGCCTGGGCCCGTTTCACGTCCTCCAGGGCGTTCCGGTAGTCACCTCCCAGTTTCTCAAGCTGGGAACTCTGGAGCACCGCCGCCTCGAAGGTTGAGAGGAGAAGGTCAATGATCTGGATCCTGTCCGCCGTGAGCTTGTGGTACTGCCCGGCGAAGAAGACTTCCACCGTCATCTGGGCCTGGCCGGCCCTCCGGAGTTCAAGATTTGTGAGAACGTGTTCCAGGCGCCGCAGGAGATGTTCCCCTTCGTACGGCTTGGTGAGAAAGTTGTCGGCGCCGCACTGGAGCCCCCGGATAACGTCCTTCGGGTCGGAGAGGGAGGTGAGCAGCACCACGGGGATGTCCTTCAGGGCCCCGTCGTTCTTGATGCAGCGGCACATTTCGAAGCCGTCCATCTCGGGCATCATGACATCGGTTATGATTACCGAGGGTTTTGTCTTCGCCGCGGCAGCAAGTCCTTCGATTCCGTTTCGGGCAACGTGGACGGTGTACCCGTTCTCCGCCAGAAGCCGCTCGAGCCGCTTGGCCTGGGTCAGGCTGTCCTCCACAATCAGTATGTTTGCTGTCCTTTTCATGATCTCCAACTCATCATCTCCGTTCCCCGTTGTCCGTTGTTTCCGCCCTGTTGCTGCTTCCGGCCGCCATGCCCGACAGGATGGCGGCAAGAACCGATGGAGGCCCCACGTGCTCCGCACCTTCAAGGCGGACGGCCTCCCCCGGCATTCCCCAGACCACCGAGGACTCCCTGTCCTGGGCAAAAGTGGCCGCCCCGAGATTCCTCAGTTGCTTCAGTTCTTCCGCCCCGTCGGCCCCCATTCCTGAGAAGAGCAGCGCGGCGGAGTCTCTGCCGTAAACCTCCGCCACTGAACGGAAAAGCATCGACACGGAAGGACGGACCATGTGCAGGGGAGGTCCGTCAGAAAAGCGGAGAGAATCCCCGCTCCTGCTCAACACCATGTGCGTTCCCTCAGGAGCGATGTAGACGGTTCCTCCCGACAGGGGCTCCCCCTGGGTACCGATTTTCACCCTCAAAGGGGTGATTTTTCCGAGCCAGTCCGCCAGTCCCCGGGTAAACCCAGGAGCCATGTGCTGCACCACGAGTACGGGCCGGTGAAATCCCGCAGGAAGGCCGGAGAGAAAGGCGGCAAGAGCCTGGGGCCCTCCCGTGGAAGCGCCCGCGGCAACGATTTTCACCCTGCCTTTCCCGGCGGCGGGCAGCGGTGCGCCGGGATCCGGGAATTTCTTCCTGAGGCGGCCGACACGGGCCTCTGATGCGGCACGGATTGTCCGCAGAAACTCCTGTTCATATTCTCCGCCCTCTTCGGCAATATTCGCCGGCTTGGGGAGGATTGCCACCGCCCCCGCCGCCATGGCATCGAAGGTCTTCTCCACTTCGAGGGGATCCCAGCATGAGCTGACGATCACCACGGGAAGGGGGCGCTCCGATTCCATGATCCGCCTCGTGGTCTCGAAGCCGTCCATGCCTCCCATGTGGATATCCATAGTGACCACATCGGGCCTGCCCTTTTGCAGAAGGGCCAGGGCCTCTTCCCCGCTTCCCGCCGTTCCCCAGACCCGTATTCCGGGATCGGATTCGAGCATCTGGCCGAGGATTCTGCACATGAGGGGCGAATCATCCACCATAAAGACCCTGATCAAAGAACCCCCACCTTTCACGGCGGCCAGCTCAGAGCAGCCGCCGGATGACGTCCAGGAGCGTTCCCTGGTCGAAACCGCTTTTTACGATGTAGGCGTCGGCGCCTGACTCCACGCCCCGCTCTCTGTCCTCCGCCGATTCCAGCGAGGTAACCAGGATCACAGGGAGATCGGACAGCCGTTCTTCTGAACGGATTCTCGAGGTCAGCTCGAAACCGTTCATCCCGGGCATTTCCACGTCGGATACCACGAGGGAAAATTCCGCGCCGGAGAGGATTTCCCAGGCTTCCCGGCCGTCCGCCGCCGTGTGCACGGCATACCCCGCGGCGGTCAGAATATTCTTCAGCAGAGCCCTTGAGGTGATGGAATCCTCCGCCACCAGGATCGCCGGCGGAGCTTCCCCGGCCTCACCCGGAGCGGACAGGCTGCGTGAGGTGCCCTTCAGGGCCGACTTCACCAGGTCGCCGCAGTGGAGAACCGGAACGACCTTCCCGGAACCGAGCACTGTCACTCCCCCCACGTTCCTCACCCGTTTGAGGATTCCGCCCAGTGGTTTGAGAAGTACTTCCTGCTCGTTCACCACTCCGTCCACCGCGAAGGCAACACAGGTTTCTCCTGTTCCGGCGGCCACAACCGGCAGAATATCCTTCTCCGCTCCGCCGGAGGGTTCGGCAAGGCCGAGAACGGTGCCCAGGCGGACCAGGGCATGGGGCGTTCCGTCAAGGGATACCGTCTCCCTGTTTTCCACCGTCCTGATGTCGGAACGCAGCACCCGGGCCGCCCTCCGCACACAGGCGGTGGGAATGACGAACTGGTGCCCCCATTCTCTCACGAGTACTCCCCGGAAGGTGGCAAGAGTCACCGGAAGGGAGATGGTGAACCGTGTCCCTTTTCCCGGCAGGGAGGAAAGGCTGATTTTCCCGCCGAGTTTTTCCACTCCCTCCCGGACGATGGCCATGCCGAGGCCCCTGCCGGAGATGTCCGTGATGACGGGGCTGGTGGAAAGCCCGGACTGGAATATGAGCATGAGAGCCTCTTCGCCGGAAAGAGCCCCGGCTTCTTCGGCCTTCAGGAACCCCGATGCCACAGCGCTTTCCCTGAGCCTCTCAGAATCGATTCCCTTTCCGTCGTCGGAGAGGACGATCTCCACCCGGCCTCTCTCCACCGAAGAGACCGCGAGGGACACCCTTCCCTTTTCGGGCTTGCCTGCGGCCCGCCGTTCCTCCGTTCTTTCGATGCCGTGGTCAAGCGCGTTCCGGACAAGGTGGACCAGGGGATCCTTCAGCCCCTCGAGAATGCGCTTGTCCACCTCCACATCCCCGCCTTCAGCGGAAAATTCCACGTCTTTGAGGAGACCCCGGGCAAGGTCCCGCACTATTTTGGGAAATCCCTGGAGCAGCGAGGAAAAGGGGAGCATGAGGACGGACCGGGCCTCATCGAGAAGATCCGCCACCAGGCCCCCGGATGTCCTGCCGTTGTCCGCCAGGGAGCGTTCCATGGCGGCGGCCCGTTCCCATGCTTCCCGGAGACGGTCCCGCCCCGCCGTGAAGAACTCCGCAGCCCTGGAGGGGAGTTGTTTGTACTCTCCGGTCTTCTTCAGGACATTCTCCGTTCTCCGCCATTCCCCCAGCCACTCCGAAAGAAGGTGCCGGAGGTCCCTCATTTCGCCCAGCCGGACGTCGAGAACCTGGTTCAGGGAGATCATTTCCTCCGCCCGGAGGAGCAGCCCGTCGAGCTTGTCGGTCCCTATCCTGACCGTTTCCCTGGAGGCGCTTCTTCCGGCCGATCGTTCCTGCCCCTCCCTTCCGTGGTCTTCTGAAGCGGAAAAGGATGCCGGTAAGGGTTCCATCTTTTTTTCAACGGTTTCCGTCGTTCCTGCCCCGGCTGTTTCCTTTCTCCGGGAAAAAACCGGGGGGAAAACGGAGCCCGAAGGGGCCACATCGGTCAAAATGATCTCCAGGGCCTTCCCGGCTTCCGCACCCCGGCCGTCGTCCTCCCCGCCGGCGGCCACCATGGCCGCCAGGGTATCAACCGAGCGCTGCAGGATGTCGAATCCTTCAGGTGACGGATGGAGCACCCCTTTTTTCATGGCGGAAAAAACGCTTTCCAGGACCTGGCAGAGCCCCGAAATCGCGGGCATTCGTACCGCCTGGGCGGCTCCCTTGAGGCTGTGGGCAGCCCGAAAGACCTCCTCCATGACCCGGGGAGGCGGGTCCCCCCGCTCCAGGTCCAGGAGGCCGGCTGCAATGGTCTGGAGGTATTCCTCCGCTTCGAGGATGAAATCGTGTCTGAGCTCCTCGAGAAATTCCTTTTCCGTCAGGTTCATCATGCCGCTCCTCCGGGGAACTGCCTCCCGGTCAGATCCGGTACCCTTCGACGAGGGCCGCCAGCCTTCTTCCCATGTCCCTCAGGTTTGCCGCAGCCGATTCGAGCTCCTTCATTCCCGTCACGTTCTGCTCACCCGCTTCCCGGATATTTTCCATTGCCTGGGCCACCTGGCCGATCCCGGAAAGAAGTTCGTTGTTGGCTGCAGCGATCTGGGCGGCGGACTGGGCGGATTCCGTAAACCTCCTGGAAAGGGCGAGGACCGATTCCCTGGAGGGAGTCGCCTCCTTCGCGCCGCGGTCCACCGCCTTGGATCCCTGCTCGATGGCCATCACCGCCGCACCGGTGGCCTTCTGGATATCACGGAGGATCCTCTGGACTTCCCTGGCGGACTGTTTCGACTGCTCGGCGAGACTCTTGATCTCCTGGGCCACCACGGAGAACCCCCTCCCCTGCTCCCCTGCCTTGGCCGCCTCCACGGCGGCATTCACGGCCAGGAGGTTCGACTGTTCCGCAAGGTCCTCCACAGTGCCGGTGATTTCCCCCACTTCCTGGCTCTGTTCACTGAGGCGGACAATGGTCTCCGCGATGGACCCCATCTGGTCGCCGATATTCTTCATTGCTTCAAAAAGGGCATCCGTGGCGGCCTTTCCATGCTGCACGAGCTGAAGCCCCTGCTGGGCATGCTCCGCCACTTCCCTGCTCTTCTTCGTGGTAATCTCGGCCGTGGTCCTGACTTCCTCCATGGTGGCGGTGGTTTCCACAACGGCCACAGAAGACTCTTCCGCTCCTGCGGCCACCTCCGACACCGATGCGGATATCTGGGATGCCGAGGCGGCAAGGGAGGAAGTCACTTCCCTGATCTCCGAAATCTGTGACCGGAGATCCTCCATCACGTCATGAAGGGCCCGGGCCAGCATCCCCGCTTCATCCTTCCTGTTCCGGAGGTTTTCCGGCACACTTCCGGTCAGGTCTCCCTGCCGTATCCTCGAGAGAAGCTCCACTCCCCTGGCAAGGGGTTCGGAAACGCTCTTTGAAATAACCGCCGTCAGAACGAGGGCTGCCAGCACTCCGGCGATAAGGGCAAAAAAACTGACTTTTTCAAGGAGAGTTCCCCTTTCAAGATCCTCCCGTATGATGCCCATGGTCACGGTCCTGTTGTGCTCCGTGATATCGTCGAAAGCCCGGCCCATCTGGTCTGAGACGGGGAGTATCCGTGCAAAGAGTTCAGCGTAGTCGCCGAAAAGTATTTTTTTTCTCTCCTCCGAGTGGGCCCTGGAGATCTCTTCGAGAACCCTGTCCATCTCACCGTGGAGTCTCCTCCATGAATCAAACTGGACCTTGAGAATCTCGAGAAGCTGCTCTCCCTTTTTCGTGTGCCGTTTCGTCTCCAGGAGGGTCTTCCAGGCACGGTCCATTTCCTCCCATGCCCTGCCTCTCCGGTCGAGGATGCGCCGGACATCCGTATCCCTTGAAGAGCTGTCCTCCGCCCGCAGACCTTCCAGGCTTTCCGCCCTGATGGCCATCCGCAGGTAATTCAGCCGGGAAAAGGACAGAATGTCGGGAAGCCTCGTCTCCCCAACATAGGCCATGTCGTCCGAAAGGCGGGAAATTCCTGAGATTCCCGCCGCTCCGAGTATGACGGCGATGAGTACCACCGCCCCGAAGCCGAGGGCGAGTTTTTTTCGTATTCCCATATCTCTCCATGCCACAATGAACCCCTCCTTGCGGGTTTTATGGTTCTTCATCGACGGTCAGGGCGATGTCCCTGAGAATTCTGTCCCCGTCGAGCACTGCAAGGTCATTTCCGGCGATTCCCGTCATATAGGCCCCGGGAAGCCCCCCCTGCGCTGAAAGGGGGGGGCGGACGGCTTCCCTTCCGGTAATTTCGATTCCCTGCACGCCGTCGGTGAGCAGCCCTATTTCAGCCCCGCCTGACTGGAGCAGCACAATCCTGGACATCCTCTTCTCCCCGACGGACCGGATCCCGAAGAGCACCTTCAGGTCCACCACGGGAACGATCCTGCCCCGCAGGTTGACCACTCCGGCCACAAAGGGGGGAGTGCACGGAACGGGGGTAATGTCCCCCGGAGGGAAGACTTCGCCCACAAAGACCGTTTCCACGGCGTATCGTTCTTTTCCAATGAGGAATTCGAGCAGTTCCAGGCTTTCGCCGCCCGAATCCCGGGGCGCTCCCGGGGCGGCGAGTTTTTTCGCCCTTTCACGGAATATCCTGGTCTTTCTCTCCGCAGGGGTTTCCTGTCGGTTGACGTTCATTTTCCATCAGCTCCGGTCATGTTGTTTGTGCCGCTCCGCAGTTCCCTGACCGTTTCAAGAAGGTGCGCCGCAGTCAGTCCTCCGCTTTCCGGAACCGGGGAATCTCCGGGGAGCCGGAGCAGAAGGTCCGCGGCGTTCCGGAAATGCCTGTCCGCCTCTTTTGCAGAGCTCTTCCGCAGAGCCGCGGAACCCAGGGTGTAATGGGCCATGACGAACCCGGGGGCAAGAAACAGGGTGTTCCTGAGCGCCGCGGCGGCCTCCTTCTCATTTCCGAGCTCCTGGTGGATGAGAGCGAGGAGATAGAAGGGAAGGGGGTCCGTCCTGTCCCTGCCGATGACCCTCCGGAGCTCTTCGAGGGCGTCCTCCCGGAACCCCCTGTCCGCGAGGCTTCGGGCTTTTTCGAGGCTGTCGTCCGGGGCATTTTCCGCCGGGGGTTCTCCAGGGCCGTCCGCTTCTTCTCCGCCGGGATTTCCTGCGAACAGGGGATACTCTTCTTCCGGTGCCGAAGCCCCGCCGGAGAAAAAATCCTCGAAGGACAGAACGGGCTCCTCCCCTTCGCCTGAGGAGGAAAAATCCGAAGAGCGGAAGGGCTCGGAAAAAAACACCGGGGCTGTTCCGCCGTTTTTCCTGTACAGGGTGACCCCGCCGGAAGAGACGGGGGAGAAACCGGAGGCCTGGAGGGGCACCGTTTCGCAGGCGGCGACCGCAAGCCATCCTCCCTCGGGCAGGAGGGAGTGGAACCCTGCCAGGACCTCCTCCCGCTTCTTCGGGGAAAAATAGATGAGAACGTTGCGGCAGAAAACCGCGTCCGGAGGGCCCCCGTCCCGCCAGAGCCGCCACGGGCGCTCCGCCAGGTTGAGAAGGGAAAAGGCGGTGGTTCTCCGGTACCGCTCCCTGACGGAAAAGGATCCGTCTCCCAGGTCGTTGAAGAACAGCCGGATCTCCTCAGGGGCCATTCCCCGGAAGGACCACCGGCGGAAAATCCCCTTCCGCGCCTTCTGGAGGGCAAAAGGGTTGATGTCCGTTCCGAGAACGGAGACCTGCTCCGGGTCCATTCCGGGAAGAGCGTTCAGGAGAAGCATGGAGAGGGTGTAGGGCTCCTCGCCGGTGCTGCACCCGGCACTCCAGATCCGGATGGGGGCAGTTCCCTTTCCTGCAGCAATTTCCGGCAGGGCGGTCTCGGAGAACATCCTGAGGGCTTTTCGTTCCCTGAAGAAAAAGGTCTCTCCCACGGTCAGGTCAGCGACGAAGTCAACAGGCAGTTCCTCTTCGGGTGAAGCACCGGCAAGTCCGAGAAGAACTCCGAGAGGAGATTCCGACCGTGCTGACGCTGTTCGGGCCACGGAACGCCAGATATCGGCCCTTCGTTTGTCCGTGCATACAAGCCCGAGTTTCTCTTCAATTTTTTTCCCGAGGAGCAGGAGAGGCTCCAGGGCTTCTTCCGGTACGGGACAGGAGGAGGCTCTCACAGGGCTTCTCTCCGGGCGGACATGACCGGCTCCAGGCAAAGGAGCTCCTCCTCGGTAAGGGAAAGAAGGTTTTCCGGCGACCGAATCAGGATCGCCCCGGACTCCTCCCCGTAGGCCACCCGGACGGTGCCCGGCAGGGGGTCACCCTGCCGAACCAGGAGAGAAGAGAAGGGGACGGTCTCCGGAACGAGATCCAGGACGCCTTCCACGGACTCCGCTAGAACCCCGCAGAGGGTTCCTCCGCTGCGGAAAAACACGAACCGGTCGCTCAGTTCCATCTCCCGGAAGGAAAGACCTTTCTTTTTCCTGAGGTCCGCCACGGGAACCGGCTCCCCTCCGAGGTTGACAACACCACGGATGAACCCGGGGGCTTCGGGCACCTCGAGGAGTTCCGCCGCCGGGGACACCCGGAACACATCCTCCGA
>Ga0334888_1004409_pt1 | contig 12766 bp, 14 predicted proteins | sample GraSluR1_MG_FD_207227 | JGI IMG/M metagenome (GOLD analysis project Ga0334888, IMG submission 207227) | Sludge microbial communities from methane-producing bioreactor in Wageningen University, Netherlands - Granular Sludge_3_08-R1 | ecosystem: Engineered > Bioreactor > Anaerobic > Unclassified ...
TGTACTTTTACCAACACCCCCTTTTTGTAAGGATATGCTTAACACTTTCATAAAAACTACCCCCTTCGTAGAGCACGTCTTTAGAATTCTACTACAAAGAGGGTTTCAGAGTCAAACAAATACTAAAGAATTCAGCACAAGTAAATTCAGTAATTTGGAACCTTTTTACTGAAGTTTCTTTATCATCACACAGTTTCATAACCGCATTTTGAACTCCTAAAATATCTAAAACCCTTTCCCAGACTAAATTTCACCCTCCTGATTGGTACAAAACAAATAGTGAAGAGAGCCCCGAAAAGGCTCTCTTTCTCATTTTGTGCAAAGGAGGAATTCTTATGAATGTCCAAACGGTCAACACTACCGCCCTGCTACTACAGCTCAAACAGATCCGCGACCTCGAGAACCGCCTCAGAGACAAGAAGAAGGAACTGGAAACTCAAATCTTCAGCACTATCAGCAGGCCTGACAGAGGTCAATCATTACAGGTGGAACTATCAGACTTCACCGCAAAACTAAGTTGGTCCACAGAGGCGAAAATCAGCCAGCCAGATGCCCGGATCATAGTTTCAAAGTATCCGGAAGTTGCTACTCAAATCTTCTCCACTACTTACAAACCAAAGATCAGCATCATCTCCCGACTCAGGATGCTGCAACCGGATCTTCCTGCTCTAAATGAGTTAAGCGAGTACCTTACCGTGGAAGAAAAGCAATCGATAGTATTTGTGGAGGTGAGCGCTAATGCTACCGACAACAGCAAATAACGACTCACCGTGGAGTAGGGAACAGATAGAACTAATCAAAAGGACCGTCGCAAAAGGTGCATCGGACGACGAGCTGAAACTGTTTCTGCATCTGGCGGCCCGATACGATCTTGATCCATTCACAAGGCAAATCTGGTTTATAAAGTATGGTGACGACGCCCACATCTTTACGGGTAGAGACGGCTTCCTGCACATCGCACATCGTTCCGGGGCCTTCAACGGAATGCAGACACAGCTCCGGGAGGAACCCGTGCCCTTCGAGATCCGCTACTACAACCGTAAGGAGAAGAAGGTGGAGGTCCTTAAGCGCCCCTCCCAGTTTGTGGCAGTCTGCACGGTGTACCGGAAGGATATGACCGAGCCCTTCGTTTGTGAAGTCTGGGAGTCGGAATACTCTACCGGTCAGGGATTGTGGCCCACGAAGAGGCGCGTGATGATCCAGAAAGTCGCGGAGGCCTCAACCTTGAGGCGTGCATTTGACATCTCGGGTCTCTACCTTCCGGAGGAAGTCAGTGAAAACGAGGTGGAAGTCGTCTCCGGTGACCGGTCGGCAACAGCGTCGTTGGAGCTGAAGGATGAGCTACTGGTAAAAACCTCCGAGTTGGCAGAAGTCTCAAACAGTGACAGAGATAGTGTTCTTAGGAAAGTCTGCAATATGAAAAACATCAACCTCGCTACCGCTTTTGACAAGGATATACAGGCTCTCATCGCTCACACGGATCTTCTGATTGCCCGGTATAGGCTGAAAGCAGAGATAGAAGACACTGCAGAACTCCTGGGAATGGATATGACTACACTGACCACGCAGGTCAAAAAGACCTGCGATCTGAACTCAATTGAATCCATACACGAAGCTATTGATCAACTTAGAGAACGCAGAGAGAACGCGTCGCCTGAGGATGAGTTATTGAGGTTGGCAGAGGAACTACTGATTTGAGGGTCCCTTCGGGGGCCCTTATCTTTGGAGGTGAAAAATGAAACTTACGAAGAAGGAATTGGATTCAAAACTCGATTCCATAGTTACCTGTGAAGTATTCGCTAGAGCTTTGAAGTTCAAGGCGCTTCAACATACGTACTCACATCTGAACTGCATCCTTATTCAGAGCCAGAGAGAGAACGTCACGTACGTGCTGCCATTTAAGAAATGGAACGCCCTGGGTATCTCAGTTCTTAAGGGAGAGAAAGGATTAGCCATCATAGTACCAAGATTCCGCAAGGTTGACAAGCCTGATGGCAGTAAAGATGACGAACTGGTGGGATTCGCCACGGGTCACGTATTCGACATCTCTCAAACCGACGCCCCGCCTGATTTCCTGATATCTCATCTTGACAGAGACTTCCCCGGGTATGAGACCTTCCTGGAACTGTCTCCGGTCCAGGTAATTGAACGCCCACTACGCAAAGGCTTGAGTGGATATTTCGACTCTAAGGAGCTCGCGATAACCATTTCCAGCAGCCAATCAGAGGCCGACAGAGCTCTGACCTTATTGCACGAGACCGGGCATTACTTCGTGTGGAAGAACAAGCTAGAACTTCCACAGGAGCTGGAGGAGGTAATTGTTGAGTGTTCCGCCTTCATCGCCGCATCTAAATTTGGTTTGGATGCCACGGCACCATCGGCAGGGTATATCGCCGGGTACATCAGCAACACGGAGGATCTGCGAAAGGCAAGTAAAGTGATAGACAAGATCAGTAACTCATTACTGAATACTTATGAAAGGAGTGAGACTTATGCAGAGAGCAACAGTTGAAACTCGCGATAGAAAAGGCCACGAGCTCATCATTGTGGCCCAGAAGTACCGCCCCGAACTGGTTGAGGAAAGGAAAGAGCCAAATGTCGGTCTATCCTTCTTCGTTGATGAGAAGCTTGTCCAATCGCTCATAGTTAGCCAAAGTGAAATAAGGCTTCTCCGGGTCATAGCCGCCCGCCCGGACGCGTTCTATACGTGGCACGTTGACGATCTGTCTCACCAGTGCTTCGTTTGTGAGTCGACTATCGAGTGTGTGGATATTAACTACATTGGCAAAAGCGTCGAGAAGCACGGACTTCAGAGGAAGGTTTTGGAGGGTTGTGTATTCAGAATGGATAGAATCGACAGTGATGCCAACTTCCTTGAACTGATTCTAGACGAGCTGGATAATGCGACCGAGAGCGATTCTCTCCCCATATATTCTCTCGAAAGCTACAAGGCGGCAGGAGGGGTTGTATGAACACAAATATCGCAACCAGTATTGCGAGAATACAGGGAACGCAGCTGAAGAAGGCAGTAATGCTGTTCTCGAGGTTGAGGTTGAACACACCCTACGCGGTGATGTCGATGAGGAGGGGCAGTATCGGTCTGTCGGCTCTGTACGAAGGCACTGGACTGCGGGTAACGCTTCCATCTGATTCAATAGGTAAGGACGACTGTGAAATAGACCTCCAGAGTCTGAAGGATATACTGAGTGGTGTAAAGGGAATCATCGAGATCGCTACAAACGGCTCAGTGATTATCAACACTGAAAGCGGGGAGATCGTTTTGCCGTTCACCCCGGGGAAGCTCGTACTGCCTAACGTGAAACAGGAGATGGCTTCTATCGGTTCGGAGGACCTGCAGAAGGCCCTGAGAAAAGTGTTGCCCTTCTCGGCAACTTCCGAGAATAAGCGGAACCTCTTTGGCGTGCTTGCGGAAGCCCAGGGCTCAGGCCTACGTCTAGTAGCTTCAGATGGCTTCAGGTTGGGATATGTAGATACTCTGGGTGTGGTAACGAAGAGTGAAGCGATTATGATACCTCTGTACTTCGCGAAGCTGCTTCAGGGCATTCTTAAGCTTGTTCCGGAGGGAGAAGTGAGTGTCCGTGCAGACAAGACTGCGGTGAAGTTCCAGGGAGATTACTTCGAAATGGTCTTTCCGAGACCGGACTTCGACTTCCCGGACTACAGAAGAATTCTGCCCAGCGGGTTCAAAAGTGAACTCAAAGTCAATAGAGAGGAGCTTTTGAAGGCCATTAATCGCTCACTAGGAACTGAAAAGGTAAGATTGATCCGAGATGAGGGCGTAATAGACATCACCGGTAACATAGGCGAAGGGAATTTCGTCCATAAGGTAAGCGTGTCTGGTGAAGGTGAGATGAGGGCCACTTACAACCCAAAGTTTCTGAAAGACGCTCTAGTAGCTATGGATACCGAACTGGTTACTATGGGATTTGTTGAGGCTAACTCTCCGTTGCAGTTGACTCCAGAGGATGGAGAAGGGGAGAAATACCTGGTGATGCCGATTAGAGATATTTGAAGTGAAAAAAAAGAGAGGCTGTTTAGACCTCTCTTTTTTTACCCCTGGCTACTCGGAACCCTGATCCTTCCCTTCTTTCCAGTTCTTGAAGCTTTCAATATCCTCACTCAACGAATTGAAAACATATGCGATCACAGCCCCGTCATCCACAAAACCAATACCAACTATGAAGTCCGGAATCGCGTCCGCAGGCGAGACAAGATAGATCAATGCTGCAGTTATTAGTATGATGGTCTTCACTGGAATCTCCCTATAATTGCCTCGAAAATACTCTCTAATCATCTCGATAAAAAGCTTTATTTTCCCGAAGAATCTGCCGACTTCTCGCCTTACTCTAGGATCTGAAAGGAGCTTCAAGACTGCATTAAGAAGGTTGAAGGATTTTGATTGCGAGTTCACATAAACATTTTCTGCTTCTTTTTTTGCCTTGCCAAAACTCATAAATCTTCTCTTGGTAACCACCTCCTGTGTTAAGAATTAAAGCAAACCATTACTCCTAAATTAATAGTATAGCATCTGACAGGGTTATATTTTAGTGTATATGTATGTGCTTATCCTGTATTATTTATGATATAGGTACAATAGATATCTAATTACCTATAACAAATTAAGGCGTAAGTTTACTCCTTTTATTAGTACCAATAGAGAGGAATGATTTTAACGGGGGATAAGCATTTTAATGCTATTGAAACACTATTCTTCCGTATAAGGCTTAATATAGGTAAAGCGAGTTGATTTGAGCGTGATATCAACTCGTTTTTTTTATGCTTTTTTGGTGGTTGTCAGTCTCAACGGCACGAAGTTATACAGCCGTATATACTCGGCTTGAAGCAGCAAAAACCGAGAAAAGGTGGTGCCAAGATGCTGGTTAGTCCTACACAATTTGCTAGAGAAATAGGAATTGAAGCTGCACTTGCAAGAGAGCTGATGAAATTTCTGGAGATTGATCCAGTGACCATTTCCCCACAGAACGTGAAGTTGTTCTATGGAGAAGACTTGAAGCTAGTTTTCGAGAAACTTCAGAAACTCAAGGGAGAAGTCCTGCAGGAGTTGAACAACTCGAAGAACAGTTGATCTAGGAGGAATTGGTAATGAACAAAGGAAAAGCCGCCTTTGGGGGGCGGCATACAATAGATATTCCTGATACTTTTATTATAACAATAGCGGTGAAACAATGCCGGAAGGGAAAAGCAGAGCCAGACTTTTGTCTGCTCAAAATCCACTCGAACACGCCCTGTATCGTTCTAAGCACAAAACGGCGATCGGCCTTATCAGAAGCTGCTCATAGCTCTCAGGTATACCCGCAGAGTCATAAGCTATTAGTAATAACTATAGGGTATTACGTTGCGGGTATACATACAGTCTGTATTCCTTATTTAGAGAGCATCCCCTCCATTTTGTGCATCGGAGGTGACAGGACTTGCTCGAATTGATCAAATTGCCCGATATAAAACCAAAATGGAGAGAACTTGCCATTTCGGTTGTCTGCCCCCACTGTGGCGATGATCGAGGCCATTGTGGTATCACCTCTGACGGAACCCGCTTCTTCTGCGTGAAGTGTCACAACGGCGGGCCGACGTCCTCCAGGGCTGCTTACCAAACCCAAAGAAACATCCAAACAAGCCTCGATCCTGCAGCCTTGAATGCGGTTGATGCTTTCCTGCACACAGTTCTCGCTTCTTGCAGAGTTGACCGGGAAGAGACTTTATCTTATTTGGTTGAAAAGCGAGGGATGCCTAAAGAACTTGCTGAGAGGCTTATAGAAAAAGGGTTTGTAGTACCAACTAGGCATCATATGAACTTTTCTTGCAGTGTTGAAGATCAGAAGTTGCTTAGAAAACACCCGGCACTTAAGGCTGCTTCTTCCACTCAAATCTCTATTGACATTCACAAAAACGCACTTCTTGTACCTATATATTTGCCGAGAAACGGTAAGAGCTCTGCGCTCGTTGATATCCGAACACGTTCTTTAATGAGCAAAAAAGGTGCAAAGTACCTTTGGATAGCAAAGAATTCCAAGGGAAGAGAGAAGTACTCACGGCCATCATACACCTTCGCCGAAGGGACTGACCACACAAAGCTTGTAATACTTGAAGGTGAGATCAAATCTGAAGTCGTCTCTTACTTTCTTGGCCACGATGGAGTTGGCCTGATCGGATCGGCAAATTACTCCAGAGTTGGAGATATCCTTACCGAACTTTATGCCTGTGGAAGAACCTACTCCAAGGTTATCTTCGCTCCGGACCTAGATACTTATAAGAAGAACAGAGACATCGCCTTAAAAGTAGTGGAAGCGGCTCTTACTTTGGCTGCCAGGGAGCTGGAGATATCCTTTCTACTCTGGCATCCGCTGGGCTCTAGGGCCAAAGGGCTAGATGATTTTCTTCTGGCACACCCGGACAACGCACCTGTTGAATGTACATTCAGGGACTTCTGGGAATCCCTGACACCGGGGGCGAGAGAGTATATTGAGTCAAGGATAGAAGACAACGCACTCTTCCCTTTACTCTTCAATTCTTCAGCGGTCCTTACTGAAGAGATGGACAAGCCTTTTTGCAGTCAGATGGCCGCTTACTCCATTACTCCAATTGAAGTAAGCAGTGACGAAGAGGCCGTAGATGCTCTTATAGGGCTGCTTTTCGATAAATGCTACTCTAAGAAAGTAATGATACCCTGTGTAGTACAGATTTCCAACAATAAAAATGGAGGTGCTATATGACAGAAGAGACCAGAATAGCAAAGTATTCAACGGAAATACCGCCGGTGGAAGTACCGCCACCACCCTTGATCATTAACGGAAAATCCGCTCTGGAAGTGGATAGCGACTATGAGCAAGCCAAAGGACCTCGACCCAGGCCGCTAAACTACCACAGAATCAGGAAAGACCCTGAACCCTATCCGGATGCTGAGACTGAGCCTCCACATCCGAAACTCCACTACAGATATAATAGAAATCAGCCTTTCTTCTTCTCTGGTTACCGTGTATTAGTTGATTGTAGCTCCACCGGGTCCGGGAAAACGACACGTATTGCCAGACATCTTCACAAGTTCAAAGAGGCCGGCGTTAAGAGGGTAGTCTATGTTTCTCGCTCTCCTCTGAACCCCCCCGTGACCGAACTTCTAAAATACCCGGTTCTTGTCGGGCGTACACCGTATGGTTATACCAAAGATGGCTTGAAGTACAGGGAACGAACTGCCGAAGAGGCCCAGAATAACTCTCCTGCTGCCGATATTCCTCCCAACTGTGAAAACCCTATCATCCGGCAAATGGAGGAGAACGACTATTATGGGTATGTTGGTTCTTACTGCAAAAATATATGTCCTTACAGAGAGGACTGCACCTTCAGGGAAGAGAGGAAAGAGGCTAGAAAGGTTCCTTTCCTTAGAACAAGTCTTCAGAATTATTATCCTGTCGCGGGCGACCTGGTGATTTTCGATGAAAGGACAACGATCCAGGAACTGGAAGTCGTAGATGTCGACGAGCAAGACTTGAAATTACTTCTTGCCGATCTGGTAAGGCCCGGCGGCAAAGTCAGAACACTTATTGAAAAAGCTTGGACAGAGTCTGTGGCTTTCTCCTTAATTTACGAAGAACCCGTTCCAGAAGTCGTGCCAGCCTTTCAGGGCTCCTCTGAGCTTGATTGTGTAGGGCAATTCTATTCCGATAACGACTGGGATCTTGTAATAGTTGCTATCAAAAGCCTTATAGAGGGACTTGAAGTTATCAGGAAGAGCCGAAAGCTACACTTCGGACCTTCCGCGCTCTTGGCCGAAGTCGCCAGGTCGATCCGCTCACTTCTGCGAATAGAAGCGACCGCGCTCTTCTCAAGATTGAAAGTCTTAGATGGGCTTAGCTTTACAAGCTTTGCAGACTGGAAGGCTTTGGGAGGGGCAGAAAACTCTGAAGAGGTCTTAAGAATACTGAAAGAATCGGAGATGGTCCGTCTCTTCCAGGACTGTCTTAGGTTTTTAAGAATGGACGATAACGTCAGTTTATCTATAGTCAGGGGCAAGCTCTGCCTTGTGAGGCACAATGCCCGATGGTCCTCCATTGTCGAGCTTTTGCGGACGCACACGATAAAGGCAATTGTGCTCGATGCTTCGGCCAGAAGGGACGACTACGAAAATCTCTTCGCGGGGGTCGAGGTTTTCTTTACCAGTTTAGTGGAGGTGTGTTGATGGCCGGCATCCTCGTGCGTATTGTTATAAGTGGTGTATTACCTCTGAGAAACGGGAGCGGCTTTCCAAGAGCGAAGAGGTTTCTGTCGCTTATAGACTTGATCAACCTGAGGCTCCAGACCCGGTATGCTTTGGGCAGTCCTAAGTCTGGACTGCTCATCCACAAGAGGTATGAAGAGCTCGCAAAGAAGAGTCTACCCGACTTCGAAGTCGGGCACTGGCATTTTGATGAAAAGGGATCTAACCGCTACTTTAATGAAGGAGTCAGCATTCTTCATCTGGCCGGCATACCTCAGAGAAATCTTGCAATTATGGAAGCCGAACTCAAGCTAAGCAAAAAGCAAACGCTTACAAAAGGGGTTACTTCTTACAAAGGCCAGAAGCTCTCGATTGATCCTTCTCTCCAAAAATTTATTGCAGCCGAGCGGGATGACCATTACCTCCAGGCCGAGGGTCGTTTAAGGGCACACCGCCGAGCTGGAGAGCGATTGTTTGTTATCTACTACGACCCTTATGCCGAGAAGTTTGCCGACGAGATTATTGATATAGCTGATCTGTTGAGCGAAACGGAGCTGGAAGAACTCAGACTGACCGTGAAGAGCCGTTACAGTACACAGCTGGAAAGCTTTGAAGTGAGCCGAAAGGAGAGAATTGAAGCTGCCGATTCTAGGGACTCCAGTCTCCGATTCAAGGCCATCAGACTGGCCGGGCTCGGCTTCAGGCACTTCACATACTCCTGGTTCGAAGTCTCAGAAAGGAAGTGCCAGACTCTGAAACTCCGGGACATATTTCTCCAGACCCAGAGGTTATATGTAAGTACTGATGAAGATGTAACTACAGTCAAATGCAGTCTCACACCAGAAGAGGCACCTCTCTTCTATGACACTCTCCTTAAAGCCGATAGAGCGCTTCATAGAAATCCGGTATTCAGACTCTATGGAAACCTTCAAAAAGATGAGTTCGAGTCTTTGTTTGGTTTGAACCCGGGCTCGGTCAAAGGTAAAGTCAGAAAGATCGATCTGAAGCCTTACCTCACGCTTGACTACACCGCCCGCCTGACCGGGCTTTCGGAGGAGCCGGATGAGGACGGCATAGTACCAGCAAAGTATGCTGCTATACCTATCCCGTCTGTCTCTGTGGGTAGCGTGATATATATAAACAATTACCTCCAGGGAAAGCAGATACTCGCCGAGCTTGAGCAATCAATCACAGACAAGCCGGACTCCCGGATGTTTTTAATCTGGGTCCAGCCGTTGGAAGACTTGGCAGATGAGACCCACGATCCTGCTAATAGAGTGCGTTACCTGCTACTACATCATCCCTCCACCGGTAAGACGTATTTTATTGACCTCTTCAGGATTCTCACAGCCGGCAAGTCAGACATTATCCAGCAGTTGCAGAAGATATTTGACAATGCCTTGGTTGTTGGCTATGATCTCCAACAATCTGGAGTGTTACTTAAGGCTCAGCAGAATCTCACTCTAAGTAATCCATATTGTTTGAAAGTTGCGCTGAATTACCTGAGTAGGGCCACCGGAAAGAGTTTTAAGTATATGGAGAAAGACTTCCTGGAAAAACTTCCCAGAGCCGTGTACAGCGACTGGAAGACACCTAGAACCACGATAAGCGACAGGGAGAGTCTTGTTGCCTGTAGCGCCTACCAGGAAAACCTGTTCAAGGATATCGTGAAGCAGTTCAGGGAGAATTCTTTAATTTCCAGAGGAGACACCTTAATAAGTAAATTGGAACTAGGAGACTCTTACTTTGATCTTGAAATGAGCCTTCTACCGACTCTGGTTGAAGCTTCTTCAGCCGGTATAAAGGTTGATAAAGAAGAACTGGAGCGTCTGCTAGTTCAGCAGACTGCCTTGGATAGCACAGAAGGAAGATCAACCCTCGTTGGCATACTGCAAAGCTGTGAAGCCAGTAAGCCGATGCTCCACGCTTACTTCAAGCAAATAGCTTCCATAACGGGCAGACTTTCGAGTGTTAATCCAAACATTATGGGGATAGATAGAGAGTTCCACCGCTTTGTTTTAAGTCGTTCTGGTCACGTTCTCTTAAGTGCCGATTACTCCCAAATAGAGCCCAGGATAGCCGCCTCTTACGCCGGCGAAGAGGCTTTACTACAAGTATTTCGTGAGGGTAAGGATATCTACATAGAGATAGCATCTTCACTGTTTCAGATAGCCCCTGACAGCGTTGACACCGAGACCAGATCGAAAATCAAGACGATGTTCCTCGGCCTTCTCTACGGAATGGGTGCGAAAGCGCTTCAGAAAAGGCTGTTGGATCAGGGCATTGATGTGACGATTTCAGAGGCGAAGGAACTAATAATCAACTTCAAGAATACCTACACGAAGCTTGGGGGCCTTATTGACCAAGCCGGGAAGCTCGCTGCAGAACAGAAGAAAGCCGGTGGTATGATTACAGTTAAGACTCTGACTGGCCGCCCGATTACTTTAGACGCAGCCGTGGCCGAAGAAAGTGAGCTACGGGCTCATAACTTCAACCACATAATCCAGGGTACGGGAGCGGACATCTTGAAATTAGCCGCAGTTGAGTTTCAGAGAAGGATCAGGCAAGCGGGGTTACGGGCACAGATAGTAAACCTGATTCACGATGAGATTTTAGTTGAAGTCAGCAGAGAAGACCGAGACAGAGTCCGGGAGGTTCTTGTCAATGTTATGGAAATGGTCGGTAGAGAAGTGCTCGGTGTCGAGACACCGGTGACGTGCGGTGTAGGAAGTAATTGGAGAATCGCAAAGGAAAAGCAGTTATAGATTATATAGGAAGAACCGGCAGCGGTTTGCTGCCGGGTTCACTATGCGGTGGGTTTCTCTGCTAAAGAGCTTTTGACCTTCTGGAGTGTCTTATCTCTTATGACTTCTTCCAATAGGGCCGGACATCTCCTTTTGACGAAGCCTTCGACCTCTTCTGCATATAGTAATCTTCTTAGACTCTTGAGCCCATTTCTATCGCTGTAGGTTATGAACTCCCCAGACTTCTGTCTTCCCACAAGCTCTGAAGCTGGAAATTCAATATAGACGTAGCCGTCTCCCGCATCTGTTACCAACATTGCAGCACCTCCACAAATGAGTATTTGTTCCTGGCAACAATACAACATCCTCTAGTGTGCTTGCCGTTGAGATTTGCAGTTTTTCATCATAAAATGTCGGTGTTGCCCTTTGGATAAGAGAGAGAGGCGAAAATAGATGTTTGTCTGGGAAGTCGTTGTCTCATATTACGAAGATGGTATAAAGAGCTCTATAGGACTGGAAGTGAAAGTCTATTGCCACAAAGGGCTTGCTGGTCACAGTAAGTTTAGAGAGTCTATCAGGTGGGCCCTTTATGACAATCACTGTTCCAAATCAGTCCTCTGCATTCTCACTGTAATCTTCTAACACATCATCGGATAAATGTGCCAGATGCGGAAGAGACGCTATCACTCTTACGCTTTCATAGGAGAGGTATGTGCAGGCTTCGTACAGAGGTCCACGATCCAATAAGGAGAAGACCGGTCTCCGCAGCTCTTGAAAGACCTTCTCTTTCCTTCCAACAGGCGCCACTATGTGAAGGCGTATATCCATATTTGGCTGGAGTGCAAGCAGATCGGCCATCCTGAGAATGCCGGAGTATATTGAAGTGGTATGTTCCACCTCGAAAGCCCTCTTTATCGATCTTCCTTTCAACCATAGAACATCTATCTGCTCTATAGTTTTCAGGGTAGTCTCATCGTAATTGAGTGGCAGCCTCTCCAAGATAGCCGGGTTGCTGCTCTTACATTCAGAAAGTACTCTGCTACGATCGTTCTTTGGAATCCATATCTTCATTCCCATCTTAGCACCAATGTCTGCCAGTAAGGCCTGCATCCTTATCGATTCGCGAGTCTCAGAAAGCCCTTCAAGTGCTTCGGTTACCTCAGAGTCATCATCAGTTGGGACGGTAACTGCTATGTCTTTTTCCACACCCCTAACTCTTGGTAGTAGATGCTTCTTATAAGCATCGAGGTCGTAGGTGAATACTTTCTTAATTCGCTCCTGTTCGGAAAGGGTCACTTCCAAGAATTGTCCGTCCTCGTCCTCCAGTCTAACCAAACTACCTCTGACCTTTCCGGTCCAGGCATTAGAGTCTGGTTGAAGGTCTCTTGTAAAGGATAATCCCTTCCATATCTCAGTCTCGTGTATTGGAAGGGCTTTCTCAACTTCCAACCAGACCAGAGGCTTGACTTTGAATCTCACTACAAATGGGTCGTCTGCTTCATAGAAACGGGGAGAATCCTCTATGAAATGCTTGCTGGTAACTTCTAGTACTCCAATCCAGCGTGAGAGTTTGGTCAGGTAACATATAAGTTTATCTCCAATGTTTACCTTGCTTGCCTGATTCTTGTGCCGTATCCGAAATCCAGAAATTGTTCTGTCCGACTTTGAAAAAGCTTCATATGTTTCCGGCGAAAAGAGGTCCGTGTAATATGCCATTCTAAACATCACCTTCCAGTCAGCTTGCTCTTACTATATCTTATCGATGACAACTCTTCAAATTGTAGTGGTAACT
>Ga0334888_1004416_pt1 | contig 12759 bp, 10 predicted proteins | sample GraSluR1_MG_FD_207227 | JGI IMG/M metagenome (GOLD analysis project Ga0334888, IMG submission 207227) | Sludge microbial communities from methane-producing bioreactor in Wageningen University, Netherlands - Granular Sludge_3_08-R1 | ecosystem: Engineered > Bioreactor > Anaerobic > Unclassified ...
GTAAATGCCATCTCCCTTTTGGCGGCTTCAATTATGCTTAAGGCATTTTTCTTATCCGGGCGGCGGTATCGCATACTAAGGCCGCACCTCCAGAAAGCCCTCAAGGACAATCCCGTTCGCGATGTTGGCAAACATATTCAGCCCTACCTTCTCCCTTGAAAAAACATACAGGCTCACCAAAACTTTCTTTCTGTGGCCTAAACTTGGCAGATAGCCCAGCTCGACAATTTTTGGCTCGTCATTGCCCGCAACTTCAACAGCTATATCTATGTCGCTTGTTTCCACATCATCGCCTTTCCGATAGCTTCCAAACAAAATCGCGGCCTTGAATCCGGAAAACTCCTTTCCTATCGCCTCAATTATTCCTGAATTGCATATAAGGCCGAGATTGTAGGCGATCTTCTTTCGAATAAAAAGCGGATTTTTTTGGTTTCCGTATATCTGCCACGCCCTGCCCACCGCCTCTTTTTTAATTAAGCCCTCCTTTTCCAGCCTGCTTACCGCCCTGCTTGCGGTTGCCTTTGATATTCCTGCCTGGGCTGAAAGGCCGCTAAGGGTTATTTTTCTGCCCGGGAAGGCGAAAATCCATTCAAGGGCCTTGCGGCAGCCTTCTTCATTCTCCGGTAGAGCCCCTCTTATCTGCTTAGCCATTATATAGTAACTTATAAAACCATATATTCCTTTTAAAAACCATATGGTCGCCTAAACTACCACTTGCTAAAGAAGGCCTAGCCGAAAATTCGCCCTATCGCTGAATTTTCAAGGCGAAATTCGTAGAAAGGCGGGCCTGCCGATGACTGGTTAACCCCAATCCTCAAGCCCGCCGTATTTTTGGCATACTCAAAGTCAATATTTGAGCAGTCTAGACAGGGCATAATATCGAGGCCCAAAATTGCGTTCTTATCCACAAGGGACTCAAGGCCGACCTTTCCATACTCCCCGCAATAAGAGCATTCCATGTTTCCTTCAAGGCGGTCAAAAAAGCTCGGCCCGCTATCCGAAGGAATATAATACCCCCACTCCAAAAGCAAAATCAGGTTGCTTATATTATAAACATCGCCGCGGCTTGCAAGAAGAAGCATTTTCTCGCCTATATGAGAATCAAGGGACTCCGGGTTTTGGGCCTTAATATAGCTTACTCCGGGGGCATCCCCTTCGTAATATACCGCCCCGCAAAAGTTCTCGGCGCTCAGGGGCAAACTTTCAACAGCAAGGATTTTAGCCCCGGGATTCTCCGCCCAGCTATCATCCTCCAGATACCCGTAGCAGTGGCCCGCCCCGTCATCCATTTCAAGGCCGGCTTTCTGCGCCAAACTATCCCCGAAAGGCGGCCTGAATATTCCCCTTGAATGCTTTCCCCGGCTTACATTAAGCAAAAACAAAGGGTCCTCAAACCCGATAATTGAAACCCTCTCCTCAATTGGAATAATCCGGGAGGCTTTTGCAACGCCGGGCTTTGAAATATTGACCTCCGCCAAACCCCGAATAATTATGCTGTAGGGGTCATAAGGCTCAATCGAGATATTCTCTATGCCTAGCCCAATTGACACATCATATCTCCTTGGCTCAAGGGAATAGTGGTATTCAAGGAGCCGAAGGTTATAGTCTATTGAGTTATTGTCCATCATTTCCATTTTGTCCCCAAAGCCTCCTGTGTCCGTCCCGTTGTAAATTAAGGGGAGCAGAATTTCAGAGGAGGTATTTTCAAAATAAACCCCTTCAGTAAGCAGGTGGTTTACGGCAATAATAAGCCCTCTTTTTGCTGAAACATCGGATATAGTATGGAGACTTCTTTCAATGCTGCCATATGAATTATCCATATCTTTTAGCTCCTGGCGAAGCGACAGAGAATATACTTCACCCGAAATTTCTTCCCTGCTCTCAATTATCACCGCAAAAATCACAATAATTACTATAACCATTAGCCCTGAGAGCAAAACACCCTTCATTTTTCCGCCTACCATGCTATAAGCTTTACAAGCACAACATTTGAAAGCGTTTTTACATTGGACATAAGAGAAGGGGTTGCATCAATATCAGAAATCCCGACAGTCTCCCCCGAAAGCCCGGAGATTAAGTCTATTAGCCTTTGCGCGGCGTCAGCCATGGCTTCCTCAGCCGAAGCAAAAACCTCACCGTATCCCACAGACCCCAAAACTTTAAGGGAATAAGTAAGGCGGCAGTCAGGGCAAAGCAATTCATTCTTTTCAGCATCATGGCCCAGATAAACCGAGATTTCATTTTCCCCCTCAGATATCAGGGCCGGCGGAATATCTATCACAAAAGGGTCGCCAAGGGCTAAATAAAGCCCGTATTGCGAAAGGTTGTATGCCGTTTTTTGCCCTTCCGCCCCTTCAACTATAATGAGATCTGTCCAGTAATCCGCAGAATATGCTGTGATTCTTGCGTCAATAACTGAGATTCCTTCGGGCCTCTCGATTTCACAAACCCCATTGATGCACTCCTTTTCAACCCCTATTGAAAATTCTCCGTAATTGTACTCGGGGAGGGAAAAATACCCTCCAAAGGAAATATAGGAGTCATTATACAGAGTATTTCCTTCCCCCTCCACTTTCCCTTCAACACCAACAAGCTGAGTAGTATAACCTACCTCTATTATTGATTGAGCTATTGTCGAATATATATCACTTAATGTTTCGGGGTCATCACTTGCGTAATAAGTTCCGTTTCCGCAGTCAGCAATTGACTGAAGTGTGTCGCTTTCAATATCAGGTCCAAAGCCAATTGCATGAACAGTAATATTATGGTTTTGTTTAGCGGAGCATGCCGCGTCTATTGCATCTTTTCCCGCGGCATCCGAGTCGCAAACGGTCTGCCACCAAATACAGGTTCCACCCCACCACCAATTACAGATCTGCTGGCAATAATTATTTGTGCACCTTTGATTTGCCTCGCCATCCGACATTACAACTATTGACTTATTTCTGGAAGGTTCGCTTTGTCCTGAAAGAATATTTATCGCTTCGTTTATGCCGCAGCAGATGCAGGTCCCTCCTCCTGCGGAATAGCTGTCTATCTCGGCGTATAAGGAAATTTTATTATTTGTCAGCCCCAGCGAAGAGTCCATACTGTTATCAAAACTTACAAGACCTACCCTATTATATGCATCCCCAAGGATTATATCCGAGAAATCTTTGTCAAGACATTTGGCAAGAGAAATTCTTTTTGTAGACAAGGCATATAAATTTGGGTCCGAGCAAGTCCGGGTAACACCCTCTGAGTTGGAGTCCATTCTCCAGTTCATGCTTCCGGAAACATCTGTAATTAGTATAACATCCGCATTGCCAACGCTCTCTATAGAAAAGTTTACCGATTTCATACCCACCCTAAGTGGAACCGTGGTATGAGACAAATCAGCATAAGAAAGCCCTGCAGAATTCATCAAAGCCTCAATCTCCCCGCTGTCAAAGCTTATATCCACCTCGCCCGTCACATTGCTGTCATAAAGCGTGGCATTTGCGATATTCATAAAAACCCACGCCCCGGTAAGGTTATTGCTGTACCTAAGCCTTGCCGACATTTCCTCAAGGCTTCCCGGAACATAAAACCCGTCATAAAGGTTTATAAATCCGCCTATTGAAGGAAAATTATAAACTTCATATTCATCCCCGTATTCCTCGTAAAACTCGGTGGAAATATAGTCTACCCTCAAAAATCCTCCCCCGATATAGCTCTTTGAATAATTCCCGGACTCAAAAAATATCTCAACCAGGTTCTCGCCCTTTTGAAAGTGAGATGCATCAATATCCTCCTCAAAAATATTTGCGGACATTTCATCAGCCCCTAAATCTATTTCAAAATTTCCAAAAAGCTCGCCATTTACATGCACCGAAATATTGTCGGCAGAGTACAGCTGCAAAGCCGCCCCGGAAAGCGACTCAAAGTTTGGCAAATCCAGCTTAAAAGAAAGTTCGCCCTGCCCCACAAAACCCCCAAAATAAAGATATTTTGAGCGGTTAATTTCAATTCCCTTAAGGCTTGCTCTCGCCATATACCCCTGAATTGGGCCCGAGCCGTAAGTGTTCTCAATAAGCGCGGAAACTATAAGGCTGTCCTCATCAGCGCTGTATTCCCCGGTCATGGGGCTGTCTCCCATATAAAGAGTAAAATTCCCCTCAGAAAATATCCCTGAAGCTTCCATAAACTCGCGGGAAACATTTTTGGCAATCTCTTCTTTTATGGCCTCACCTTCCTGCTCGTATGAGGCCCAATAGCTTATAACAAAATCAAGAACAGAAAGCTCAAGCTCGTCGTCTGAAAGGCCGGACATCTTAAGGCTGTTGAGCGTCGGGCTTTGGCTGAACTCGGACACTTTTATCCCCGACATTGCCCTAAAAATATCATCGGACAGCGCCTTTTTTTGCCCATATTCGTGTTTCTCAAATAGGGGCGAGGGCTGGAAAAGATAGAATCCCGAAACAAGTATTATTGTGAGCAAAGTTAATCCTAAAAGCAGGTCCATACTAAATACTGCCCCTCTCATGGCCCAAACACCAAAACCTCAACAGACGCTATATTGCCGTCCAGAACCGCAATCCGATTCATCTTAAGGACTGAAGAATAGTGAGCTGTATCCGGAAAAATCCCTATTGAATAAACCTCCGCCCCATCCAAAGAAACGGTAATATTATACTCATAAAATATGCCTATGAGCGACTTAGATTCCGTATAGCTCATATTTTTAAGAAAAGACATCTTTGTTTTGTTAAGACGCCCTTCGCTCTCAAGCCCCATAATTATTACAGATTCATTAGTCCATCCTTTGGGATAGCCCTCCAAAAAAAATATTTCGCTTGCCGCAGAAAGGTCTGCCATCATGCGGTTTTTCTCCCCGGACTCCGAAATGTTCTTTATAACATAACCCCCTTGAATCAAAAGAAGCGCCGATACCAATATTAATGCTGAACAGGCAAGTATAAAATCAAGCGAAAGCGCCTGCCCCCCCATTCTACCTTTCTTGTTCTCCTTCTGGCCGTCCGCCCTGTTTTCTGCGATTAAGCCGTTCCTTCCAAAAGAAAAATCCATTTTTACCCCATAGCAGAGTTCAGCCAAAAAAAAGCCCGCTGGCATTATATATTATTGTATTTTTCCCATTATTGAGGGTTTTGTCTTCCAGATTAGCCGGCATCGGGCAGTAAACCTCCCCCCCGGAATATTCCACTCTTGCGCTCCAACCAAAAACACTTGCAGAATAATCCCCCAAGGGCAGATAAAAATCCCTCTCGTAGTAATCCCCCATCAAAAGCGCATTTCTGGCCTCATCAGAGATTTGGCGGCATATAAGCCCATACTGCCGCTCAGCCTGAAAGCCTGAAGACTGCAGGTAGTACCCTGCGTAATAATTTACCGCTATCGCAAAAAGAACCATTGCAACCGAAAGAAGTATCAAAAATTCAACCGCCGCCTGGCCTCTAAGCTTATAAATCATTGTGCCGCAGAAATATCCACATATCCCCCGTCAGAATCAACCGCGCTCAAGATTAAATACCAGCACCCCGAAGAAGGCACAACCCCATCCATATCCACAGTTCCTGTATGCATTATCGGGTTTCCCGTGTTTGAGCCGCAGGAGATTGTCCGGTTGTCCTCAAGAACCTCGCACCCGGATATGCTTGCGGGAAAGCAGACATGTATCTTTTGCCTCGCCGGGCTTCCCTGAAAGGAGACAAACTCAGCAGCCAAAGCTATTTTTTCAAGTGAATTTTTAGCAAGAAGCTCATCATTGTTTTTCTGGTAAGAGGCTACTGTGCTATAACTTGCAAGAATGAGGGCAGACACCAAGGCAAGGCCAATCCCCACAACAATCAGGAACTCCACATAAATTTGGGCCTTCATAAATCTAATTATAGAGTATTATTATGAAGGCAGCAAAAATTAAATCTTCCGTAGGCCCTTCCCAAAAGGGCAGCAAAAAAAAGAAGGCCGCAATCCAGGAAAAAAAGGCAAAGTCGCCTGAAAAAAAGCTTCCTGCAAGGAAAGTGCCCCAGAAAGCCCCTTCTAAAAAAACAAGCCCTGCTCTTAGCAAAAAATCCCCTAAAAAGCCCAAATCTTCACCAATTGCAAAACTCTCTTACCCAAAAAAGGCGCAGACAGCCCCGATAAAGCCCCTAAAAAATAAAGCAACTTCAAAAAGAAAAGCCGGCCGTGTTGTAAGCGCCCGAAAAAAGCCCACGCCTTCAGGCAAAATAAGGTACCTCTTGCGCTCAAAAACCGCGCTTGAAGCGTCAGTTCCGGCAGAAATCATCCATGATGATGCGCCTTCCAAAAATGTGCTGAGGCTTCTTGAAAAAAACAACTATCTGGCGGTCTCCAAAAATTATAAAGTTATTGGAATAATAGGGCCCTCAAATGTGCTTGGATATATCAAAAAGGGCGACATTTCAAAAGCCACAGCCTCCGACTTCGTGGACACCCTTTGCGTCTGCGACATGTCAAAGAGCCTCGCATATATTCTCAGAAAAATGGAGGAAAAGCGCCTTGATGCCATAGCGGTCACACGAAAGGAAGAATATATTGGTATTATCACAAAAAAGAGCATCCTCTGCCATATTACAAGGACTTTTTTTAGGAAAGGGGGCCAGATAGGCACAAACATTGACCTGTTTATAGATGAGCTCCAAAAAGGCCCCTCAAAGATTAAGGATTTAGAAAAGAAGTTTGAGGTGGATAGAGAGCAGATTGAAGAGTGGATTGAAGTGCTAAACAACCAAAATATAATGAAAGTAGAGGTTCATTTTGGGAAAGTTAAGGTTGCAAAATGAAAGAAACATATCCCATAAAATTTGAAAGCGTCAGCCTTCAGGTTGAGATTTCGGATGAAAAGGGTTTCATCCCGGTATATACTGTAAAGTTTCCCGAGTTGCAGGAAGGCACTAAAGCATTTTACAATGAGCTAAAAGCAAGGCTTGTATCCCAGATGGAGCTTTCAACCGGCAACTCTGATGAGCCGGGAAGAACGCTAAAGGAAGAATTCAAGGAAAAGGCGGAAAAAGAAATAAGAAAGATTCTGCCCCATATAACTGAAGCCACTAAAGATTATCTCATAAGCCTTTTGGTTCAGGAAATGCTGGGTTTAGGGAAGCTTGAAGTCGTGCTAAGCGACCCCAACCTTGAGGAGGTTGTAATTAATTCCTCAAGAGACGGTGTAAGGGTTTACCACAAAAAGTACGGCTGGGTCAACACAAACATTCCTATAGAAAAGGAGGAAGATGTGCTCAATTACGCCTCAATTATCGCCCGTTCAATAGGAAAGCAGATTAACCTCCTAAACCCGCTCCTTGACGCCCACCTGCCCTCAGGAGACAGGGTAAATGCCACATTAAAGCCTATATCCAATGACGGCAATACAATGACAATAAGGCGTTTTAGAAGGGACCCGTGGACCGTCACCGACTTTATTGAGAACAAAACCATTTCCCTTGAAGTTGCGGCATTCCTTTGGTTTGCAATGCAGTATGAGCTTAATATCCTTATTTCCGGCGGCACAGGCACAGGAAAGACAAGTATCCTCACAATGCTTCTGTCATTTGTGCCTCCAAACCAGAGGGTAATCTCTATTGAAGACACAAGGGAAATTAAGCTTCCGGACTTTCTCCACTGGGTCCCAATGGTAACCCGAGTCCAAAACCAGGAAGGAAAAGGAGAGGTCACTATGCTTGACCTTCTCATAAATGCTCTGAGGCAGAGGCCTGATAAAATTATACTCGGTGAGGTAAGAAGAAGCAGAGAAGCTGAAGTGCTTTTTGAGGCCATGCACACGGGGCACAGCATTTGCTCAACAATACACGCCGACACCGCAATGCAGACTTACAGAAGGATTGTAAGCCCCCCAATATCTGTCCCCGAAACACTTGTAGAAGCAGTAGACCTCTTTTTGGTGATGTTTAGGGACAGGAGAAAAGGAATAAGGCGAGTATATGAGCTTGCGGAAATCCTTCCCCAATATGGGGCGGATTTCGGAAATGAAAAGCTTAACACAATATACAAATGGGACGCCTCAACAGACACACTAAACCCGTATCACCCAAGCAAAAAAGCCATGTCTAAGCTTGAGCTTCTTTTGGGGCTTGAGCGCGAAGAAATTGAGGCCGAGCTAAAAAAGAGGGAAAAAGTGCTTGAGTTCATGGTTCGGCAAAATATAAGGCGGGTTAATGAGGTCGGCCAGATTATATCAGAATACGTTAGGGACCCTAAAGCAGTATTAAGGAGAATATGACCTATAAAAGCGTAGGAAAGACCTTTCTTCCCTTCTTTCCGGGGCTGGAGCTTTCGCTCAAGCATGCAGAAATTAAACAGAGCCCGGAACTGTATCTCGGAAAGGCGCTAACCGTAGCGGCCTTTCTTTCATCAAGCGCTTTGGCAATTCTGCTAATAATTTCAATCATTGCAAGCCTCAGCCAGAAATTCTATCCGTTTATTGCCATAATTCCTTTGGCTGTGTTTGCGATGAGCTTTGGCTACCGGTTTTTATATCCGAAACTCATTATCGGCAAGCGGGTGGCGGATATTGAAAAAAATCTGCTTTTTTCCCTAAGGCACCTTTTAATTGAAATAAGGTCCGGGATTTCCCTTTATGAATCTATGGTTTCAATCAGCAACTCAAATTACGGCGCCCTTTCGGCGGAATTTCGAAAAGTCACAAAAAGAATGTCTGTTGGGGTGTCTGATATAAAAGCCCTTGAAGAGGTTATGCTAAAAAACCCTTCAATAAATTTCAGGAGGGCTTTGTGGCAGGTTTCAAACTCAATTGAGGCGGGATACAACCTTGCAGACACTTTGGAGGAGCTTGTCAGGGAATTTGGGGCCGAGCAGAGGACGGCCATAAAAATGTACGGCTCCCAGCTAAACTCGCTGGCCTTAGTTTACATGATTTTTGCAATAATTATGCCGTCCATTGGAGTCTGCTTCATGATAATTCTTTCATTCTTTTCCGGATTTCCTATAAGCAGCGGGCTTCTTTTGCTCTTCATGCTTGTCATTATTGTATTCCAGTTTATGTTCATAGGAATTGTAAAAAGCAAGAGGCCTAAAGTAGAATGAAATACGCAATATGGGTGGGAAAGCAGCTGAAAAACAGCGGGCTGAAAATTGAGGCAGAGTCCTTCTTAAAACTGACTCTCGGCCTGCCCTTGGTGTTTATTTTTCTAAGCGGAGTTGCCTATCTGATATTTGGGGCGGTCGGATGCCTTGCAGTACTGGTTCTTTTGGGTGTAGCTGAGCTAACAATCCATGTAGTTGTAATGTCTATTGCCAAAAATAGGGCAAAAATAGCTGAAGAGCTTCTTCCAGATGCCTTAAGGCTTATATCCTCAAACCTTCGGGCGGGAGTCATTCCTGAAAGGGCATTTATAGAAAGCGCAAGGCCTGAATTCGGGCCCCTAAGCATCCAAATCAAGGAAGCTGGAAAAGCATTAATGCTTGGAAGCCCGATAAGAGTTGCCTTTATGAAAATCAGCGAAAATATAGACTCCGAAACCTTGAGAAAGACTGTCGGCCTGATTACCGAAGGAATAACCCGCGGCGGAAACCTTTCATCATTATTGGATGGGCTTGCCGATGACCTGAAAAGCACAATGATGCTCAAAAAAGACATAAAGGCCCAGGTTGCGTCATATAGCATGTTCATTTTCCTTGCAATAGGCTTTGGGGCCCCGATACTTTTCTCCGCATCCCTGTTCCTTGTCGAAACATTAATAGGCCTTGGGGCCATACTTCCTACAGAAACCCTTAACACCGGATTTGTATCGCTTTCGCTCACAGGCGTTGATATCTCTAAAGAGTTTCTTCTCTATTACCAAATCGGCCTGCTTATAGTGTCTTCAATATTCGGGTCCCTGCTGATAGGCTTAATATCGGACGGAAGGGAATTTTCCGGAATAAAGTTTATACCAATACTTCTCTTTATTAATATGAGCCTTTTCTACTTTGTCAAGTTTATAGTATTGTCCTCCTTTGCGGTATTCTGATTAGGGCATTAAGAGACTTAATAACCGGCGGCACACCAGACTTCGAGAAAATAGAAAGTGATATAAACCTCACTTGGGATGATTTGGCCGCTAAAACAGCAGACTTATTCCGCTTGAAGGAAATCCTTGCCCCAAGAAGGAAAATAGTCTTTCCTTTGATTTTGTCTTCTAAGTATCCCAGAACCTATGCTGCAACTGCATTCCGCGGGTTATTATTATCCTCTCTGTTTGCATTATTTGCAGGTCTTTATTATCTCTTCCCGACCACTAAACCTCATATAAAGCGAGTCTTTTAGAAAAAGGGTTTAGCCTCGGACTTCCGGCCTGCATCTGCTCCGACATTTCGGGAATGCGGGTTTCCTCAAAAATACATCTGTTCCCTTAATGGACGGCAAAATATTCCGCTCGAATAGTATCCAAAAAAAGAGTCAGGGGGTTTTTGAAAATCAGATCTAAAGACCAAAAGCTGAATCATGAAATATTACCAATAAACCTTCTTTCTTTTTGTGTAGCCTACAATCAGCAACACCATAACCAGCACCAAAAGAATTGCAAGCTCAAAGGAGCCTGCAGGCCTTCCTTTCGGTTCGTCTTGAGGAGGGGGCAGGCAAGCGGATTTTTGAGAGTCGCACCCCCATGAGCATAGTTCCACTACAACCCACTGTCCGTTCCTGCATTCATGCACTTCTGAGGCAACGCATTTTCTGCTATTCTCAACACAGACGCTATCTTTTGGCTCGGCCACAGGAGGGCTAATTATTTCCTCTTTTATCGTCGGCTTTTGTGTTGGAGGGGATTCAATCTTTGAGTGTATCTCCCCCACCCACACTATTGCAGAATTTTCGGCAAGGCTGAGTATCTTGACTAATATATCATAATACCCGTCTCCATTAAGGTTAAACATTCTGCCCTCACCCTCTAAAATCGAAGCCTGTTGCGGAGCGCTTGAAACATTTATTATAGCTTTTCCGCCCAATATATCCACAAGCCCTACATGATGCACTTCACCCTCAAAATTAAACCTTATGCGGTGGCCTTTTGAAAGCGATTTGGAGTAGCCTTCCTTTAATTCATCTTCGGTTGCTCCATATACCATTACCCAAAAAGAGCCGGAAGAACCCGAGCCTCCTGTATATACAGGGTCGGCAGGCGGGGTATCGCCGGAAACTATCTGCGCATTATAGGCAGTCCTGTTATTCTCAGGCATAGTATTTCCTTCCTCATCTTCGCAAAGTAAATAATAATACCCTGAGCTGTTAGAAGTATAGGTAAACTGTTTTGTATGAGTCCGCCCGCCGGTTGTTGAGAAAAGCGACATTTGCGAGAAGTTTGTTATATCCTGCAGGCTGTACTTGCATATAGCAGGCTCATCTGTTGTGGCTGTAAGTGTAACCGTAATTGTAGTTGCGCCTGAGCTTGAAGCAGAAATGCTTTCTATTTGAGGGGGTGTTGTATCCGCCACCGAGAACTGAACCCTTTCCTGAGAGCTTTGGCTATTTTGGTCAGAGCAGTTAAGGGTAAGGTTGTGGTCCCCCTGCGAGAGGGCAAATACCTTCAGGGCATAGCTCCCCCTTGTGCCAACCCAATCTATCTCTGAAGCAAGAATTGTTTCCTGAACAGAATCCGTCCCGTTCGTCAGGTTATACCAGCAAAAATCAGCCTCCGGGTTAGTTTCATTTACAGAGAAGCTGAATGTGAAGTAACTGTTGTTTATTTCGCTTGAATTTGCGGGGGAGGTCAGGCTGATTATCGGAGCTATTGTGTCATTTGCAAGGGCTCCGCCTGAAAGGTGAGGCACATATAAGGTAACATTTTCAGTCCCGTTTATATAGCACATGTTCTCAATGGTTATTGCCCCGGTTGGAGGTGTCCCTCCTTCGCATGTCTCCAGCACATAAACCTCATTCCCGACATCATCGGCTATATATAATACATCAAGCCCTTCAGCGCTTTGGTTGAAAAATATTTTTGCGCCATAGCCAAAACTGCCTGAGGCCAAAAAGTCCGAAAAGCTGTTTAAAAGCATTATCAAGGTAACATTTGTGCCCGCAGATATGCGCGCGCGATTAGCCTGAGAAGAGTCGGCTGCCACAACAGAGGTGAAGTTTGTCCTGTTCCAGTTGGCATTCAGGCCATTAAATTCTATTATTTCAACAATCGCCTGCACTCCTGAAACATTCAGCAAAAGCTCAAGGGTAAGTGTTTCATTAAGCCAGCCCGTTCCTGACTTATCGCCGCCCTCATTTTTGAGAGTTGCTGACTCAATATTTGAGTCTGCTTCAATCTGAAGCATCAGCGCATCAACATCCTCCTGCGAATTTAACCTTACCGTATAATTTGCTGTTAAATTTTCGTTTCCTGATAAATCCTCAGCTTCAAACTTAAGGGTTCGGGTCCCTGCTGATAGATTGGCTGAATAAGACGGCTCATTACCGGTTGAGGTATGGGCCAAAATCCCGTCAATGTAGAGTCTGGTTTGGTTTAGATTTTCCTCAACAATAGTCCAGCTAATTGTAATGTTTCCGCTTGTTGTTATTGTTGGGCTTTCGGATATTGAGTATATTTCAGAGCTTCCGGTCTCATATATCAAAAGCCCCCCTGAAGGAATTTGCGGAGCCACAGTATCTATAACCCCTGCCGACATAACATCGCTTTCTCCCGTGTTTCCGAAGTAGTCTGTTGCGTTAACCTTTACTGAGATTGAAGGGTAATCTGAAAGAGCGGTTTCATAGGTGAAGTTGCACCATATTCCATTGGACTCTTTGGATTGGTT
>Ga0334888_1004424_pt1 | contig 12737 bp, 8 predicted proteins | sample GraSluR1_MG_FD_207227 | JGI IMG/M metagenome (GOLD analysis project Ga0334888, IMG submission 207227) | Sludge microbial communities from methane-producing bioreactor in Wageningen University, Netherlands - Granular Sludge_3_08-R1 | ecosystem: Engineered > Bioreactor > Anaerobic > Unclassified ...
CATCAATTATAATTATAAAGGAAATTGGTTATCTCTGCCTGCTGGATTGGTAAACAAACGAAAGCATTTTGTTTTCTTTTTTATTTCATCTCAACCGTTGGCTCGATCCGTTCCTGTATCCGCTTGATCTGATCATTGCTCCGTATCCTTTTCAATATTTTGGCGTCTTAATAAATGAGTATGAATTTATCTGAATCTGATTTTCTTCACCGTGTGCATCAATTAGATGAACGGGCGCTGGCAGAAGTATATGACCAGCTCAGCCCCGGTATTTTTCGTTACGCGATGCGCCTGTTGGGAAACACGGATTTGGCGGAGGATTGCGTTGCGGAGACCTTTAGCCGGTTGCTGCGCGTACTTCACAAAGGGAAAGGCCCGAAAGACCATCTGAAAGCCTACCTTTACCGAATTGCGCACAACTGGATCACCGATCAATATCGCCGCCAACCTCCGCCGCCTCTGGAACTGGATGAAGCCATGACCGTCGATAGTGGCAAAACTGTCCAGGATGAAGTTGAACATAACCTGCACCAGGAACGCATTCGGGCAGCATTGTACCTGCTGCCTGAAACACAACGTCAGGTGATCGTTCTGCGGTATCTGGAAGGCTGGAGTGTTAAAGAGGTAGCAGCAAGTTTAAAACGATCATCTGGAGCTGTCAAAGCCATTCAAAACCGCGCAACAACTTCATTAAGAAAATACCTGACAGCTCAGGAGGAAAACGAATGACCCATAATAATCATGATCCGCGATTAGATGCAAAACTTCAAGCGTCGCTTGTGATTCTTGATGACGTCCCGGAGCGGGAGGCCAATGCAGTACTGCGTGGTCGCAATCTATTCCTGGGCGAGGCGCACAAGTTGAAAAACAGCACAACTTCTGTTCCTAAACGGCGTCACAGTAAGTGGATGGAGAGATTCCAAACCATATTCCCGTTTAGAAAGGAAGGTGCACCCGTGTTAACACAAGTTATTTCCGCGCTGCTTATCCTTATAACTTTATTAGGAGGTGCTGGCGCCGGAACAGTTTACGCTGCCCAGGCGAGCATGCCCGATGATGTACTTTACCCGATCAAAACATGGAGCGAAAATGCCCGGTTGGACCTTGCCGTATCTCCAGAGAAAGATATCGATCTTTCGCTTAAATTCGCCGGCCGGCGAATTGATGAAATGCTAAGGTTGAAAGAAGAAGGCGGCGAAGTCCCGGAACTGCTTGTCACAAAACTACAAAAACATCTGAATCGTGCTGCCCAGCTCTGCGATCAAACTGGCGACCCGCTGCATACCCGCCAGCAGATGCGGCAAACATTAATGAATCAAGAGAGGTTGCTGGACAACGCACCCGAAGACGCCCAAATGCGGCGTACCCGTGACATGATCCGGCAACAGATCCACCAGATCGATCAAACACCGGTAAATGGCGGAGCGCTTCCTTCCAATGCCGACCCTTCTGCCTCAGCGGAACCGCAAGATCGTGACCGCCTGCGCACGAACCAGCCCGAAGGTTCCGGCAACCCGGACGCCAACGGTTATCAGGAAGAACAGACTCCCGGCGGCCCAAATGCCAACCCTGATACGCCAGGTCAACAAAACGGCGGGCAAAAGTTGCAAAGAACAAAGACACCTATGCCAGGACAATCAGGCCCACAGCAAGGGCCCAAGAATTAAAACGGCAACAATTAATTCAGGTATTCAATTTTCCTCTGCCCGCCAGACAATACGCAGTCGTCTGGCGGGTTTTTTTTATCGAATTATGCCAGCAGCATGGCATTGAAAGAAGTCAAAGGTTATAATCCTGACCACCTTTCGTTATCGTTGGAGGAGTGCCTTTGCAAAAGAATACTTATCAAGCGCTGGAATCTATTGGTGAATGGCTTTACCAAACCGGCCAATTTGATTCTTTTATTGAACTCTATCAAGGTGAGCTGGAAAATTTCCCTGACTATCTGCCGGAAATGATCCGTGATTTGGCTTATGTTCATCTCGCCAGGGGCGACAAGGAGGATGCGGTTGCTCTGCTTTCCGCAGGACTGGAACGAGGCTATTTTTTTGGCATGCCAGAAGACGGCATCTTTGTCCAGCAGCTTGGCGCAATGCCAAAATTTAACGAATTGAAAACATATAACACAAAACTACAAAATATTGCCCGACAAAGCGCGCAGCCGCAATGGGTGGTCAAACTTCCTGATGGATATGATCTTCTCCATTCCTATCCTCTATTTCTCAGTCTGCATGGATATGGCGAGAACATCGCTGTCATGCAGCGCTTCTGGCACGCCCCGCTGTTGAAAGAAAAGTTCATCCATGCCTATCTGCAATCCTCACAAGTCGTCGAACTGAAAAACTTCGGTTGGGATGATGCAGCCCTCGCCCGTCAGGAAATCGTTCAAATGACAAGTGAAATCACCGATCATCATCCGGTCCAGCTGGACCGCATCTTCATCGGAGGGTTTTCTCAGGGTGCCACACTGAGTATTGATCTCGCTGTGACCCAGGCGCTGCCTATCCGGGGCTTTATTGCACTTTGCCCTCGTAAACCCGCCAGCGTACAATCTGAATTGCTAAGAAATTTGCATGAAACCGGATTGAAAGGTGTGATCCTCACAGGAGAAAAGGATGCAGCGCTGGATTCTCAAAAAGAAATGGTTCGGGATTTTGAACAGGCTCAATTGCCCCACCGTTTTGAGGTTACGCCTGGCCTGGCGCACTGGTTTCCCGAAAACCTCCCTGACCAACTAAATCGCGCTTTGCAATTCCTGCTGGAGGAACAATGAAAGATTCCACCCAACGATTCACTGACCGTGTCGCAGATTATATACAATATCGCCCGACGTACCCCCCGGAAGTCATCACCACCCTGATTCAACAAGCCAGACTATCAGCAGACAAAATAATTGCAGATATCGGGTCTGGAACCGGCATTCTCACCCGCCAATTGCTCAACACAGGCTGCAAAGTGCTGGCGGTTGAACCGAATGCTGCCATGCGCGCCGCTGGCGAAGAATTACTGGGTGGATATCCTGATTTTTCATCTATTAATGCCACTGCAGAGAACACCACCCTGCCTGATGAGAGTGTGGATGGAATCACTGCCGGGCAAGCCTTTCACTGGTTTGATCGACTGGCGACCAAAATGGAATTCTTCCGCATCTTGCGGCCCGGCGGATTTATCGCGCTGGTCTGGAATCATTGGCAGAGCGATTCGTCTGATTTCATGAACGACTACACGAAGTTGTTGACGGAATGGGGCACGGATTATCAGCGTGTAAGCCGAACCCGTATTGATGATGCTGCCATTCGCCAATTTTTTCACCCGCGGCCTTTTGAAAAATTCACCTTTCCAAACCATCAAAATTTTAATCTCGAGGGTCTGAAGGGGCGGGTATTATCCTCTTCTTACACCCCGCAAGCCGGCCATCCCAAACATGCGCCTTTGCTGGAAGGACTGCAAGAGATTTTTGACAGGCATCAAGTCAACAATGAAATCCGTTTTAATTACATAACGACACTGTATTTGTGCAAGGATTAATCAGAAAATACCATGGAACACGCGAATCATTCCTATATCAACCCCAAACTGGAAGCGCGTCATTTCCCCCAAAAAGGCGGCTCCGGGATCTTTGCGCGCGAAGCGGTTCAAGAGGGCGAACTACTGACTATGTGGGGCGGGCAGATCCTGACCGAAGAAGCCTATCGACTGCTCCCCGCAGAACGTCAAAATCATGGTATCCAGGTCTGGGATTTTCTCTATCAGGTGCAATTGCATCCAGGCACTGACCCGGCTGACTTTTTCAATCATTCCTGTAATCCAAATGCCGGGTTGAACAGTCCAATCTCTTTGATCGCATTGCGTGATATCCACATGGATGAAGAAATCTGTTTCGATTATGCCATGAGTGACAGCAGTGATTATGACCAATTCATCTGCCAATGCGGTGCGCCGCAATGCCGGGGGAAGGTCACAGGACAGGATTGGCAAATACCCGAATTGCAAAAACGCTACCAGGGTTATTTTTCCCCTTATTTACAGCAGCGTATCAACAAAATGAAGCAGTGAATGGGTAAGTAACCCGATAATGATAAAATAAGCGCTATTCACAGGTTACTGCGCCGCCCTATTGTTGCGCAGGTTATCAACTTTTAATTCGTAAACACAGAAACTGGAGCTGTATGTCATCTTCCCCTTCCCGCGTAGCACTTGTGCGATGTAATACGTATAACCAGAATACGGTTAATGATGCAGTCGGCCGCGGCCTGGAATTGCTGGGAGGCCCACAAGCCTTCATGAAACCTGGGGAGCGCTTACTGCTCAAGCCCAATCTACTGGCCGCTGATCCGCCCGAAAAAAACACTGCTACTCATCCCGCTGTCTTCCAGGCGGTGGGATACCACCTTCAAAAGGCTGGCGCCAAACTCAGCTATGGCGATTCACCAGCTGCTCACCGCCCCATCACCGCTGCCCGCACAGCAGGGATTACGGATGCGGCCGCGGCCCTCAATATTCCCCTGGCAGATTTCACCACCGGGGAAATGATCTCTTTTCCAGAGGGGAAACTGATCAAACAATTCATCATCGCCAGGGATGTTTTAGCTGCTGACGGGATTATCAGCCTTTGCAAAATGAAAACCCACGCCTTGACCCGCTTGACCGGGGCCGTCAAAAATATGTTTGGATGTATTCCGGGTGTATTGAAGGCTGAATTTCATGCCAGGCTGCAAAATGAAAACTTGTTTGCTCAAATGCTGCTCGATCTCAATCGATTTCTGCCCCCGCGATTAATCGTAATGGATGCCATTATCGGCATGGAAGGCAATGGGCCTCGCAACGGTACCGGACGAGCCGCAAACGTATTACTTTTCTCCACCGATCCCGTCGCTGTGGATGCAATTGCAGCCAGAATCATGAATCTAGATCCAAATCTGGTGCCTACCCTTTCCTGGGCAAAAGAATGGGGAGTCGGTCAGGTTGATAACATCGAGATGGTTGGCGACGATTTGGAGTCTTTCATCATCCCTGATTACGACGCCAATCGTCACAGTGGATCCACCGCCAGAAGCGATCCAGGATTAATGAACCAGATCTTCAAAAACTGGATCATCCCCCGCCCGGTGATTGACAGCGAGAAATGCACCCGCTGCGGCACTTGTGTCAGCATTTGTCCGGTAATGCCCAAGGCTGTAAATTGGCACGATGGCAACCGTAAAAAAGCACCGACCTATCAGTATGATGATTGCATCCGCTGTTATTGCTGCCAGGAAACCTGCCCGGCAGAAGCAATAACCGTACAAATTCCTCCGCTGGGAAGATTACTGCACAGCCAGAAACGAGAATAAGAACGCATTTCAGCCTTACCTTACGTTAACGCTTATCCTTACATAGGCTGACAAGTGCAAATCCATCCACATTTGGGAACATATTTCAGCTTCCTTTCGTCTATACTTTAAGAGACGTTTTATTTGTTAGTGAGAAGAAAAGGAAGGTTACTATGAATCGCCCCCCTCAGAAACTGTCAAATCGTACCCGCGCCACAATTCTCGCTGTCAGCATGCTGCTGGCCCTGGGATGCGGGTTTCTTCAAAATCTGTTCCCGGGAAGCGATCCCGGCATAATTGATTCCGATGTTACGCCATCCTCATCAAATTCCGCACAGGAGAGCAGCACCGTGACAAGTATTAATGGTGATGATACCGTGGACGGGACATTCTTTATCCGTCTGAGCGAAGGCCAGCAACAAGCGCAAGACTATGCGCCGCTTCCCGTGGCTGCTGGCGAACCGCTGACAGAGGAAGAAGTGGCTGTTATTCTTGATCGGCTGTCCGACCTGCCCCCGGCGACAGAAATCCAAACAGACCTGAAATTGCCCACTGAACTGCTTCCACCACCCCGTCCGGGTGAAACCATTGAACAGGCTTTTCCCCCAAAGCCTGAGGATGTTGTTCCTGAAGCTGTAGACAGTGGACCGCTGCAAGTGCTGCGCTATTCGCCAGAAGGAGAAATCCCCATGGCGCCATTTATCAATATTACTTTCAACCAACCTATGGCTGCATTGGGCACATTAGCCCAGCTTGCGGAGGAAGATATCCCTGTACAAATCGAACCCGCTCTTGAAGGCACCTGGCGCTGGCTGGGCACCAAAACGCTTAACTTCCAATACGACTCAAATCTGGTTGACCGGCTTCCGATGGCAACCGAATTCCGCGTGACGGTACCTGCCGGTACAACTTCCGTAACCGGCGGCGTACTCGCAGATACCGTCAGTTGGACATTTAATACCCCCACGCCTGTTCTGACCAATTCTTACCCATCCTACGAGCCTCAGCCCCTCGAACCTGTCATGTTTGCTGCCTTTGATCAACGCATTACCCCCTCTGCTGTGCTGGAAACCACTCAGGTTTTGGTAAATGGCAAACCTGTCAGTATCCGCCTGGCAACGGAGGACGAGATCGCTGCTGACGAACAGGTTAAGTCACTTTCCGGGTACACCCCTGAGGGCCGCTGGCTGGCTTTTAAAGCCGATAAAGCTTTTCCCAAAGACGCTGACATTCAAGTTGTGATTGGCCCCGAAACGCCATCTGCGGAAGGCCCCCTTCTTACCACCCAGGCGCAAAGCTTCAGTTTTGAAACTTACCCGCCTCTGCGTATCGAAGAATATGGCTGTTCCTGGTATGGAGAGACCTGCCCGCCCTTGACGCCTTTTTACATCCGCTTCAACAATCCGCTTGACGCAGAGACATTCGTTGATTCTATGATCACCATCAGTCCAGACCTTGCTGGGGCTGTTTTCTCAGTATCCGGTAATACCCTGACCATTCAGGGGGCCAGCGAAGGACGCACCACATACCGAGTCACCGTGGACAACACGATCACCGACATCTTCGGCCAACAGCTCGGCAAAGATGAGTCCGTAAAGATCAAGGTAGGGAAAGCTGAACCGGTATTGATCGGGCCGCAAAAAACACTGGTCACGATCGATCCCGCTGTGGGAAAGCCGGAACTGTCACTTTACACGATTAACTATGACAAACTGGACGTAAAGATCTACGCCGTTGAACCCAAAGACTGGCAGGCCTTCAAACTGTACTTGCAGGATTATGCCCGCACAGATCAGCCACCCCAGCCGCCAGGAAAACTTGTGCTCGACGACACCCTCAAATTCCAAAACCCTGCTGATGCCCTGAGTGAGGTCAAGATTGACCTGGGCCAGGTAATGGATAGCAGCTACGGCCAGTTCATTGTCATCGTCAAGCCGCCCAAGGGTTTCTTTGCAGAAGACCGTTATTGGGAAACGGTACAAACCTGGGTGCAGGTTACCCAGATCGGGTTGGATGCTTTTGCAGATCAATCAGACATGCTTGCCTGGGCGACAAACTTACAAGGTGGTTCGCCACTGAATGGTGTGACGATCCAATCTACCAGTAACACCGTTAAAGCTGTTACTGGCGAAGACGGCACTGCCCGCTTTGAACTCCCTGCCAGCGGTATCCCTGTACTGACGGCAACCAAAGGCGATGATGTCGTCATCCTGCCACGTTCTGAGTCCTACTGGGGCGAAGATACCTGGTCGCCTCAATATATTCAGGATACCCTCCGCTGGTACGTTTTCGATGACCGCGCCATGTACCGCCCTGGCGAAGAAATTCACGTCAAAGGCTGGATGCGGCGCATCGGCGGCACCCAAACGGGCGACGTCGGTTTGATTGGTAATTCTGTTTCGCAAGTAAATTATTCATTCATTGACCCGCAAGGCAATGAATTGGCGACAGGATCAGCAGATGTCTCCACCCTGGGTGGGTTTGACCTGGCTTTCACCATTCCAGAGAATAGTAATCTCGGCTATGCGCAGCTTTCCCTGGCTGCTGCCGGATCCATCAGCAATATTGGCAGCAACAATTACACTCATAGTTTTCAAATCCAGGAATTCCGCCGCCCGGAATTTGAAGTAACCGCCCGCAATGAAAGCACCGGGCCATATTTTGTGGACGGCAATGCAATTGTCGCTGTAGAAGCAGCATACTATGCCGGCGGTGCCCTGCCCGGTGCGGAAACCACCTGGACAGTGACCGCCAATCCAACTAACTATCAACCGCCAAACTGGTCTGAGTTTACATTTGGCACCTGGACCCCCTGGTGGTACAGTTTCGGTCCTGTCAGTCATAGCTATTACGGGGACTGGGAAAATGGCTCTTCTGCTTCTTCGCAGGTTTTCGAAGGACAAACGGATGCCACTGGCAATCATTACCTCTCCATGGAATTTGGCGGCTCGGGTGAATTGCACCCACAAAGCATAACCGCCGAAGCAGTGGTAATGGATGTCAACCGCCAGGCTTGGGCTGGTTCGACAAATCTGCTCGTACATCCCGCCAATTTGTATGTCGGCTTACGCAGTGACCGCTATTTTGTTGAGCGCGGCCAACCCCTGGATGTCCAGTTGATCGTTACTGACCTGGACGGTAACCCGGTCGCTGACCGGCCGATTGAGGTTACTGCTGAACGCATGGTCTGGAAATCCGTCAAAGGCAACTGGCAGGAAGTACCGCAGGATGCACAAGCCTGCACCATCGGCTCACAGAAAGACCCGGTCTCTTGCAGCTTTGAAACGCCGCTGGGCGGAAAATACCGCATCACTGCCCTGATCACAGATGAAATGGGCCGTCAAAACCAGTCGCAATTCACCCGCTGGGTCAGCGGTGGCGACCTGCCGCCTTCCCGCAATGTTGAGCTGGAACAAGTTACCCTGATCCCTGACCAGGAAACCTACCAGCCCGGCGACACAGCCAGTATCCTGGTGCAATCACCATTCAACCCTGCAGAAGGACTATTAACGGTCAGCCGCAGCGGCATTCTCTACACAGAACGCTTCCAGATTACGGATAGCACAACAACTCTGGAAATCCCCATTGAGGATGCCCATATTCCCAACCTGAATGTAAAAGTAGACCTGACCGGCACAGCACCCCGCACAAACGATGACGGGGAAGCCCTGGAAGGCGTCCCGGATCGGCCGGCATTTGCCAGCGGCACGCTCGAATTGAACATTCCGCCACTGTCGCGCACCCTGGAACTGACAGCAGCACCGCAGTTAACTGCCCTGGAACCGGGAGGACGCACAACAATTGATCTGAAACTTGTAGATTCTACCGGCGAACCTGTATCAGGCGCCGAACTGGCCGTCGTGGTGGTGGATGAAGCCGTACTCGCATTGACCAACTATCAACTGACTGACCCGATCGCAACATTCTATTACATGCGATCTTCTAATGTAACCAGCGTCTATGGACGCTCCAGCATCATCCTGGTCGATCCGCAAACTCTGGCCCAGGAAAGCCAGCAAACCGCTCTGGCAACCCAGGAAATGGACAAGAATATTGTCTCCGACTCTATGGGTGATCGCGTGGATATGGAAATGCCTGCCGCAGCTCCTATGGAAGAAGCAGCGATGGAGGAAACTGCGGGTGCTGCCCCTGATCAGGCGGCGCCAATCACGATGCGCAGTGACTTTAACCCGCTGGCTATCTTTGCTCCTCAAATCAGCACCAATGCCCGCGGTGAAGCCACCGTATCTGTTAAAGTACCTGATAACCTCACCCGCTACCGTGTGATGGTCGTTGCAGTGGACGAAAGCGGTAAAAAATTTGGCACTGCCGAATCCAGCCTGACCGCCCGGCTGCCCCTGATGGTACGCCCCTCTGTTTCCCGCTTCCTCAATTTCGGTGACCAGTTTGAACTGCCCGTCGTCCTGCAAAATCAGACGGATGAAGATATGACCGTTGAAGTTGTGGCCGAAGCTGCTAACCTGAAACTGGACGGCGGCGCTGGCATGCGTGTTACCGTACCGGCCAATAACCGTATAGAGGTGCGCTTCCCTGGAACAACCAATACTGCCGGCACCGCCGCAGTTCAGTTTGCCGCCGTCACTGACGGCGCAGCAGACGCTGCCCAGATTTCCCTGCCCGTGTACACACCTGCTACCACAGAAGCATTTGCCAGCTACGGCGTACTGGATTCGGGTTCTGTTTTGCAGCCGATCGCCGCACCGCAAGATGTTTTCCCGCAGCATGGCGGACTGGAGATCACCACCTCGTCCACTGCCTTACAGGAACTGACGGATGCTGTGCTTTATCTGGTTTCGTACCCCTTTGATTGCAGTGAACAGCTCGCTTCCCGCATTTTGGGAATTTCTGCCCTGCGTAACGTGCTCAGTGCCTTTGAAGCAGACGGTATGCCTTCCCCTGAACAAATGGAAGCCGCCGTGATCCGGGATATTGATGAATTGCGCGGCCTCCAAAACCGGGATGGCGGTTTCCCTTATTGGCGCCGCGGCAACGACTCTATCCCTTACAACACTGTACACGTAGCGCACGCCCTGCAGCGCGCACGTGCGATGGACTTCGCCGTACCGGAAGAGATGTGGCAAAGCAGCCTCGAATACCTGCGTTATATCGAAGAACATTACCCTTCCTGGTATTCATTGAAAACCCGGCAAACGATCAGCTCCTATGCCCTGTATGTGCGTCTGCGTATGGGCGATGCAGACCCCGCGAAAGCACAGGCATTAATCGATGATGCTGGCGGCCCGCAAGGACTGCCGCTGGATGCCGTCGCCTGGATATGGCAGGTATTGCAAGATGTACCAGTATACGAAAATTCATTGGTTGCCATCCGCACACACGTCAACAACCAGGCAGTCGAGACTGCCGGTGCAGCCAATTTCTTCAACGGCTATAGCGATGATGACTACGTGTTGCTGCACTCCAACCGGCGCACAGATGCCCTGCTGATGGATGCTTTAATCGGAGATAACCCCAACAGCGACCTGACGCCCAAATTGGTCAACGGTTTACTGGCGCATCGAACCCGTGGAAGATGGGGAAACACCCAGGAAAATGTGTTCGTGCTGATCGCCCTGGATCGTTACTTCAAGACCTTTGAAGCGCAGGAACCGGATTTTGTCGCCCGTATCTGGCTGGGCGATACCTACGCTGGCAGCAGCACATTTGAAGGGTATACCACCGATCGCTACCTGACAGAAGTTCCGATGTCCTATTTGATAGACGCCACCGTTGGCAAGGATACCGAAGACCTCATTCTGAGTAAGGAAGGCACGGGCAGACTGTATTACCGCCTCGGTCTGCGCTATGCCCCCACCGACTTGCGCCTTGACCCGATGGATATGGGCTTTGTGGTTCAGCGTACCTATGAAGGCGTAGATGATCCAGACGATGTAAAACTGGATGACGACGGCATCTGGCACATCAAAGCTGGTGCCCGGGTGCGCATCCGCCTGACGATGGTTGCGGACAGCCGTCGGTATCACGTTGCCCTGGTTGACCCGCTGCCCGCGGGATTGGAGATCATCAATCCGGCGCTGGCGGTCTCGGAGAGCATTCCGGGCGATCCGGGCAGCGCAGAAAAAGGATATTGGTGGTGGCGCTGGTATCAGCACCAGAATATGCGGGACGAACGCGCAGAGGCCTTCACTGCCCTGCTGTGGGATGGTGTGTACGAATACACATATGTGGCGCGTGCCACCATGCCCGGCGAGTTCGTTGCCCCGCCAGCCAAAGCCGAAGAAATGTACTCACCAGAGGTATTTGGCCGCAGCGGAAGTGATATGGTTGTGGTTGAGTAACTGCCATCATCTCTCAAATCAAAAAGAGGCTGTACCAATGACTTTTGGTACAGCCTCTAGTAAAAATTTTTAACGTTCCTGCTTTGCTACAAAAAGCGCGATTTTTCGGTTGGGCGGGGCGTTTTCACCACCAGGAACCTGAAAATGGAATCACTTTCATTAAGCAGGCGATGAGGAATGCGTGCCGGGCTGTCGATCAGCATGTCCGCCACTACCGTCTCGCGTTCATCACCAATTTCAACAATGCCAGTACCTTCGAGCACATAGAAGAATACATCCACTGGCGTGGCATGCATCCGCATTGCTTCGCCGGGCTGCAAGGCAAGCATCGTTGCCATGACGTGTTCATTGGCATGTAATGGGTATCCACTTGTGTTATGAATCTTTCGTACATCTTCAGATTCGGGAACTTGCAACGCATTTACAATTTTCATTCTCTACCTCACTAAAAAGTTCTTTTTGAAAAATAACAGTCAACACCTGTTTTCTATACGTATGATACCCAATAATCACTGGGTTGTCTGTGACAAATGTCGCAAAACAGAATTGGTTTCCTGTCACTATTGACATATCTTCTGATTGTGGCTATGATAAGTGAAACTTGAAAGGAAAAAGCCCTTACCTGATGCGTAACCAAACATCCACCCGCTATTTTGCTTTTTATTATTTTTTCGGCTCCAATACACAGGAAGCCGCTGGCGGCGCTTAAGGGCATTTGACAAATTCACCATTTTGAATTGAAATCTGCGAGCGAGGCCAAAGGCCTCGCTCTTTTATTTTGGCAAGCGCCAAAAAGGAGAGAGCCGTTATGATGATTATCATGAATACCGATGCCAGCCAGAAGCAGGTAGACCAGGTGATTGTAAAAGTTAAAGCGCTTGGTTTTGACCCCCATATTGTTTATGGCGAAGAACGTACCGTGATTGGTGTTGTGGGCAATAATCCTTTTATTGCCACGCAGGGTCAGCTTTTTCGCATGCCGGGTGTTGACCGGGTCATGCCCATCTCACGTCCCTACAAACTGACCTCGCGCGAATTTATCCGTGAGGATTCGGTCTTCCCGTTAGATGGGGTTGATATTGGCGGGCGCGGCATCGTCATCATCGCC
>Ga0334888_1004425_pt1 | contig 12735 bp, 13 predicted proteins | sample GraSluR1_MG_FD_207227 | JGI IMG/M metagenome (GOLD analysis project Ga0334888, IMG submission 207227) | Sludge microbial communities from methane-producing bioreactor in Wageningen University, Netherlands - Granular Sludge_3_08-R1 | ecosystem: Engineered > Bioreactor > Anaerobic > Unclassified ...
ACTTCCAACTTCTTACTCTTTAATGAACTTTTTTGTAAAGGCTATCTGATCGCTGACGATTATAAGATAATAGATTCCCTTCTTTATTATTTGAGACAGATCCAGATGCTTAATATTTTCGTCCTTCGACAGAATGTCTTTGAAGATTGTATGCCCTGCCATATTAACAATTGAAATATAGTTTTTTTCGGCGAGCGGAGAAGTTAAAAGGCTAATAGTAAAACGACCGTCATTTGGATTAGGGTATAGGTTGATGAATTCAGGATCATCAATAGACAACCTTGCATATATGGTGATTGATGAAGTAGCTACTGCACCCTGATTATCAGTGGCAATGGCTGTAATTTCATAAATTCCCGCTTTTGTAAATTCAAAAGGTATCTCGAAAGGAGCTGTCTGATTTTCTCCTATTTTCTGATCGCCTATGTAATACTCCACTTTGCTTACAGAACCGTCAGTATCTGAAGCATCTGCTGAGATAAGAATTATTGCCGGGACTTCTACAGCGCTGTTGTGTGAGGGATTGGCAATATTGACCACCGGGAACTGATTTACTGCGGATATGGCATTTTCGACAGTAACTGTTACAGGTGCCGAAACCGTTTTTGCATTAAGATTATCTTTTGCTGTGGCAGTCAGGGTATAAGTTCCGGCTGTTACATCTTTCCAGATAATCGAGTAGGGAGGGGTTAGCTTTTCTCCGATTTTCACACTTCCATTAAAGAATTCCACTTTACTTACAGTTCCGTCCGGATCAGAGGCTGTTGCATCTATGATAATCGTGGCCGGTGTTATATATGAATTGTTTTTGGTTGGGGAAGAGATACTTACAACAGGTGGTTTATTAACAGGTTGTGTGGAGGCAATCTCTGCATATATTACCGATCCAACCTGCCATGTCCCGTTTTGTGAAGTAGTAGCAGGGTTAACGGTGCCCCATCTGGCATTTACTGAAAGACCATCTTTCCATTCTGTGCCGAGATCTTTACCATAGTCGGGCCTTTTTGCCGGGATGAAGTTGACAAAATCAATAAATCCCGGATTAACCACAACAGAATGAATATCGTAACCCATGGCCTGCCATTGGGCAAATGTCTTTAGTGTACCATGCACATTAAATACAGGAGTGCCTGATTCACACCAGTATACATTATAATCACATTCGAACCCGGTAAGGCTTTCCCTGTCGCCAATAGTAATACAATATGTCTGATGCTTAGTATAGAAGATATTGTTGAAAATTTTCGTTCCGTGTGATACTGAATAACCTCCGTTATCGGTGTTGGTATAAATATGTACCAGGGGGCGTTTTGTCTGTGCGGTTGTCCTGTCAGTATACAAGGTATTATTATAGATCTTTACATTGCTCATACCTTTTACAACCACACCAACAGCACCGCCTTTAACTATATTATAAGCAATCCCGCCAGCCGTGTTACTCATGTTATTGCCTGATTTGCGGATTATTCCCATCGGGACGCCATCAAGATAATTGTATTTAATGACCGCATTTATATTATGTCCTGTAAAAAGCCCGTGGGTTATGGAGGTCATGTCACTCCCGCGCCAGGTAAATTTGTTACCGGTGATCACCTCCCCCGCCAGGTTGTTGTTATAGTTGCCTGGCAATTCATCACCCGCGCACAGCATATAGCCATAACGGTTAACTGAGGTGATTGAATTATTTTTAAAGGTAAATGTTGTTAGTCTGCTCCGGGAAATATTTACCCCCGTCCAGGTATCATCATAATTTGTATAAGTCCTGCCCTCAATGTTCAGGATGGTCTGAGCGTTAATAACCCACCCCATCAATAAGAAAGTTGCAATCAGTAAGTTTCTCATTAATGAAAACTCTTTTGACGTATATATGTTTTGAGCGGATAAAAATATACTTTTTTAACGATTAATGGTCGATAATGTTACACGAATGGAAATATTTTATCCGGTTTGGCATGTCCCTTAATCTCCAAAAGGGGACTTATTCCTGAAAACTCTGAGGGAGGTATGCCCCTGAATCCTTTAAAGGGGACTTATAGACCTGAATCCCCGAAGAGCAATTTTTTCATAGTGTTGATCAAATTTTACCAGACATTTGTCAAAAACTACACTGTTTTGACAAACAGGACTATTTCAAGTGTCAAGTATGTAATTCATTAGGTGTATGGTTATTTTGTTTAGGTGGCAGGTCTCCGGGGGTGCCGTTTTGTTGTCCAATGCCCCTGTTTGCGGTTTGGAGCGCACAGTTTCTTTTCTTAATTTCACACTTGAATTTTTTCAAAAACCTCGTCGGAATTTGCATACTACACTCCTGAAAACTGATTGATTTAAATTTATCAAAAAACACCCTTATCAGTCATAATTACAGGAAGATACGTCGAAATGCAGATGGGACTGACGGGGCGGAAGCATGCCCGAAGTGGCCGGTTTGGAAGATAAAAGACAAAAGGTTAAAGACAAAAGTAAAAGCAACAGATTGCTTCGCTACGCTCGCAATGACCGTACCCCTTTGTAAAATACCATATTACGGAACGCTGACCACTGTAAGCTTTAAATTAACAATGAAACGACTAACCATACTCCTTATATTATTGTCAATAGCTACGGTTGTTTTTTCCCAGCCTTATAAGAGGCGTGTTACTCTTAACCCCAACTCGGGATACATTAATTATAATGAGCTGACTTCAGGATACGGACTCGGGGAGACAGAGATCGACTATTCGAAATACTTTTACGGACTTACTACAACCCATGGTTACGAATTGAATATATATGGGCTTGGGGTCAACAGCAGTCTGGCGATATCAGGCGGGGCCGGCATTCTTTTCTACAACGGAGGAGCCCTTTTCCCGCTTTATGGCGATTTAAGGTTCACAAGCAAAAAAAAGAGAATATCACCTTTTGTTTTCTCCAGGAGCGGACTCCTTATCAATACCAGCGATTTTAATATGGGAACAAGAGTATTTATAAACGCAGGAGCCGGAGCGAGCTACAAGATCAACGACCAGCTGGAAATCTCTTTTTGCCCCGGCCTTTACGTCCAGATGGGCAATAATGTCTACAGGGATGCTTTTGCAGACGTTAAAGTAGGGGTAGTTTTCAGACCGTAATTAGCGATCTATAAGATTTGAGGAACTCAGAACGCTTGAAGAAGCTCAGAGCACAGAGTTCAGGCTTTGCCAGCCAAAGCTGGACGAAGGACAGCGACGGCTGGGCGCAGAGCAAGAAAAAATTAAGTAGTAGAAGTTGGCAGTTGGCAAAAAAATACTCTGCGAGACTCAGCGAATGAATCTGCGAAAATCTGCGAGAAACTTTTTATTAACCGCCACAGATTGCTTCTCCCGACCCACAACTTCGCTACCTCCTTCGCTAAAGCTTCGGACTTCGCCCGACGTAGTCGGCTTCGTCCGACGAAGTCGGAGGTCAAAGTACGCTTCGTTGTGCAGGGTCGGGATCGCAATGACAGTACACACGATTAACTAATTAATAACATGGATTTCACAAACAAAAGCCTCCTCATTACCGGAGGCACCGGGTCATTCGGGAACGCTGTCCTGCGACGCTTCCTGGATACCGACATAGGAGAGATAAGGATATTCAGCCGCGACGAGAAGAAACAGGACGATATGCGGCAATTTTATAAGAATCCGAAAATTAAATATTTCATCGGCGATGTCCGTAACTTCGACAGTATAAGCAGCGCCATGCACGGGGTTGATTTTGCCTTTCATGCGGCGGCTCTCAAGCAGGTGCCATCGTGTGAATTCTTTCCGGCAGAGGCTGTCAGGACGAATGTCCTTGGATGTGAAAACGTGCTGAATGCTGCTCAAAAGCATAGTGTAAAAAGAGTCGTGACACTCAGTACAGATAAGGCCGTATACCCGGTCAATGCCATGGGGATGTCGAAGGCCCTGAGTGAAAAGATAATGATCGCACAGTCGCGAAACCTCAACGGATCCGGTATAGTCTTTTGCGGCACACGCTACGGGAATGTCCTGGCATCCAGAGGATCTGTCGTGCCGCTCTTTGTACATCAGATTAAGAACAACCAGCCCATTACGGTTACGGATCCCAATATGACAAGGTTCCTTATGACCCTCGAGGAGGCTGTAGAGCTGGTACTCTTCGCTTTTCAGAATGGAAAGAACGGGGACCTTTTTGTAAAGAAATCACCAGCTACGACTATTGGTGTTCTTGCACAGGCCATTCAGGAACTTTACAATTCAAATGTCCCTGTGAAGATCATTGGCACCCGTCATGCAGAGAAACTCTACGAGACACTTGTCAACAGAGAAGACATGGCCAAGGCAATGGATGAAGGGGATTTCTTCAGGGTCCCGGCAGATACCCGCGATCTCAATTACAACAAGTTCTTCACTGAGGGCGAAGCAAAAGTCTCCGAAGCCGAGGAGTATAATTCGCATAACACCCGCAGGCTGAATCTCGAAGAAACAAAAGATCTCCTGTTGAAACTCAGGATGATACGCGAGGATGTGCTGGGCGAGAAACCCGAGCAGGTGTATGAACCGTAAGAGAGTGCGGAGTGCCTAGAGTTGGGAGTGCCTAGAGTTAGAAGAAGTAGATAAGAAAGAGTTCGGAGTGCCTGGAGTTCGGAGTGTCTAAAGTTAGAAGAAATGGATAATAAGGAGTTTGCAAAGAAATTTGAAGAGAGGACAAAAAAGTTTGCGATTAAAATAATTGTAACTAATCAGTGCCTGGAGTTTGGAGTGCCTTGAGTGCCTAAAGTTAATCATAATAGAATGAATCAGTCTCTTTTATAAGCGGCTATTACACTTAAAGCTCCTACCACATTTTGATTATTTTTTATGGCGGTATCAATAATGGATCTCAGGATTGCGAAGTTTTCCGCAGCGCTCAGTATTTTGAACTGTCCGGATATTTTTTGTTTGACCTTAACATTTCGGATGGCTCTTTCAGAACCATTATTATCAGGAGGTACGTCTGGATGATAAAGAAAGGTAAAGACATGATCGCGATATTTTGTAATTCGCTTTTTAAAAGAGATCATCTCCTTGTGCTTTGGATCCAAAGGCTCCTGCAACAGACACTCAAGCTCCTTTTCCAGGTCAGATCGGAGTTGATTGGGATAGTAATAATGAGAAGGCACAAGTTGTTTTTTGAGTTTATGCGCTTTTTTGAGCATAGCCCGGAATCTGACCGGCCAGTCCGCTTTGTAACGCTCTTCAAGGTATTTGGTCTCACGCTCCAGATGAGCTGTACAAAGCTGATGGTTGTCTACCGGGGTTTGAAAGTGAGCTTTCCAGCAATCATGAACAAGGATAGCTTCTTTGGAGATTCCGCTCATATTTTCATTGATCGTAGTTGTGCCCCGGTTGTCAGAAGCAACAATAAAAGTAGCTCTGTTATTTTGCCAGGTCCAGAACCAGTGTTTCTTCCCGTTGATTTTCACACCCGTTTCGTCTGTGCCGATAACCCTGCTGCTCAATACATTCTGCCGTATCATTTCGTAGGCATCAACACCCTTGGATGCAAGTCGTTTCAACAAACAATGAAGGCCTCCTTCACTTATCTCAACAGTAAAGATGTCATTGAGCATTTCCTGAAGTCTTTTAAATGGAAGGAAGTGCCTTACGCTAAGATAGCCAATGAGAGATTCAATGCCTTTACCATATTTGACAGGACTGTCTACATCAACAGGAAAATCACTCTCTACAACCTTTCCGCAAGTGCAGGTGCACCTGTAAACCCGGTGTTCAGTCACTATCTGTTTGATGATGGGGATATCAATAACCTGTCTCTTCCCAAAAAACTCAAAAGGTTGACCGCTTACATCTTTTCCGCATTCAGAACAAAAACATGCCCGATGTTCAACAATCTCATCCGGGTTATCTGTCATCTTAAGAGTATTGCCATCATGCCCGGGCTGTCCGCCTGCTTTACGACCGCCCTTTTCCCGCAGACTGCTGGTACGAGGGGGTCTGTTATCATCCTTAGAAGGAGGGAGAGAGCTGTTACTGCTGTCCTTTTTAGTTTTATATCGTACCAACTCTCTTTCAAGATCCTCTATTCGTGCCTTCAACAAAGTATTTTCATTGGCAAGCATCATAATGATGCGCTTAAGATCTTCAATGATTATTTTATCGGATGGTTCCATAGTTTGTACTACGAAACTAAACCTGAAATCCAATATATCAAAGAACGTAATCGCCTATTTATCAAACATTAAAATAATAATTGTTCATATGTATTCAGTTTTACAAAAAAACCAGAATCAAAAACAAAAACATGTTAACTTCAATCAAAAATTGTTAATAACACCTAATTTTACAGAAACTGATTAGTTACAAAATATTTTATTTTAGGAGATTGGCCGGAAGCAGTATGCCAAACCCAGCGACAAACAGTTCAAAAAGAAATAAATGGAAAATCAGATCTTACGAGATTGCGGGAATAAGATATGGCCTGTTAAAGTGAAACGTGCATGACAATGTCACCATTTTGAGGATCTGTTTCCAGATGCGATTGGGTTTAAGGACAATATTTTCGGTTAATATTGATCTTACTCTTTCAAAGTACCAATATTTAAAACAGGAAGAAAAAGAATTTTTTCTTGTTGAGTCCTATTGCCGATCTCAGAAAAGTTCAATTCTTGTATTTTGCTATAATAATTACCGGATTATCCTCCATCTGAACATTTTTTAATTTTTGTATTCCGGGATTAAGGGTGTTAAACTTCTCAGGATTCTTTTTTATCCAGCTTACCAATTCATTAGCCTGGAGAAGCCCTATTAATTCACCTTCCGAATTTATAGAATCAAATGTGATACTGATGAATCCATCAATATCATTCTCAATTCCTGAGTTGTTATGAGCCACTTTAAGTAATTTTGACGGTTTATTATACAGTGCGAAATATCTGTTTTTACTTAAATGAAGATTAAATGAAATAAAACGTTCATTTTCAAAATATTCTGGCTGTGAAATAAAACCTGACTGCGTTTGCTGGCTATATAGCCACCATCTCGATTCAAAAGGAGGGCTGTGTTTACCCCGGTTCAGAATCAGGTATGGACTTACTTTATCAATGGAAATATGGAATATTGTATCATTGTACATACTCTGGAAGAACAACATGTTATTAAAATGATAAAAACTCGTTTCTCCGGTACGTAAAGTAAATCTTTGTTTGTTTTTAAAAATATTTCTATTAGGTACAGTGTTTAATACCTTACCCTTTTCGCTGAACATCATTAATGATCTGGGTTCGGTTCCTGTAGCCAGAAGAAAATCACATACAATAACTGAATCTTTAAAATAAGAATAATTCATAGGGAAAGAAGTGGATTCAAAACTATCATTATAGCCAGGTATTTTAATATTCCCCCTGAAAACGCCATCCATAGTATACTTGATCAGTTGACCATTCCAGCCGGTAAAATAGTACGCAGGGTTAAGCTCATTGAAGAAGCCTCTTGTTGATTGATATTCTCCGGGGCCACGTCCATAGTGTCCGATTTCCCTGATGAATTCTCCACTTCTTCGACTGAATACCAGGCATCTATAAGTAGTAATTGTTACAATATAATCTTTTGTAACATACACTTTCGGATTTTTATCCACGAGACAATCATATGTTGTGGCAAGCGGAATATATACAATGGACTCAATAAAATCACTAAGTGTAATATTCCCAGGATGTTCAATGGCTTGCGCTAGATCTAAAACTGGGACCTGCTGGCAAAAAATGTAACTACCCCGGCCGACAATAAGAATAAACAAATATTTAACAATTAGCCTTTTCATCACAATTCTATTCTATAATGAGTATCAAAGGGCCAAATATCAATCTAAAGTATCAAATGCTTTGGCAATGATACCAATTTAAAAAGCATTATTCAGCATATATAAAGATAAAGATCTCTATTACGATTCACATGATCCACCACAGCTACAACCACCTGAACCGCTACATTTGTTATTTATGTCGTTCATCATTTGTTCGACTGAAGAATAGCATGCCCACCATGCTAATGGTATCATATAACAGTTGCAGAGGCAGAAGCCACTTCCTTGATTGTCTCCTCCTTTCAAAGTCATAAGTTCTTCATCCTTCATCAGTCTTTCAGGAATGATCTCTAATTTTCTGAGTGTTTTCATTTTTTCGCGATTAAGTTGTTAATGATAAATTTTTTTGTTTCAACTTCGGACTTCATTTTAAGGCCCGGCAGCCAATCCGGTTAAAACACTATCTTTGCCAATACACCTCCTTTCTGTTATAGGGCCGACCGTTTAGAAATTGCCCGGTGGGCAATTTCAGGGGGGAGCCGCCCTGCGGAGAAAGGTCCGGGCAGGAGAAGATGCTCAGGACTCAGGCTTTGTGCATTTAAATTCAGCTTCCTGCCCTTTTCTTTCTTATCAGTTATTTTCTCTTTACAAATTTCGGCAATCACGTTGACATAGCAGCAATAAAATATCGGACAAAATCTACCAATATCTACCAATATCTACCAGAATCGGACATGCGGTTCGTTTTTGAATAAGGGAAGGACTAAAATTGAAGTGAGACCGAAGACCGAAGTCGCAAAGTGAGGCGAAGCAATCGAATGACCATTGAATGACCAAATTATTCGCTCCTTCGCCCTCTCTCCCCTTATCTACCATAATCATATTAATACTGAGATTATATTTCGAAGTTGATAAGCATTGTGGTGATCACAGTTTTCACAAATTCAATTCTGCTTGCCAAACGGTAATAATCATTTAATTTTCAAATATCTGGTACAGTAAACTATCCAGAGAATGTTCTTTTTGCTTTGAATATCCCACATGACGATAAATAATCTTCCCATCTGTATCAATTATAAATTTCTCAGGAATAGCCGTAATATTATAATCTTGATCGAAATCATCATTAGCTGTCAGCCCGTCAGGCCATTTTTCTCCTATCAGAATATGATACCACATTTCTGTTCCTTCCTGTCTGATTGCTTCAATCCATGATTCTCTGTTCTCATCAGTCGAAACAGCTATTATTTCAAGTCCTCTTGAATGATATTTATTGTAGATCGTTTTCAGATGCGGTATACTATTCCGGCATGGGACACACCAACTTGCCCAAAAATCTAACAATACGACACTCTTCCCCATAAACTGTGAAAGCGTTACAATTTGCTGGTTCAGATCTATTGCTTTAAAATCAGGTACCCGGGCACCAGGGCGCATATTCATTCTCTTTCTGATATCTTCGTAAGTAAGTCTGCCATATCTGCTTTCTCTAAGTGATATATCCAATCCATCAAAGATTGATTTTGTGGAGTCAGGAGATAGTGCTTCGGTACTTCCCAGAGTGCGTAACCGATGTAATGCAAGAAATGATTTTGGATTTTCTAATATAAATCTAATTTGTATCGAATCTATTTGCTTACCAGTAAGTGACCACAGCCTTATTACTTCTTCCAATTCTACTCCAAGCAATAACTTAACTGAATCATCTTCCAGATTTTTTATGCTTTCAGTGATGTTGCTATATTGATCTCTTAATATCAAGATCTTGTCATAATATGGTTCTTCCATTTTGTTTAACAGATCAGAATCGCTTTGAGTTTTTGAGCCTTTCATTTTATATATTTGAAAATTATCTCCCGAGAGTGAAATCTTCATCTTTTTAGGCTCCAGATAAATAAAGACACGATTTAATTCATTTCTGTCGCTAAGTATAGCTAAGGCAGGCTCAAAAACTTCCCCTGTAAATATAAATTTACCATTTACTATGATGGAAGTATCTAAGATACTTCTTTCATCATGAAAATACGATATTACTATTATACCGGAATCATGTCCGTCAATTTTCCCTTTAAGTGTAAATTGCTCAGAATTTGTTACTCCGTTTGATGTACATGAATTTGCTATGATGAGAATGAAAATGAAGCAAAAAAAAGATGATTTCATAGATATTTGCTTTAATAATTCGTATAACGATTGTTCAAGACTGTAAATTGAAATTACAAGTGCAGAGTTTCTGGTAAATAAGAAAACAATATACTATTTGTACATTTGTTTCTAAAATATTATGCTTTGAAAAATAGAAAGTCATAGTAAAACTAACAGTTTAAAATTGCTCAACAATAAAACTTACTACCATGACTCTCAGTGATGTACTACTATTGTTCAGGGTTCGACACAAATGTAATAAATTTGGCTCGGGTGTGGTACACATTTTGTGCATCTTCCCGGTGTGTTAGAACAGGAGCTAGCCGAACAGTTCTTTATTTGACAGTTTTCATCAACGTCATATCCCCCTCTAAGCAAGAGTAATTCATCTTTTTTCATCAACCTTTCAGGGTTGATTCGTAATCTTCCGATTGTTTTCATTTTTTCGTGATTAAATTGTTAATGACCAATTTTTTTGTTTCAACCGCGGATTTCATTTCAAGGTTTGGCTGCCAATCCGGTTAAAAACTATCTTTGCCAGTACACCTCCTTTCTTTTAAGGAAAGGTCCGGGCAGGAAGTCGCACAGAGCTCAGGCTTTGTCAGCCATAGTCCCGATTTATCGGGACGACGGCTGGGCTCAGAGCACAGAGAAAAGCTTCCTGCCCTTTTCTTTCAAACCAGTTATATTATTCAATACAAATTTCGGTAATCACTTTGATATCGCAGCAAAAAAAAATTGGACAGAATCGGACAGAATCGGACAAAATTGGACAATATCGGACATGAGGTTCGTTTTTGAATTATGGAAGGGCTAAAATTGAAGAGAGACCGAAGTCAGAAGACCCCCGCCTGACCGCTGACGCAGTCAGTCGGGCAGGGAAGACCGAAGAAGTTGTCATTAGTCCTCCTTACGTCGGACGCCATTCAGCGCTTGCACCTTCGTTCAAACCGTCAAAGATTGCTTCTTCCCGTTTCACGGGACTCCCAATGACAGTTTTCCTTTTTAAACCCCTGATCCTTTAAAACAAATTCCCCGGGAACTTCCGGTCATTGCGAGCCGAACATTTTATGCGCCATAGGTTTACCGAAGGCGCAAAGTGAGGCGAAGCAATCTTTAGCTATGAGCAGAACATTAAAACATATTATCCTCTCCTTCGCCTCTTCGCTCCCTCGCTCTTTCGCTTCCTCTCAATACGCCCTGCCCCACGCTCTCCGCTTCCTTATCCTGTACACCAATACAAAGTGTCGTTGGTTCCAGTGGACTAAGCAAGGCAGGGGTGCTTCATCGCGGAGCTGTTCCCAGGTGAGGCGGTAGCACCATCCGTGTCGCCGTCAGTATTTTATTAAAATCATATTTCAGAGAGCAATCTAAAAAGAGGATCATTGATATAATAATTTGCTGTCCCCATTTTCTTTTTTGTCAGGAGATTGTCGTCAGCGAGTTGGTTCAGATAATTTGCAGCAGTTATCCTTGATACATTCAAGTCTCTTTGTATGAACTCAATTTTTGTGTATGGATGTTTAAAGAGGTTGTTAAGTAAATCCTGGCTGTAGAATTTATAATTGTCTCGTAATGTACGTTTATAGCTCATCATCAACTCACGAATCTTTATAATTAAGTCTATGGTCTCCCTTGAAGTTTGATCCACCGCTTTAATCATATAAAGAAGCCAATCTTCACAAGAGGGTCGAAGTCACAGAACTCCTTGTCATTGATGAATTTCTCGAGATTGGTCATCAGGTTTTTAATTTCCTCCGGATCTTGAGGTGGTGTGTATATTATCTCACCAGTCGAGGTGTTTTTTAATGTTGTCCCGGGTAGTTTACGAAATCCGGCTTTGTTGCCCTCGAGGACTTCTTGAATTTTTAATACAATCCGGTTAATTAGTAGTCCATTTTTTCTGATAAGGTCGAATCCTGTTTCCGTTGCAGCAATATAGTTTTGTACTTCCTTAGCATTGAGTGATTTATATGAACCAAGGTTTAATTCTGATTTGTGAAGAAAATTAAATAATCTATACAAACTAAGCCTGGAATGATAAATATTCCGGGATTTCTTATCATAAGCAGGATTTCATATCACGGTCTGGCCGCCATAAAAAGCAAAGAGCGGAGGGCTGGGGGTAAAGAGAAACAGGCGGCAGGCAATCCCGATAAATCGGGATCTTCGCTTTGCTCCGATAGGCGGAAGGAGTCATTCGGCTGCACCGCTTTGGCCTCCGAAGATTTATCGAAGGATGGTCATTCGCCCTCCTTAAGTTCCTGGTAATACACGATCGCATGCGAGGAGTAACGCGACGAAGTCCCGATGAACCAAGTAAATCGGGAATTGCGCTATTGAATGATTGATCGTGATTTAAATAGTATATTTGTAAAAAAATCCTCTTGAAGCAAAGAATCGAATATTGGGCCGGATTATCTGATTATGATCTTGAAACAGCTGATGCAATGCTGACAAGCGGTAGATATTTATATGTCGGATATATGTGTCACCAGGTAATTGAAAAGATCCTTAAAGCCTTTTTCTGTAAAAATTCTGATGACCCGCCACCTTATTCTCACAATTTGTCTTACCTGGCGAACAGATCCGGATTGAACAAAATTATTCCATCGGATTTCTCAAATCTGATCAATATACTTGAACCTTTGAATATCGAAGCCCGTTACCCAACCTATAAGGAGCAGCTGTTGAAAAGTCTCACTTATGAAAGGTGCCGGGAGATCATTGAACAAACAAAAGAATTACAGATATGGGTAAAGAAGAGGTTATAAAGAAATTAGTTTTATACAAATCGCTTGTTTCAGAACATCTTGATGTTGATAA
>Ga0334888_1004432_pt1 | contig 12715 bp, 10 predicted proteins | sample GraSluR1_MG_FD_207227 | JGI IMG/M metagenome (GOLD analysis project Ga0334888, IMG submission 207227) | Sludge microbial communities from methane-producing bioreactor in Wageningen University, Netherlands - Granular Sludge_3_08-R1 | ecosystem: Engineered > Bioreactor > Anaerobic > Unclassified ...
AGGTTCAACTCCTTTTTCTATCTCCTCTTTAATAAAATCTGATAAAGCATTAGAAGTTGCAATAATAATTGTGTTTGTAAAATTAATTGTTTCACCAATGTTGTCTGTTAATCTTCCTTCATCAAAAAGAGCCAAAAAAATATTTAAAACATCTTGATGAGCTTTTTCAAATTCATCTAGAAGAACCAAGGAAAAAGGATTACTTTTTACTGCTTCTGTTAAAGCACCTCCGCTTTCTCCTTCAGGGCTACCAATAAAACGATAAATACTTCTTTTATCTTGATATTCAGCCATATCAAATCGAATCATTGTTTTTTCACTGCCAAAATAAATTCTAGCTAAAGTTTTAGCTAACTCAGTTTTTCCTACTCCAGTTGGGCCCACAAAAAGAAAAACCGAAATTGGCTTATTAATATTAACTAGACCAGTACGATATTGCCTTAAAGCTGAAGACACTAATTGGACTGCCTGTTCCTGATTAATTAATTGTTCATGAATTAACTTTTCCAAATTTAACAGTTTTTCTTTTTCTCCTTCTGATGAAATATCTAGAGGAATTTGTGTTTTTAAACTCACTAGATCTACAATATTTTGCTCTCTAACTATTTTACCACCTTGACGACGAACTCCTTCAAGAGCCTCTGTTAAAAGAGATTCTGCTGACAAAGGCAAAGGAACAGAACCTAAAAATCTTTGAGCCAAAAAAACAGATCTTTTTATTGCCTTAAAGCTAATTTTTATTTTCGTTTTACGCTGCAATTCTAAAGAACGAAACGATAAAAAAGTAATTGCTTCCTCAGTAGTTAATTCTTTTACTCTAATAATTTCAAAATTTTCCTTAATAATAGAATCGGTTTCCAAATAACGACGATAATCCTCTGGCGTTGCCTCTGCAATAATTGGTACCCAAGAAGCATTCACTAAAGACTGAAAAGTATCTAAAGCATTAAACCCTCCTTTCTGAGCTAAAGATTTATAATTATGGAATTGGGGCAGATAAAGAATAATATCTCTATTTACTAAAAGTTCTTTGGTGATCTTTGTTAAACGATTAAACACTTCTAAAGGTTCTTGGATATCTTCAAACAAAGAAGAAAGAGGAAGGCTAATAAGACGGTAATCCCTTAATCCTGAAGGGATTTTATCTTTTGATAAATTTAAAGCTAAATAAGAAACAAGAGTATCTTTACCTACTCCTGCTGGTCCTACTAAAAGAATATTTCTTTTGCCTTGCCTGTTTAAAATATCTACTAAGCTCTGGTATTCTTGTTGATGACCAATCATAACTCCTATCTTTAGTTTTAATGCTAGCTCTGTAAAATCAGTTCCATAAAAATCTAAAAACGGAGTTGGCCTAGAAGTAAAAGATCTATTAACTTTAATTCTTTTAGGCTGAAAACTAATTTGTTTCTTATCAGCTAAACCTTTTAAAACCTCTATGCCTTTTTCATTATAAAGACGGCTCATCTCAAACGCTGTTATTAAATCGCTTTTCTCAAGATGAAAAAGATTAAAAAAATTAACTACCTGAGAATCTTGAGAAGAATATAAAGAGAGCATCAAAGATTCTGTTCGGATTGAACCTCTTTTTAAATTTTTAGCTTCAATAAACGCTCCATGGCAAACTTTCTCTAAAAATATTTGATAGTCATAATTTGATATTTGCTTTTTCTCTTTTGATTTTTCTTGATAAAGATATTTCTCCATTTCTGTAATTTCTGAAGAAAAAATATCTAAGAAAGCAAAAGATTCAACCACCTCTTTTTGAAAAATAAGAACAAATAAAAGCGCTGCTGATAAAGATAAATCATTCCTCTCTGCAATATTTTTTGTTTCTAAAAGAATATTTTTTGCCTTTGGTGAAAGAAATTGAGCTAGATTAATCTCTTGTTTAATCAAATTTTTTTCAAGCAAAGAAATCTCTGAAAAGTTTTGTTTAATAAAGATATAAACAAAAAATAAAAAAAGAATGATTGCCAAATTGTACCATCGCTCTATTTGAAGAGCTAACAAAAGAAAAGAAAAAATTAATCCTAAATAGAGAAAAACATTAAAAACTACTCTATATAAAAATCTTTCCCAGGCAGACCAAAAGAAAAAAGCATCACGAAAAATAAAAACAGGCTCTTTATTTATTTCTTTATTAATATTTTTTTGTTTTGTATTCATTCCTTTTATAACAAAATCGTTTTAAAAATTAAATAAAAAGGCAAAAGAAACCATAAAAGATAAATCATTCCAAAAATTAAAGTTAAAATCATCAAAACTATTATTCCAATAATAATCTTTATTGTCCGATAAGGAATACTTAATAAATATGCCGCGACTGAATGTTCTTGCCAAAGAGGAATTGTAAAATAACGAAAATTCACAATTAAACCAGTCCTGTATTCTAATCTCGTAAACCAACTTTGATAAATTCTGAAAATAAAATAACGACCTTCAACAAAATAAGCCTTTATAAAAGATAAAGCATAAAAACCTACTTTTTTTAAAAAATACCCTAAGAATGTTTTATCCATAATTATTTATAAAGGATATTAAAAAAGTTTGTCCTGGGACACTATTTTTTGTTCTCCTTCTTGAAATATCTTTACTTTTCCAAATTCACCATCATATCCAGGCTCTATAATTAGATCACCTTTCCTAACTTTTTCTATGCCTTGTGCAATTTCAGGAAGAGTAAAAGCGCTTAAATCTTGCAAAGAAACATCTAGTAAAATATTAAATTCATTAGAAAACTTTTCTATTAATTTTTTATAATGCTCAATTACGGTTTTTGTCCGGGACTTAACTCCCAAAGCTTCAGCAATAATTTCTGGTAAAGGAACTAAACTTTTGTACGGAATAATGTTTTGTGGTTTAAAACCCATTTCTCTATCAGCTAACTCATCCACTCTAGATAAAACACCAACTGTTAATTTCTTACCACATTTAGGACAAATTCCTTTAACTTCTTTGGTTTCTTGAGGAGACATTCTTTTTTGACACAAACGATGACCATCATAATGATATTTTCCTTCCTCAGGAAAAAACTCAATTGTATACAAAAATTTTGAAGGATCTTTCTTTTTAATAGCTTCACTAATTGCTGAATAATTCAATTCTATATCAAAAACATTAGCTTCTCTTCCTAGGTTTTGAGGAGAATGAGCATCTGAATTAGATACTAAAGCAAAATCATCTAAAGATGAAAGGCGCCAATTCATTAAAGGATTACTGCTTAAACCCGTTTCTAAAGCTGCTAAATATTTAATATTTTCTCCAAAAGCATCTCCTAATGAATCAAATCCTGACATTGATCCAAGAACACCAAACCAAGGAGTCCAAATATGAGCTGGAATAAATAAGGCCCGAGGGTCAGACTCCATCACAATTTTTAAAAGTTCTTCTGAATCCATTCCTAAAATAGGACGACCATCTGATTTAATATTTCCTTGCCACGAAAGCGTATTACTTATTTTTTCTGCTGCTTCCAAGGAAGATAAAACAACGAGATTATGAACTCTACGACCTCTCCCATTTCGAGTATAAATGTTTGAAATTTCTCCAGTAACTATAAATCTTGTTAAATCTTGATTTTTATCTAATGCTTTCTTCTTTCCTTCTTGGCCTTTTAGTTTATACAAACCCTCTTCTGCTGGTTCTAATTTATTTTTTAATTCTTTAAACCACTCTGGATGAGTAAAATCCCCTGTCCCTACTACATTAATTCCTCTCTCTTGAGCTGCTTGAAAAATATGCTCTAAATCCATGTCTCGAGAAGTTGCTCTTGAATATTTTGAATGAAGATGAAAATCAGAAATAATTTTCATAAAATATATTTTTAATAAACTAAAAATGTCTGACAAAGAGCCCCAATAACAAAAGCCATGATTAAGACTGATATTAATACTTTATTTAAAGGAACTTGATATGACGGCTCTAAATCACTTTCCTCCTTAGCTTTTTTTAAAACTAAAAGAATCATTATTCCTTCAAACCCTCCCAACATTCCCCCTGTAAAAGAGATTAATTTTACTAAATTTTCTAATTGCAAAAAATAAATTAATAAAGGACCAATAACTACAAGAAAATAACTAATAAAAGGAGTCCATTTAAAATCATTAATAAAGCTATTCTTTATATATGAAGCAAAAATTAAATATGAAGTAACTACTGCCAAAAACCCTAGAATAGCTCCTAATAGAATAATACTCCCCCCTAAAATACCTTTCAACCCTTGAATCGCCTCCAAAGTAGTTGCTGAACCACTAACTCCTGCTACTGTAATCATAAAAGCTAAATAACATAAAGCGGGAATTATTGTTCCAGCAATAATAACTTTCTTGAGTTTTCTTTTATCTTCTTGCCTCTTTTCTAAAACTTTTGCAGCTTCAGGGATAGCCACCATTCCATTAAGAGCAAAAAAGATTGCTCCATAAGGAATTAACCACCCCCATTTATTACTAAATTCAAAAAGATTTAAATTCTTTGCTTCAAAATGAGGAAAAGCAAAAACAACAATAGCTAAAAACAAGAATAAAAGAAGAAAAGAAAGATAAAAATTAATTTTTGAAAGTCTCTTACCATTAGTTAAGACTACTAAACTTAAACAAAGCCAAAGAAAAACAACTAAAAGGCCTTGGGGGAAAGTAATGCCTGGAGAGAAAAAATCAATAATTACTCCTAAAAATTGACTTCCTAAGAGAAGAAAGATCAAAAGAGAAAAAGCAAAAGTCAAAAAAGTAATTAAAAGAACAAATTTTTTAGCTGGAGCATTTAAATAGTGGCCGATATATCCAGGCAAACGATAATCTTCTTTTGTTCTCAAAACTATTTCTCCAAAGCTTAAATGAAGAAATACAATTATAAAACTAACAACAACTAACCAAGTTATTGTTATTAATATTCCGGAATTAGCAGCAACATAAGGCAAGGTAAAAACACCTGCCCCAATAATTGTTCCCACCAAAACAGCAATAGCCTCAGGTACAGCTAATTTTTTCATCATCGATTATAAAATAATTTTCTAAGGAAGAATTAAATAAACTTCATCTCCCTCTCTTACTTTTTGATCCACTTTTGTTCCAATCGCATCTCCTTTTTTTGCCTTATCTACATTTTCATGATCAATCTGCATAGAAGTAATGTCTTGTTCAAAATCAGTGCTATGACCCTTTATATGAATTTTATCACCTGCCTTAAGCCCTCCCACTAACTCAATAATAGCAACTTGAATCTTGTCAAAGTAATGAACAATTTTACCAATAAGTTTTTCTTCCATAATAATTTATAATAATTTAATAATTTAATCGACCTTATAAAATAATAACATGAAAACAATTTAATAAAAAGATTAAGTTATTTCCTTTAATTCATACTAAAATACTAATTTATAATCAACCAGTATTCATGATATCATCAATATTTTTATAATAATTTTTACCTTAATTAGCTCTAAAAAAATAAAAAAAGCCTTTAAAAGGCTTTTTTGCTATATATATTAATTATTTGTTTTTTGTCTTTAATTTCTTTATTAATCTTGATTTTTCACGATTAGTTTTATTTTTTTTCATTAAATTAGTTTTTGCTGCTTTGTCTAAGATTTTATACAACTGAGCTTCCATTTTCTTTGCTTCATCTATCTTTCCGTTTTCAATAAGTTTTAAAAATTCCTTTCTTGTTTTTTTAAAAACGGTCATCTTTTTTAAATTAGACGCCCTATTGCGAGAATTCTTTTTAATAGATTTTTTTGCTGATTTAGTAATCGGCATATCATTATTTATTAATTACTTTGATAGTATTACATTTTTTATGAAAAAAATCAACTAAAAACATTTCTAAACCTATCTTACCATCAATGCTCCCTTCTTTTATTTTTTTATCATAATACAGCAAGTCTTCATATATTAATTTCAAGGATTCAAAAGAAATCATTTTAGATAAAGGCAATAATTTTTTAAAAACATATGGATGAATCGAAGCTGGTTTACCTGGACTTTTTTTAATAATTATTAAATTACGAATTTCAAAAACAATCATTTTAAGAATATATAAAGGATGGAGGCCTTGGTTTATTAATGTTTCTAATAACCAAAAAGCCTTTTTATCATTACCTTGAGCTAAATAATCCAAAAAAATAAAAATGGTACTAGATATTGGTAAAAATAAATTAGCTTCAACAGTCTTTTTGTCAAAAAGTCCTTTTTTAATTAAAGAAAGTTTTTTGAGGGAATTATAAATTAATCCAGTATCTGAAGAAAAACTAAGTATTATTATTTGCCTCGCTTCTGAAGAAAGCTTGATTTGAAGCTTTTGCTCTTCTTTCATTATCCATTTTTCCAATTCACTTTTTGTTAATAAAGGAAACTCCTTCATTCCTTTTGCTTTTTGTTTAAACCATTTTTGTAATGAGCTTATAGAAGCTTGATCGTCTTCATAAATAATAATCATTAAATCTTTTGCTTTATCTGCTTCTTGATTTTTGAGAATTTCTAAAAAATCATTGCGAAATTGAATATTTGTATTTTTAAAAATATTTTTTATTGCCACTAAGCGACTACCAGCAAAAAGTGTATTACTTTTAAGAATATTTTCTAAAACAGAAATATCAGGAAGCTTTGAATCTTTATCAGAAAAATCATAATAAAAAAAAGAAGGGGTTTTGCTTTGATAAAACTCCTTTACCTGTAGAAAGTATTTCCAGGAACGAAAAGAATCTTTACCGTAAATAAAATATATCATACTTATCCTTTTTGACACTGAGGACAATAAAAAGTAGAACGACCTTTTTGTAAGACTCTTTTTATTTGAGCCTTACAACGAAAACATTTTTCCTGACGATAAGCTTGAAGCATTTTTCCATATTTTCCAAACTCTCCTTTAGTATCTCTGTACATCTCATCAGCAATAGTAGATCCTTTTAACTTTATTGCTTTTAATAAAATCTTCTTTATTGCTTTATAAATTTTTTTCTTTTCTTTTAAAGTTAAGAATTTAATTTTTTTAAAAGGACTTACTTTTGCCTCCCACAAAATCTCACTAGCATAAATATTTCCAATTCCAGCAACAACATTTTGATTCATTAAGACCTCTTTAATTACTCTTTTTTCTTTTTTAAGTAATGCTTCATTAAATTTTTGAAAAGTAAAATTATCAGCCAGAGGCTCTAATCCTAATTCTTTAATTTCTTTTAAATTATTTAATTTTTCTGTTTTTTCTAAAACTATCTTTGCAAACTTCCTTAAATCAGAAAGAGCTAATATCTTATCGTCACTTAACTCAAGTTTAAAATGAACATATGGATCTTTAGCAATAAACTCCTCTGTTCCTATTAATATTCTTCCTGTTAATTTTAAATGAATTAAACAAGCCCAATCGTCACTTAAATTAATTATAATATTCTTACCTTTTCTACTAACTCTTAAAATTGTCTTTCCTTTAATTATTTCTTCAAATTTCTTTTGACTAATTTTATTTCTTAATAATTTTGGCCAACCAAACCAAGCTTTCTTAATTTTCAAACCCTTAACTTTTCTATTTAATTGACGAGTAATAGTTTCTACCTCTGGCAATTCAGGCATAAGAATATATTCTAAAATTTAATTTTAATTATTGTGAAGGTATGTAGTTAGGATCTGTTGGTAATGAAAATGTAAAAAGAGAACCTCTTTTTAAAGCTGATTTAGCCCAAATTTTTCCTCCATGCCTTTCAATAATATTTTTAGCTAAATAAAGACCTAAACCAATTCCGCTTGTTTGCCCTTTCAAAGCTGCTTGAGATCTAAAAAACTTAGTAAACAATCGCTGCAAATCTTCTGAAGAAATCCCAATTCCTGTGTCTTCAACTGAAACCAAAACAAAAGACCTATCTTCCATTGGTTCAATCCTAATTCTTACTTCTCCATTTTGAACATTATATTTTAAAGCATTATCAACTAAAACCTCTAGGACTAATTTTATCCTTAATGGGTCCATAACAAAAGGTTTGAGCCCAAATTCAGGCCGATGAAATATTAATTTTATATTATCTTTTTGAGCTACTGGTTCAAATTTAATTAATATTTCTTCAATAATTTTTTCTATATCAGCTACAATAAATTGAAAGCCAAACCTTCCTTCCTCAATCTGAGCAGCATTTAATAAATCTTCTACTGTTTTCAAGCTTTCTTGTAATGCTTTCTGTCCATCAGTTAAAAGTTTTTCTTGCTCAGCATTTAAAGAACCTGTTTCTTTATTAGCTAGAATTTCTAAAATCCAAGCAAGTCCAGACATTGGAGTACGTAGCTGATGAGCAACAATAGTAATAAAATCTGATTGGGTTTTCTTTAACATTTCTTCCTTTGTTAAATCATGAATTATTCTTAAAAACCCATAAGTTTTTCCCTTTTCATCAATAACTTTAGTTGTCACTATTTCTAAAATTAATTCCCTAGGCTGAAAAAACTTTATTTTTATCTTTTCAGGATAAGTATCTACTGATTTTTCTAAAACCATTGGAGCTAAACTCGGAAAAATCAATTTAGTTAAAATACCATAACGAGGATCATTACTTAATTCTGGAGTAATAATTTTTCCAACTAATTCTTTTCTATTTAAACCAATAAACCTCTCCATTGCTCCATTAACTAATACAATTTCAAAATTCTGGCCATAAGAAATAGCTGGGTCATTAATGCTACTTATAATTGCATTAACCTGATTTCTCTCCATATTCAAACTTTCAGCATAATCAACCGCATCTAACAAAATAACTAATACAATAAAATAGAAAATTAATAAACCAACACTAATAATCAAATTTAAGGGCCAATCAACCCAAAAAAAATTAAACACTAATTGAGCAACAAGAATTCCCCCAAAAAACCAAAAGACTAATAGCTGGGATGAGGTAAAATGTTTTTTTAATTTTCGAAAAAATTTAAACATATTTTAAAAATATCTTAATACTAATCTCAATAATTTAACTTTTCCATATCTCCCCATGTTTTCCCAGTCCTAATATCTGTTTTTAAAGGAATTGTTAATTGAATAATATTTTCCATAGCTTCTCTTAAATATGGCGCTATTTCATCTATTATCTCAGATTTAACTTCCAGTATCAACTCATCATGAATCTGTAATAATATTTTGATTTTTTTCTTAAAACGACTATCAATTGCAAGATTTTGTATTCTAACCATTGCCATTTTTATAATATCTGCTGCTAATCCTTGAATTGGCATATTTAAAGCTATTCTTTCTTGTTCTTTAGCTGTCCGCCCAAAACCACCTAATAAAGGCAAATATCTTTTACGACCAAAAAGAGTTTCTACATAACCTGTTCTTTTTGCTATGTCCAAAACATCGTCTAAATATGTTTTTAATCCTGAAAATTGAGAAAAATATTTTTCTCTAAAGATTTTCGCTTCTTCTAAAGAAATCAATGCTGTTTCAGCAAAAGCCTTGTTTCCCATTCCATAAATAATTCCAAAATTCAAAGCCTTAGCTTTATTTCTCATTTCAGTAGTTATTTTTTCTTCAGAAATATTGTGAATATAGCTTGCTGTAGCTAAATGAACATCTTTATCTTGATTAAATATCTTTATCATTTTTTCATCTTGAGAAAGATGAGCCGCTAATCTTAGCTCTATCTGAGAATAATCTAAAGAAACTAAAGCAAAAGATTCTTCAGCTACAAAAGTTTGCCTTACTTGTTTTCCAATATCACCTTTTTGAGGAATATTTTGTAAATTAGGCTTTTCAGAAGAAAGACGACCAGTTGCTGTTCCTGTTTGATTCCAAATTGCGTGGATTCTTTCTGTTTGACTATTAATAAAACTTGGCAAAATTTCAAGGAAAGAATTTTTTAATTTTTCTATTTTTCGATATTGAATCAACAAAGGGATTATTAAATGTTCTTTTTCTATCTTTAAAAGCTCACTCACGTTAGTTGATATCTTTTTAGTAGTTGTTTTCTTAAGATTCTTTGAAGAAATTCCTAATTCTTCAAATAAAATTATTGCTAATTGCTGAGGTGAATTAATATTAAATTTTTTACCTGCTAATTTATAAATTTGCTTTTCTAAATCAATAATTGCCTTTGTATTTATTTTTAATAATTTATTCAAACAATTTTTATCTACTAAAATACCGTCTTTTTCCATTGAAGAGATAATGGGCACCAAAGGTTTTTCTATATCATCCCAAATCTTCTCTACTCCCAATGAAACCATTTTTTCTTTTATTGATTTCCAAAGAGGGATCAATTTAGCTAAAGAGTTTTCAAACGAATCTTCTGCTTCCTGTTTTAAAAAGAATTTTTCAAGAGAATGAATTTTATAATTCTTTCTATCAGGATCTATTAACCAAGCTTGTACTTTAATGTCTTCAAATAAAAATGGAGAAAATTCTTCTATTTCCTCAAAGATATTTTTTGCCTCAAAGCTAACTAATGTTTTCTCTGACCAATTAATTGATAATTTAAAAAAATCATTAAAAAGCTTTTTGGGAAGATAAAATAAATTATTATCTAAAAAACTAATTCCTAATCCCTTTATTTTCCTTTCTCCCCATCTTTCGCCTTGAAAATCCAAAAGAATTCCAATTATCTCTTCCTGATTGATTTTTTCACTTAATTTTTCCAAGTCTGGAAAAGTATTAACAATCTTTATTGATGCTTTTTTGAAATTTGTGATTTTCTCTTCTGAAGAATTAAAAATTTTCGAAACTAAACTATGAAATCCTAATTTTCCTAACAAAGAAATTAATTTTTCTTTATCAGGAATTATAAATTCAGCTTCTTCTAAAGTAAAATCCAAAGGTATATTTTTTTCAATTAATACCAAATGACGACTAAAATAAGCTTGCTCTTCAAAATTTTTTAATTTTTCTAAAATCCTTGGTGATATTTTTGCTTTTTTATTTTTTAAAGCCAAATCTTTAACTGAAGAAGCTTTTTTCAGCTGTTGATAAAGATTGTCTAAACTACCAAAAGCTTTAATTAATTCTCGAGCAGTTTTTTCACCAACAGACGGTACCCCAGGCACATTATCAGAAGGATCTCCCCTTAAAGCTTTCCAATCTATTAATTGCTCAGGCTCTATTTCAAATCTTTCTCTGGTTTTTTCTCTATCGTAAATTACTCTATCTTGAAGCCCTCGACGAAAAGTATAAACAGAAACTTTATCATTAATTAACTGAAGAGTATCTAAATCTCCAGTAACAATAATACTTTGAACATTTTTGTCTTTTATTTCTTCAACTATACTACCAATAATATCATCTGCCTCATATCCTTCTTTTTCTAAAATCGGCACTCCAAATTCTTTTAACAAATCTTTAATTATTTGAATTTGTTCATAAAAATTATCTGGCATCTTTTCTCTTTTCGCCTTATATTCTTTATATTCTTTATGACGAAAAGTAGGAGCAGCCATATCAAAAGTTGCCAGAACATAATCAGGATTTAAATCTTTAAGCATCCTTAAAAAAATCAGCATAAAACCATAAACACCGTTAACTAAAATACCCTCTGGCGATGTTAACGGAGGCAAAGCATGATAAGAACGATGAGCTAAAGCATAAGAATCAATAATTGCTATTTTTTTCATAAAATATAAATCAATTAAATTCTTCATGGACATTAAATTCTAATATTCTTTCCTTGTCTCCAGATATTTTAAATTTTATTACAAAACAATTCTTTGGTAAAACTTTTTTAATGTTATTCCCCCATTCAACAAAAATTAAATTTTGAGGATCTTCAATAATTTCAGAAAAACCTAAATCTTTAATATCTTTAATTTTCTTAAGGCGATAACAATCTAAATGCCATAGTGTCTTAAAACCTCTCTTTTGAAGAAAAGATTTGGGATAAAAAAATGGAAAACTTTTCATTATTAAAAAAGTAGGACTAAAAATCCTTTCTTTTAATTGTAAAAACTTAGCTACTCCTTTAAGAAATTCTGTTTTACCACTTCCTAAAGATCCCTCTAAAGAAACAACTAAAGCCTCTTGTTTTTTAAAATTACCTCGTCTTAACATAGATTCAGTAAAAAAACTAGCTATTTTTTGAGTTTCTTTTGGGCTTTCACTAATAATTTTAATTTTCATTATTTAATTTTATCACGAATCTGTGCTTTTCTAAAGAACACATGGATGATATAATAAATAATATATTAAAACCATGGAGGACTTATCAAAAAAAAGAGAACAAAGAATTAAAAATCTTTGGCAAGAATCTAGAGAAAGAGCTGCCCAAGAGTTGGCTGAAAAACATAATTATTTATATATTGACTTAAGAAAAGCACCTATTGAAACCAGTGCTCTTGCTTATGTCCCTGAAAAGATAGCAAAAGAAGCAAATTTAGCTGTATTCCAAAAAGTAGGAAACACAATTAAAATCGCTATTACTGATCCTTCAAACGCTAAAGCATTACAAATTATTGCTGATTTTAAAAAGAAAGGATATAAAGTAAGCATTTTTATTGTCACTGAGGAAGGATTAAATCAAGCATGGAAAAATTATGCTTTTATTCATCCCCGTTTAAAAGAATTATCAAATTTTATAGAAATCACCGAAACTGAATCAGTGCCATTTAATGATTTACACCAAATATTATTATCTTCTCCAACAAAAGAAGTTACTTTATTGGTTTCATTAATTTTAAAATCTGCTGTTATTATTGATGCTTCAGATATTCATATTGAGCCTCAAGAAGAGCATGCTTTAATTCGTTTTCGAATAGATGGA
>Ga0334888_1004441_pt1 | contig 12691 bp, 7 predicted proteins | sample GraSluR1_MG_FD_207227 | JGI IMG/M metagenome (GOLD analysis project Ga0334888, IMG submission 207227) | Sludge microbial communities from methane-producing bioreactor in Wageningen University, Netherlands - Granular Sludge_3_08-R1 | ecosystem: Engineered > Bioreactor > Anaerobic > Unclassified ...
CGCCGGGAATGTAGCTGAGGAAGTTGTCGTCCTCCGCAACCTCCACGATGGCATCATCCACGTCGATCTCGACTTCGAATTCGTACCACCCGTCGTCCGGCGGCGCCCAATGCCAGGACAGGGTGGCGTGGCCGTAGCTGTTGAGGCCGGTGACCGTCTGCTCGTCTCCCACCGGGATCCAATAGTCACCTCCCCACTTCCGGTACTTCAGGGCGACGTCGAATGGATCGGTCACATCCACATCGCTGTGATTCTTGACATCGACCGTGAAGTGGGCCAGGCGATGGGACCACAGGGTCTGCGGCGACGGATAGAAGCTGTATAGCAGCAGGTTGGGCAGGTTCGCGTACATCCGGAGGCGCTGCAGGTGGTTCGAGCGATAGTTGGTGCCGTCGAAGTTCTGAACGTAGGCGTAGTGACTGATGTTGTCGCCCCGCGAAATCCAGTAGTTCGTATCCGTGGAGGTCCCTCCGCCGCCTGATACGTATTCGAACTTCAGAATGTAATTGTTGTCTGCGCTCATGGTGAAGGGCGTTTCGAGATCGACCTGTCGCCAGAGCGGCCACCCGGTGAGATCCGCCGCCGGATCCCAGTCCGAGTGGACCTGCGTGTATTCGCCGGAGATCTGGGTATCCGGGTTGTTGCCGATGGCTGACGCCCAGGAAGCTCCGATCTTGATCCGGTAGCTCCAGTTCCAGCCGCTCCAGGCCGGGTCTCCCTCGGCGTCCTGGACCCACAGCTCGAGGCGCGACACCGGCGCACGCGGCGCTGCATCGATGAAGTACCACGAGGTAGTCCCCTTCCCATGCACTTCGCCCCAGGGGTCCAGATCTTCGGTGGGACCCCCAATGACGTCCTCGTCTTCCTGCGAATCATACACCTTGACCCAGGTGGCGCGCGACATCGCGGGCAAGGCCAATGCCCCAACCAGGGCGGCCAACCACGCGCAGCGTAAAAAGGAATGGTTCATGACTGCCTCCTCGTCCGGCGGACGCCGGTGTGAGATGATCCGGTGCCGGAGCGGCCGGGCGCAACCCGCCTCGGGCTCCAGCAGATTATAGCGCAGGAGCGGAGCCGGTTTGACACAAGTCGGGGAAGTCCGGATCCTGGCGGGTGACTGCGCGTGCAACCTGGCGTGCAGCAGCGCTTCAAACATGCACAGTCAGGCGCCCCACGGTTTGTCTTGTCACGGGAAAACGCGATAGAGTGTCGGCCCGCAGGAACAGAGATGGAATGAATCAGCGGTTGTCTGTGCTGCGAACTCGTGGGAGTACCACCCTGTCGCATCCGGCGTGCCTGGAGGGGGTTCATCCACCAAGGCGATCAATGTTTGGCTGGTCTCCGGTTCGGGCCGCCTTTGTGCCCTGAGCACGTGGAGTGCCCCGCCGTTCGGCAGGACGACCAACGGTATTGCGCGATCGCCGTACAATTCCTGGAGGGCCTCGTACTCAAATGTTTCCACAGGGGTGTTGCCTTCACGACGGCGCCGGCGTGTCCTCCGCGGTCAACCGCTCACTCCTGGGTTAGCGGTGACGGTGCGTGGAGGTGCTGGTCGGGTTCAGGGTCTGACGGGCGCGACGCGGGGATGACGGCATCGTCGTTGTGGGTCTTGATGAGGTTCAGCCCGCCGTCGGCTTCCAGGGTCAGATGCCAGCGCTCGCCGGTGGACATGGGGGCGTACACGGCTTCTCCCTGGGCAACGCGTACGCTGGCCTCCGCGGCCTTCTCGGGATTCGTGGCATACGACCAGAAGTGCTGCCAGAGCTCGATCTCGAATTCGCTGGGCTCGGGCGAGGTGCGATAGATATCCGGTACGTCGCCCGGCCGGCCGAGCCAGTACCCGTCCTCCGGCGCCTGCGACTCGCTGTAGATCCGCCGGAACAGGGCCAGGCTGTGCCCTCGAAGGGCGTCGCCCTGCTCGACGCAGTCATCTGAGAATTTGAGGACCAGGGCATCGAAGTGGGGGACCCCGCCGGGCACGCCGATCACCAGCGGTGGCAGCGGTCGGCCGTCGCGGCCCATCTCCGTGAACCGGACCACCGTTTGCCGGACGCGGCCCTGGTCGTCCCGGTGCTGCTGAAGCACCTCGACGTCGGCCATCCGTCGCTCCAGTCGCAATCGCTCCAGAATGGCGGCCAGCTCCCGGCGCTCGCGTTCGATCCGCTCGGCCTTCTCGGTGAGCGCGGCGTGCTCGCGCACCAGTGCTTGGTGTTCCTGGATCCGGTCTGCTTCTCGCCGGCTCTGCGCGTCCAGCGCGTACCGGCCCCCCACCAGCCCCATGACGGCCATCGCTCCGCCGAGCAGACACCACCGGATTCGCGTCGTCACAAACCGCTCCGTTCCTTCCCGGCTTGATGGAAGACCGCGCGCGGACCGAGCCGTCCTTGTGGGCCGCGCCCTGTGATTCTACACCCCTCATCGGTCTGGGTTGGCAAGTCCCGCCACTACCACTCGATGACCCGTGCGGCGTCCGATCGTTTGTGGAGAACGAAAAACACTTGCAGAAGTGCTCGGTCTGTCCGATCGGGGTCCGTTGGTCAGAAGGGCCCGGCAGTGTGGGTTCGGTTTACCCCACTTCGCGCGTCTGGAACAGCGCTACGCCCACCAGAAGCGCCGCCAGCACAAAAAGCCCGCAGTATCCGGCTGTAATCCAGACGTACCGCCACGGGACGAACACGGCGTCCGCGTGGAGAGCCTCCGTGACCCCAATGAGACTAAGGTTTGGCACCAATTTGTAAAGTGTGGATGCGACGACGGAGTCCTCCGCGTGGCGTCCGAGAGTGGCGTCTGAGGTCAGGCCGAGGGCGAGAACCACAGCACAGATGAGGAGGGTGCTGACTTGGCCGAGGCGGGTGGAGGCCGCCAGGGCGACGGCCGCCAGCAGCAAGACCCCGCAGAATACCAGGAACGCGGCCGCGAAGACCTGCCCGGCCGGCATCTCGGTCCCGAGCCAGAATGACTGCAGTGTGAACTTCTCGTCAAAGCAGGCGATCAGGAGCACGGCGACCGTGAACACCGGGACGGCCAGCGTGATGGCCAGAGACGTGAAGTCCATGTCATAGAAGTAGTTACAGAAGGCCGCCACCAGCAGAACCAGGAGCAACCCGCCAAAGCCGAAGACGATCACCGGCAGATCCCAGGGGTCGGCCGAGGTCTGAAGAACGGCGTGTCGCTGGGTCATGAGGAATACGGTGAAGTTGATGTAGAACGCGACGGCTAGGGCGGCCAGCAGCCCGAGGTACTTGCCCGCGATGAAGGTCGTGCGTCCGACGGGCTTGCTGATCACGGTCATGGCCGTCTTGTTCTCGATTTCGCGGCTCAGGACCCCGGCCGCGCTGAAAGCGGCCAAGAACATTCCGGACAGCAGCAGCGTAGAAAGGCCAAGGTCGAGCAGGAGCTTGTCGTCGTCGGACAACGTGTAGGCGGCCAGTCCCACGTTCATGATGAGGAGGAAGGCCGTCACTCCCAGCACAACGAGGTATATGGGCTGTCGGATGGTCTCGATGAAGGCGTTGACGGCGATGCCCAGAAGTCGGCTTTGCATAGGGTTGTCGTCACAACTGCTTGCCAGGCACAAAGTAAAGAACACGCCGACCGGGGCAGGACGGCGCTTGGCATCCGGTGGCCGTTATTGTATTCTGCTGCCCCGGCGTGGCAACACAAATGCTGACAGCCGCTGCGGGCCGCTGTCTTACGAGACGATCGACGGGCCTGGGAGGTTCGCGCAAAAAGCCGATCCGGAGTGATCCATGAGAGACATGTCCATAGCGGCTGACCGACGTGGTCAAACGGCCGCGGCGGCAGGACTGGGCGTTCAGTTGATCGCGGTGGGCGCCCTGTTGGTGCTGGGGTTCTGGAGCGGGTCCCCGGCCGTTCTGGCGGGGGCGCGCTACCTGCTGGGCGGGGTTTTGATCTGGTTTGTCCTGGTTCTCATCTACACGCAACGGAAGCGGGCCAGCCTGAAAGACCGCGAGGTGGAAGAGCTGAAGCGGATGCGGGCGACCGATCCGTCGATGGCCATTTTCGAGTTGGAAGAGGGGACGGTGGAGCGGCGGCGGTTGGATTGGATGTACCGCTGGCTGTTCCTGTTCACCACGGTTCTGCTGGCCGCGTACCACATCCTCGGCGCCCTATACGTCAAATGGTCCTGGAGCATCGGCGAGTCGATCGCCAGTGATGTCTGGAAGTTTGATGCCGACACCGGCCCGATCATGGCGTTTCTGGCCGGCGTGGGGTTCGTCTGTTTCCTGTACTCGCGGTACACGGCGGGGATGTCGCACCATCCGGAGTGGCGGCTGCTGCGGGCGGGGTCGAGCTACCTGGCGGGCAACGCCCTGGCCTGCCTGGCGCTTGTGATATCGATGGGGCTTCGGAATTTCGACCTGACGCCGGGTGAGCCGATCGTGGCTCACGGCATTCGCATTCTGATGCTGGTGCTGGGCGTTGAGTTTCTGATCGCGCTGGTTCTGAATTACTACCGGCCGCGGGTCCCGGGGGAAGTGTCCCGTCCCGCGTTCGACAGTCGCCTGCTGGAGATGATCAGCGAGCCGGGCGGGGTGGCCCGGTCCATCGCGGACGCGGTCAACTACCAGTTCGGATTCGAGGTCACCAAGACGTGGTTCGGCCAGTTGATCCGGCGGGCGTTCTTCCCGCTGGTCGTGCTGGGGCTGCTGGTGCTGCTGCTGTCCTCGTCGGTGGTGATCGTGGAGGCGGAAGAGCAGGCGTTTGTCGAGCACTTCGGGCGTCTGACCCAGCCGACGGATCGGCCGCTGGAGCCCGGGGTCTATCTGAAGTGGCCTTGGCCGATCGAGCGGGTCTATCGGGCGCCGGTTCAGCGGCTGCACTCGGCGATGGTGGGTGAGCGGCCGATCGAGGAACCGGTGGACGAGGAGGGCCGGCTCAGGCCGGTGCTGTGGGGTACGGAACACAGATTCACGTCGGAGATGCTGACGATTGTTGCGTCTCCTCCCCAGACGGAATACGACCGGATACGGGAAGCGGCCCGGGGGGACGTGCCGGACGACGCTCGTGACAAGTCTGTGGCGGTCAACCTGATGTTCATCTCGGTGCCCATGGAGTACCGGGTCAAGGATCTGCACGACTATCTGTACGGTTATACCGATCCGGGCAAGGTGCTGGAGGTCCTGGCGTTTCGGGCGTTGTCCGACTACGCAGCCGGCGTGGACATCGACCACCTGATGGGACCAGGCCGGGCCGAGTTCGCCGAGCGTTTTCGGGTGGAGTTGCAGGGGGAGATTGACGCGTTGGATCCGCCGCTCGGCATTGAGATCACGTTTCTGGCCCTGCAGGACGCGCATCCGCCGTCCACGGACGGTGTGGCGAAGTCGTTCCAGGACGTGATTACGGCGGAGGTGAGGAAGAACGCGGATATCGAGACGGCCGAGGGCGAGTCCCGTCAGCAACTGACGCTGACGGCGGGCGACGTGGTCCGGGCGGAAGCGCTGGTGGAGGCGATCACCCGTCGCGACCGGCTGGCGGAGGACCGCGGCGCTTCCGCGGAGGCGCGGGAGGAGGCGGAGCGGGACGTGGCGGACCTGTTGCTGGGCAATCCGGCGCGTGACATTCCCCGGATGAGCGGCGAGGCGGCCATGAAGATCGCGGACGCCCAGGCGGCGCGGACGATCTCGGTCAGTGACGCGGAAAGCAAGGCCCGGCTGTTTGAGGCGGAGGTGACGGCCTACCAGGCGGCCCCGTCGCTTTACAAGGTGCGCAAGTATCTGGAGATGCTCCAGCGGAGCCTGGAGCTGGTCCGCAAGTACGTGGTCACGCTGGATACGAGGAAGACCAAGCTGATCGTCATCTTCGAATCCGAGAAGCGGGACGTGTTCTCCATTGCAGAGGAAGAGACGAGGAAATAGCGGTGTCGGGTCCGGCGCCGCGCAGCAGGAGATCGTCAAGCCATGCCCAGTCGTTTGCCCAGCATCCTGGCGGGGGTCGCCCTGGTTGTCGTGCTCGGGGTGTACATGTGTTGCTTTCAGGTCCGGACCACGGAGGTGGCCGTGCTCAAGACGTTCGGGCGGATGAGTGACGAGCCCATCACGCAGGCCGGCCTGTACTGGCGTCTGCCCTGGCCCATCCAGGATCCGGTGAAGTTTGACCGGCGAATCCGGGTTCTGGAGGACCTGGTGGAGGAGACGCCCACGCTGGACGGCAAGAACGTGACCATCACCACGTACACCGGCTGGCGGGTATCGGACCCGAAGCTGTTCCACACGGCCTATCGGAACGAACTGGAGGCGGAGGCGGCCCTGCGCACGAAGGTCCGGACCCATAAGAAGGCGGTGATCGGGCAGCACCGCTTTGCCGAGTTCGTCTCGACCGACCCGCAGGAGCGCAAGCTGCCGGAGATCGAGAAGCGGATGATGGATCTGGTGGCCGCCGAGGCGAGGGTGGAGTTCGGCGTGGAGATCAGCTTCTTCGGCATCAAGAAGCTCGGGCTTCCCGCCGACGTGACGAAGACCATCTTCGAGTACATGAAGGCCGAGCAGATTCGCCGGGCCACGCGCTACGAGGCCGAAGGCAAGGCCAAGGCCCAGGAGATTCTCTCCGAGGCCGGGCGGAAGAACGAACTCATCATGGCGGCGGCTCAGTTCAACGTGGACTCCATTGAGGCGGAGGGACGGCGCCGGGTGGGTGAGATCTATCGCAGCTTCGCCGAGCACCCGGAGCTCCGGATTTTCCTCGACAAGCTGCGAGCGCTGGAGGAGACGCTCTCCAGTCGGATGACTCTGATCTTCGACACGAACACCATTCCGGCCGACCTGTTTGACGCGGAGAAACGCATGGCCCCCGCTCGGGGCCTGGACCTGGATCTGGACGCGCCGGCGACGGCGATCGGGGAGGTGCCGGGGCCATGAGCGGACATCAGCACCCACAGCATCCGCAGGGCGAGGCGCCGGAGGACGTGCCGTTTGACGCCGCGAACCAGTCGCTGGCGGACGCCCTGCGGGCGAGCTTCCGTATTCTCAAGCTCATCATGATCGCCGTGGCGATCGTGTTTCTGGTCTCGAACGTCAAGATCGTCGACAACAATGAGGAAGCCGTCATCTTCCGGTTCGGAAAGATGAAGTTGGGCTACGACGGCCGGCCGTTCCAGCCGGGGTTTCTGCCGGCCTTCCCCTACCCGGTGGACGAGGTCGTGGAGTTGTCGACCAAGCAGCGCAATACGCTGGAGCTCTGGGACCATTACTTCCAAACGCCGGAGGGCGACCGGGGCAAGCCGATCAGCGAACTGGCCAGGTTCTACGCCAAACCGCTGGACCCGGCCCGGGACGGCGCCCTGCTCACGGCCGACCAGGGCCTGGTTCACGTGAAGTGGACGGTGACCTACGGCATTTCCGACCTGGAGAAGTACATCCGTCACGTGGCCGACGAGAAGGACGCGGCCCAGGCGATCATCACATGCCTGCTCAACAGCACGGCCATTCAGGTGGCGGCGAATTTCACGGTGGAGGAGATCACACGCCAGCGCACCGCGGACATGTCTTTCCAGGTGTTGCGGGAGATGAACACGGCGCTGGAGCGGTTGGAGACGGGCCTGCGCGTGGACACGCTGGAGCCGGAGACCACGGTACCCATGGAGACGGTCGCCGCGTATGCCAACGTATCCATCGCGGAGAACCAGAAGGCCGCGGAAATCCAGAAGGCCCGCAAAGAGGCCAACAACCTGCTCACCCAGGCCGCCGGCGAATCGCACGTCTACCTCGCGGGCCTGTTTGACCTGCAGGATGCGGCGCGACGGGACGGCAACGAGGAGATTGCGGCCGTTCTGGGCATTCTGATCGACCGGGTGTGTGGTGGGGTCGCAATGGGGATGACCGGGGCGGGCCGGGCTTCGGAGCCGGACTCCGGGGCCGCCGCGGCCGCCGCGGTGCCGGCCATGCCCGTCCGCACGCCGGAAGCGGCCCTGGAGTACGTGCGCCAGCGAGTGGAGCAGTGGGTCGAGGCGAAGGAGGCCGATCGGACGGACGAGATCGAGCGGCTGCGGGCGGAGATCAACACCGATCCGGGGCTGCGCGTCTCGGGCGAGGCGGGGAGCCGGATTTCGCAGGCCCGGGCCTACTACGCGCGGGCGGTGCAGGAGATCGCGGGTGACGTGGAGGTGTACAACGCGATGCTGGAGGAGTTTCGCCGAAGTCCGGAACTGCTGATCAATCGCCTGTGGCAGGAAACGTGGACCCGCTTGCTGAACTCCGATGGGGTCACGAAATACGCCCTTCCTTCCGGCACGGAGGAGATCCGGCTGGCGGTTCCGCCCGATCCGGAGCAGCGGAAGATCGACGAGATCAACCGGATCATGAAGGAGCTTGAAGAGAAGAAGCGGACGGGCTAGGGCGCTACGGGCCGGCCCGACGGAGCGTCGATCGGATCGGCGGACGGCATCGCACAAGGATCGGCATGAACATCCCAGTCGTACAAACGGTGGGGCTCACGAAGCTCTTCAAGGACTTCTGGCGGCGGGCCAAGGTGGAGGCCGTCAAGGACCTGAACCTGGAGATCCATCGCGGCGAAGTGTTCGGGCTGCTGGGCCCGAACGGTTCGGGCAAAAGCACGGCCATCAAGATGCTGCTGGGCCTGCTGTACCCCACGCGGGGGCAGATCGCCGTGTTTGGGCGGGCCCCGACGGACGTGGCCACCAAGGCCCGGATCGGCTTTCTGCCGGAGGAGTCGTACCTGTATCGCTTCCTGGACGCGCGGGAGACGCTGGACTACTACGGGCGGCTGTTTCACCTGCCGTCGCGCGTGCGCGAGGAGCGTACGGAGAAGCTGCTGGAGATGGTGGGGCTCAAGCACGAGGCCCGCCGCCGGCTGGGGGAGTATTCCAAGGGCATGGCCCGCCGCATCGGCCTGGCCCAGGCCCTGATCAACGATCCGGACTTCCTGATCCTCGACGAGCCGACGACGGGTCTGGACCCCATCGGCACGCGGCAGATCAAGGACCTGATCCGCGAACTGGGCAACCGGGGCAAGACGATTCTGCTGTCCAGCCACCTGCTGGCCGACGTGGAGGACGTGTGTGATCGCGTGAGCATTCTGTACGGCGGTCAGCAGCGCAAGGGCGGGCGTGTGAAGGAGCTGCTGCGCCAGACGGATCGCACGCAGATTGTCGCTCCCCGGCTGGCGCCGGAGACCATTGATCGCATCCGCAACATCATCCGGCTGGAGGAGCAGAAGGAACTGATCGAGGTCAGTTCGCCGGCGGAAAGGCTTGAGACGATCTTTTTGCGGATCGTGCAGGAGGCCCAGGCGGCCAACGTGGCGACGTCCGGGGTCCGGGCGTCCGGGGCGACGCCGGACTTCCTGGGCCCGCGCGACGAAGGCGAGGCGCTGGTGGACGAGCTGGTTGCTGCCGCGGATCGTCGGGCTCCGGAGCCGGAGCCGGTGGAGGTTGTGGAGGTGTCGGCCGCGCCGACGGGGCCCGCTCAGGAGGTGCTCGATTCCCTGCTGACCCGCGAACCGGAGCCGGTGTCCGACGCACCGGAAACGGAGGGCGACAAGCCTGCCCCGCCCGCCGGTCCCCGCGAGGCGATCCAGGCGGACCGCAGTGTGATTGACTCCCTGTTGTCCGACGCGGACAAGAGGTCCGACAAGCGTGACTAGCATTTGGGCCGTCGCCCGACACATGGTGTCTGAGGCCATCCGGATGAAGATCGCCCTGTTCTTCATCTGCCTGCTGGCCGTTCTGATTTTCGGGCTGCCGTTCGTGGCCCGCGGCGACGGCACGGTGAGCGGGGCGATCCAGGCCTTTCTGGCATATTCCCTCAGCGCGGTGTCCTTTCTGCTGGCCCTGTTGACGCTCTTCATGTCGCGGTCGCTGTCGGACGAGTTGGCCCAGCGTCAGATATTCTTCCTGATGACCAAGCCGCTGCCGCGCTGGCAGTACGTTCTGGGCAAATGGCTTGGCATCGTGCTGTTCGACGCTTTGCTGCTGGTGCTGGCCGGCGCGGGCATCTACGGCATGGCCCGATACATCGCGGTCCGCCAGGCCCCGCGAGACGTGGTGGACCGCCAGAAGCTCATGGACCAGGTTTTCTCCGCCCGGCACCAGGCGGCGGTCGAGATGCCTGCGACGGTGTTCGATCGGGAGGCCCGGGCGGCGTACGATCGGCGCCGGGAGGAAGGCTACTACGCGAACCGAATCGATGTGAACGAGAAGATGGAGATCGCCCTGCTCCGGCTCGAGATCGAGCAGCACTGGCGGAACATCGGTCCCGGCGACAGCCGGGAGTTGCTGTTTCGGAACGTGCGCTGTGACCGCAGTCCGGAAAAGTCCATCCAGATTCGCTACAAGGCGATGGCTCCGAACTACCCGCCCGACGAGGTGGTCCGGTCGCTGTGGGTGGTCGGCGACCCGGACCAGGTCCGCCCGTACGTGGAGTTCCGGCGCGACGTGCATGACCGGTATCACACGTTTTCCGTGCCGGCCGACACGGTGGCGGAGGACCACACCCTGCGCATCCAGCTTGTGAACCACGCGTCGTTTATCGTCGACCCGGAGCACCCCTACGACGATGTGCGGCCGTTCATCATCCGTCTGGAGCCGACCCCGGCGGTCGAGGTGATGTTCGGCATCGGGTCGTTCGCGGGCAATCTGCTGCGCGTGCTGTCGCTGATTCTGTTCAAACTGATGTTTCTGGCCGCCCTGGGCCTGGCGGCCACCACGGTGTTTTCGTTTCCCGTGGCCATTCTGGTGTCGCTGACGGTGTACGTGCTGGCGGAGTTTCGCGGTTTCATCGGCGAGTCCGTGCAGTACCTGAGCGCGGACGGCCTGGAGGGGATGTTCCAGGCGGGCTTCGGCCTGGCCCTGCGGGTGATTCTGTTCGTGATTCCGAACTTCCCGTTCTTCGACGCCGTAGACACGTTTGTGGACGGGCGCAACGTGACGCTGATGTGGGTGCTGCAGGGGCTGGGGATGCTGGCCGTCGTGCAGACCGGGATCGTGCTGCTGGCCGCCTGCCTGATGTTCCACTTCCGCGAAGTGTCGGAGGTGTCGATCTGAGATGTCCATACACGGTCCCATCGTTGTTCCGGAATACCTCCGCCTGCGGGAGCGGGCGCAGCGTCGCGATTGGCTGATCCAGGCGGCGGCCGTGGGGAGCGCCCTGGCCGCGGTGATCGGCGCCGCGCTGCTGGTCGGGCCCATCAACCAGATTCGGAAGGACCACGAGCTGATCATCGACCCGTCGCAGATCGGGACGCTGCCGGCGGACATCTCGCTTGTGACCCAGATGGGCACCTTGCGGGGCCTGGCCATCGTGGTGGGCTTTGGCCGGGCGGAAGAACTCAAGCAGGAGGGGCGTTTCTTCGAGCTGATGCAACTGTCGAGCTGGCTGTGCAAGCTCGCCCCGCAGTTCGACAAGGTCTGGCAGTACCACGCCTGGAACCAGGCCTACAACATCTCCGTGAGCGAATACACCGCGGAGGGGCGCTGGCGGTGGGTGCAGAACGGCATCCGGCTGATCCGCGACCAGGGGCTGATCTACAACCCCAAATCCAACGGCCTTTACAAGGAGCTGGCCTACATCTTCTGGCACAAGATCGGCGACATCACGGACGACCACCACCTCAACTACAAGAGGGCGCTGGCCGTCCAGGTGGAATCCGTGCTCGGCGCCCGTCCGCCGGCCCTGACGGAAGAGGGGGAGATTGAGTGGTTTCGGCCGGTGGCCGAGGCCGATCCGGATGTAAAAGGGCTGATCGCGTCTGATCCGGCGGTGGCGCAATTCGTGCGGCGGCTGGCCGAGGTGGACCTGCATCCCGACGCCGGTCTGCTGACGTTCGTCGCCCGCCACATGCGGCCGGAGGCGGAGGTGCGGCGTCTGCGGCAAGACGCGGGCGCGGCGACGCAGGAGAAGATCAACGAGCGTCTTGCGGTCCTGCGAGACGAGGACGCCGCGGCGGCCCGCGACCGGTTGCTGGCCTCGCTGCGGGCCCGCGAGCTGGACGTCCAGTTCCGCATGGACGCGAAGTGGATGCTCCATCTCATGGAGAAATACGGCCCGGTGGACTGGCGGACGCCGTTCGGCCAGGCCCTGTACTGGGCGACGATGGGCGACGAGGTGACCCGGCGCGTCGCGAAGCTCGACCCCTCCGACGCCATGAACACGGCTCGGTTCATCATGTTTGCTCTTCAGAACACCGTGCAGCGCGGCCGCTACATTGTGGAGCCGGATTTCGACGAGCCGTTCAACTCGTTCCTCAACATCCTGCCGGACCGGCGGTTCGTCGACCGAACACACGAAGCGTTCCTGGAGGTCGGGAAGCAGCAGGATGGGGACGATCCGGATTTCCGGGAAGGGACTTCCGGCCCGCGGTACTGGACCGGCCACGTCAACTTCCTGCGGGTGGCGATCCAGAACCTGTACTTCGAGGGCGACGCCCGGTCCATCGCCCGCGCCCGGCATTACTACGAGTATCTGCGGGACTATGACCTGGACCAGGAGACGGGCGAGACGAAGCCGCAGTATCGCCAGCCGCTGGAGTCGTTCGTATTCAGCGTCTGGCGGGAAGCGGCCGAGACCTCGCGGTCGGCCACGGCGGCCATCGGGACACTGCTGGACCGGGCCCTGCGCGAGTTGAGCCTGGGCAACGCCGACGGCTTCGAGGCCGCCCTGGGGCGGGCGATCTGGGTGCATCGGAAGTACATGGAAGACCCCAAGACGGACCCGAA
>Ga0334888_1004455_pt1 | contig 12646 bp, 14 predicted proteins | sample GraSluR1_MG_FD_207227 | JGI IMG/M metagenome (GOLD analysis project Ga0334888, IMG submission 207227) | Sludge microbial communities from methane-producing bioreactor in Wageningen University, Netherlands - Granular Sludge_3_08-R1 | ecosystem: Engineered > Bioreactor > Anaerobic > Unclassified ...
GCCCGCCTGGCTCGGAAAGAACAAGACCTGCGGATCTGGGATTATCTCCAGTTGGGCACCCCCTGGGTTCTGCTGGCGCTCTCCACGACGATCTACTTCTCGTGGGCGTTACCGGCCTCCGGAGAGGCTTACTGGCCCGACGGGGCATCTGTCCTCGGACTCGTTGCGGTCACGGCGACGTGGGTGCTGTTCGGTCACACGCTGCCCATCAGGAGAAAAGCGCTCCGACCTGTGCCCGCCGTCATCTATTTCGTCGGGTTCTTGGCGCTGTGCCTCATCTTCATGACCTACTCCGAGGTCTTCATCATCTTCACCATCTCGGGCTTCTTCTACGCCTACCTGCTCACTCCCTGGCCGGTAGGGGTACTCGGCGTCCTGGCCACCTCTGTCGTCCTCAATGGCTCGATGCTGCTGCGCAGCGAGCTGACCCCGCAGACGCTCGTGATGTTCATCCTGATCGTCCTCGTCCAGACAGCGGCAATCGGCGTGGGAATCCCCTTCTCAGCACGAACCGAGACCGAAGAACGCAAACGAGAGAAACTCGTGGAGCAACTCGAAACAACTCTCCATGAGAATGCGGGCCTGCATGCGCAGCTGGTCGCACAGGCCCGGGAATCGGGCATCCAGGACGAGCGACAGCGACTGGCCGGCGAGATCCACGACACCCTGGCCCAGGGCCTAGCCGGCATCATCACGCAACTTCAAGCCGCGGAGCGTTCCGCGAAGGTTCAGGGCGAGGCGGAGATCCACGTGGCGGGGGCGCTTCGGCTTGCGCGCAGCAGTCTCGCCGAGGCTCGGCGGTCCGTCCGGGCGCTCGCTCCCGAGGAACTCGGCAGGGCGCAGCTTCCCGATGCTCTCCGCACGCTGGCCGAGCGATGGTCGCAGGACGAGGGCGTCCCGGTGCAGGTGGAGGTCACGGGCATCCAGCTGCCTCTCAGTCCGGCGATCGAGGTGTCGCTCTTCCGTGTCGCGCAGGAAGCGCTGACCAACGTGGCGAAACATGCGGAGGCCTCGCGGGTCGGCCTGACACTGTCGTAGGCGGGCCCCGAGGTGTTGCTCGATGTGCGGGACGATGGACGCGGATTCGCGCAAACCGAGAACCCAGGCTTCGGCCTGACGAGCATGCGTCAGCGCATCAGAGGTGTGGGTGGCTACCTCGAGGTGGAGAGCGTGCCGGGCGAGGGGACATCCGTGAGTGCGCGGGTACCGGCAATCGTTCTTCCGGGGCATGCGAGCGAGGAGGAGGGCGACCGATGATTCGATTGCTGATCGTCGACGACCATCCGATCGTCAGAGGCGGACTCCGGGACACGTTTGCGAACGCAGAGGACATCGTCGTGGTGGGCGAAGCCGGTGACGGCGCCGAGGGCATCAAACGCGCGGTGGCGCTGGCGGCGGATGTCGTGCTCATGGATCTCCGGATGCCCGGGACCGACGGTGTGACCGCTACCGCGACCCTGCGCGAGCGAGTCCCGGATATTCGGGTGCTGATCCTCACCACCTTCGACAGCGAAGGTGACGTCTTGCCGGCGATCGAGGCGGGTGCGATCGGCTACCTCCTGAAGGACGCTGTTCCCGATGAGTTGATGCGAGCCGTCCGGGCGGCGGCGCGCGGGGAAGCAGTGCTTGCACCGTCGGTGACACAGCACCTCATGGGCCATGTCCGCAGACCGAGCGCCGGCGTGCTGACCGATCGCGAGAAGCAGGTGCTGGAGCTGGTGGCGAACGGCAACTCGAACCGGGAGGCCGCGGCGGCCTTGTTCATCGGCGAGGCGAGCATCAAGACCCACCTGCAGCACATCTACGACAAGCTGGGCGTCCGGGATCGAGCCTCAGCGGTGGCCGAAGGCTATCGCCGACGCCTGCTCAAGTGAACGCCCGGCCAAGGACGTCGACGCAAACGCCGTCACGGGGTCGGCCGCGAGCGTCCACCGTTACGACAGGCGCCCTTGGATGCGGGCTTGAATGCCGTCGAGGATGGTATCGAGGCCGAATGCCAGGGCGTGCGCGGGGTTCTGTGCGGCGTCGAACGCCGCGCCGACAGCGCTGCCGACCCGCGCGGACACGGTGAGGCTGTCGTCTGTCATCACCTGTTCTAGGACGGGAGCGACGATTCCCCACCACTCGGCATCGGACATGCCGGAGTCATCGCGTGTGCTGGCGGAGCTTCGTCTTGCGCGGGCTGTCGCGTCGACGAGGCTCAGGATCAGCGTGAGGGCCGCGTCCATCTCGACATCGGACAGCCCGATGCCATCAAGGGGGCGCAACTCAGTCTCGTACTTGCGGCTGATGTTCGGCCCGACCGTTAGTCGGGATGAACGTAGATCGAGCAGCCACGGGTGCCGGGCGTAGAGGTCCCAGTTCCGCTCGGCAATGAATCTCACTGCATCTCGCCAGTCACCTACGCGAGCCGCGGCCTCGACATCGTTGTTGTACAGCTCCGCGTAGACCGCATCGACCATCAGTGCGGTGAGGTCGTCCTTGCCGGGCACATGCGTGTAGAGGGACATCGTGCCTACGCCGAGCCGTTCGGCGACCTTGCGCATCGAGGTTGCGTCGAGGCCATCGGCATCGGCGATCTCGATGCCCGCCTTGACGATCGCCGAGACCGAGAGACCAGACCTTCCTGGGCTGGGGTGGTGTCCCCATAGCAGGTAGATGCTGCGCACCAGGTCCGGTGCGGGTGAACGTCGAGCCACAGTCCGCGAGTCCTTTCACGCGATCGACGCGATCGCCGTGTCTTGCGATGCAGATCAATGTACCGTACGCTAGCGACGTACGTCGTACGGTACGCCGTACCAAGGGAGAGGGGAGTTGCGTGGAAAGAGCTGGGAGCGATTTCGCGATCCAGGCGCGAGGGGTCCGCAAGAGGTATTCCTCCGCGGGGGCCGGCGAGCCGGCTGCTCTGGACGGGTTCGAGTTGGCGGTTGCCCGAGGCAGCGTTCATGGGCTTCTGGGACCCAACGGCGCGGGCAAGACGACCGCGGTGCGCATCATGACGACGCTGCTCGACATGGACGATGGCGAGGTGCGGGTCGCTGGCTACGACGTAGTCCGTGAGGGTCGGCAGGTGCGCCGGCGAATCGGGCTTGTTGGCCAGTACGCCGCCGTCGATGAGGAGATGTCCGGCCTGCAGAACCTGATGATGTTCGGTCGGCTCAGCAGGCTTCCGATCCGGGCGGCTCGCCGCCGAGCCCACGAGTTGCTGGAGCAGTTCGGACTGGCCGAGACTGGATCGAAACGAGTCAGCGCGTACTCGGGTGGCATGCGCAGGCGGCTCGACCTTTCCGTCGCGCTGATCGTGGACCCGCAGATCCTCTTCGTCGACGAACCGACCACCGGGCTTGACCCCAGCGAGTCGTAGTACCGAGGCCATGATCCGGCAGGCGAGGCGGAGGCGTCGAGGATCACCGACGCAGTTCCCGCTCTGCCGAGGTGGTGAGCGGCGGCTAGGCCGGCCTGCCCGGCGCCGATCACCAAGGTATCTGTCGTCGTCATGTCCACGATCGCATCGTATCGTCATTTCCCGAAGTGACGATACGAGACTAGAATGAAGTCATGAGTGGTTCGTTGTTCCTGGCGGAGACGCAGGCGTTCCTGAAGGCGCTGGCCAGCGAGACGCGACAGCAGATCATGCAGGAGTTCGCCACCGGCGCGGCACTGACGGTCGGTGAGATCGCTGAGAGGTGTGGGATCGGGCAGTCCACCGCCTCGGAGCAGTTGACGATCCTGAGACAGGGGGGTCTGGTGACCTCAACGCGGGCGGGCAAGCAGGTGCGGTATCGGGCGGACCCGAGCCGGATCAGTGACCAGCTGGAGGTGCTGGGCGACTTCCTTGCACGCTGCTGCCCGCCAACGGGAGCGGGCGATTCCTAGCTGGCGAGAGAGGCGATCAGCCCCTCAATACGGGCACGGATGTCGTCGCGGATCGGCCGCACAGCATCGATGCCTTGCCCGGCGGGGTCGTCGAGCTTCCAGTCCTCGTAGCGCTTGCCCGGGTAGTAGGGGCAGGCGTCGCCGCACCCCATCGTGATCACCACATCCGAGGCCTGGACGGCCTCAGGCGTGAGCACCTTGGGCTGCTCCGCGGCGATGTCGATGCCCTCTTCGCGCATGGCTTCGACGGCGATGGGGTTGATCTGGTCGGCGGGCATGGAGCCGGCGGAGCGGACCTCGATCCGGTCGCCGGCGAGGTGGCGGAGGTAGCCGGCTGCCATCTGGGAGCGGCCGGCGTTGTGGATGCAGACGAACAGCACGGACGGCTTGGGGTCGGTCATGGTCGGGTCTCTTTCGTTAGTGGGTGGTGAGGGAGTCGAGCAGGGTGCGGACGCGGGCGGCGATGTCGTCGCGGATGGCTTCGACGCCCTCGGCAGAGGCGAGGGCCGGGTCTCCGACCGCCCAGTCCTCGTAGCGGACGCCGGGGATGATCGGGCAGACGTCGCCGCAGCCCATGGTGATGACGACATCGGCGGCGCGGACCGCGTCGTCGGTAAGCGGCTTGGGGAATCGCTCGGTAGCGGCGTCCTCGCCCTCGATCTGGGTGAGCAGCGAGCGCACGTGCGGGTGGACGTCTGGCGCCGGTCGCGATCCGGCGGAGCGGGCGACGACCTTGCCATCGGCCATCTGGTTGACCAGCGCGGCCGCGAGCTGGGATCGGCCGGCGTTCTGTACGCACACGAACAACACCTGCGGCACACCCGTCCCGCGGTCGCGGGTGAGGTCGGTGAGGCGCTGGCGGGCGAAGCGCTCGGTGAGCGGCACCAGGTGTCGGGCGATCTTCGCGGATCGGAGGAGACCGGCGTAGGACTCCCGCACCATCGTGACCACCAGGTCGCGACTCAGCGTGTCGTATTCGTCGGCCAGTTCTTCGGCGAGGCGATCGATGACGTGCGAGTCGACCTCACGCGGCGACTCGGGCCGATCCTCTGCAGGATCGGCGGCGACCGTGGATGCGAAGCCGTCCAGGAGGGCGGTGACGGCCGCCTGTCGGGTGGGGACGAGGCGGTAGTACACCCAGGTGCCGCGCCGTTGGGAGCTGAGCAGGCCGGTGTCCTTCAGGACCTTCAGGTGGTGGGAGATGGTGGGTTGGGAGACGTCGGCGAGTTCGGCGAGGTCGCAGACGCAGGACTCGCCGCGCGGGTCGGTGGCGATGGCCGACAGCATCCGGAGCCGGAGCGGGTCGGCCAGCGCCTTCAACGTGTTGGCCACGGTGGTAGCGACGTCGAGGCCGATTGCGTGCGCCTCGGCAGGTGCGCACGTCTCGACCGTTGTGGGTGTTTCGGTCATGGTGTCCTCCTCAGGTCGGTCGTAGCGGTGTCCGGAGCGTAGGGGTCGGTGTGGAACCAGGCGCGTGCGGCCCACAGCGAGACGTAGACGAGGCCGACGAGCACGGGAACTTCGATAAGCGGGCCGACGACCCCTGCGAGGGCCTGTCCAGATGCCGCGCCGAAGGTGCCGATCGCGACCGCGATGGCGAGTTCGAAGTTGTTGCCCGCCGCCGTGAACGCCAGTGTGGTGGAGCGGGCATAGCCCAGTCCGAGACCCTTGCCGAGCAAGAGCCCGACGAACCACATCAGCGCGAAGTAGACCAGTAGCGGCAGGGCGATCCGGGCGACATCGAACGGACTGGATGTGATCGCTTCGCCTTGGAGTGCGAAGAGCAGCACGATGGTGAACAGCAACCCATAGAGCGCCCACGGCCCCACTCTGGGGAGGAATCGGTTCTCGTACCAGTCGCGTCCCCGGCGCTTCTCGCCGATCCACCGCGAGGCGAACCCTGCGATGAGCGGGACGCCGAGGAAGACCAGGACGTTCAGCGCGATCTGCCCCACTGACACTTCCAGACCTTGGGTATCGAGGCCGAGCCAGCCGGGCAGTACGGTGAGGTAGAACCAGCCGAGCAGCGAGAATGCGACGACCTGGAAGATGGAGTTGATCGCAACCAGCACGGCGGTGGCCTCTCGGTCGCCGCAGGCCAGGTCGTTCCAGATCACGACCATCGCGATGCAGCGGGCCAGTCCCACGATGATGAGCCCCGTTCGGTACTCCGGCAGATCAGGCAGGAACAGCCAGGCGAGGGCGAACATGACTGCCGGGCCGATGATCCAGTTCAGCACCAGGGATGAGACGAGGAGACGCTTGTCGCCCGTGACGGCCGCGATCTTGTCGTAGCGGACCTTTGCGAGCACGGGGTACATCATCACGAGCAGCCCCAGCCCGATCGGTACCGAGATGCCTCCCACCTCCAGGTGAGCGAGCACATCGGAGACGGCGGGGACGAGACGACCGAGTAGGAGGCCCGCGACCATCGCCAGTCCGATCCACAGCGGCAGCCAACGGTCGAGGGCGGACAGGCGCTTCGGAGTGGCGCGTGTGGGCGCCGTTGCGGTCGCGGTCATGCCAGGAGTCCGTCGATCTTCGCGGCGATGGACGGCTTTGGGTGCGCGCCGATCAGCATGTCGACCCGCTCGCCGTCGCGGTAGAAGGAAAGAGTGGGGATCGAGGTGACACCAACTGTGGTCACGGTCTCGGGATTGGCGTCCGCGTCGATCTTGACGATCTTGACCCGGCCCGCATACTCGGCGGCCAAGTGCTCCAGGATCGGAGCGATGGCCTTGCATGGGCCGCACCACGCAGCCCAGATATCAACTACGACCGGAAGCTCTGATTCGAGCACTTCGCTGACAAACGTGGCGTCGGTGACGGGGGTGATGCTCATGCGGAAACCTCCAGAGTGGGACTCTCGATCTGGGTGGGCAGATCGAGGGTCGACAGATAGTGCTGCGCGTCCAAGGCAGAGGCGCAGCCGGTGCCAGCGGCCGTGATCGCCTGCCGGTAGTTGTGATCCACCAGGTCACCGGCGGCGAACACGCCGGCCACGTTGGTGCGTGTCGTTGGATGGGCCACGATGACGTACCCCTCGGCGTCGGTGGACACCTGGTCGGCGACAAGCTCGGAGCGCGGGTCGTGCCCGATTGCGACGAAAGTGCCCGACACATCCAGCACGCGTTCGGTGCCTGTGATCGTGTCGCGCAGGCGCAGACCGGTGACGTTCGCCTCGCCGAGGATCGCGGCCACCTCGCTGTTCCATGCGACCTCGATCTTGGGGTCGGCCAATGCCCGCTCGGCCATGATCCGGGACGCCCGGAACTCGCCGCGCCGGTGGACGAGCGTGACCTTGGCAGCGAAGCGCGTCAAGAACAGTGCTTCTTCCATCGCGGAATCGCCACCGCCGATGACCGCGATCTCCCGGTCACGGAAGAAGAAGCCGTCGCAGGTCGCGCACCATGACAGGCCATGTCCCGAGAGTCGCGCTTCCTCAGGGAGACCGAGCTTGCGATATGCGGACCCCATCGCCAGAATCACGGCGCGCGCCTGGAAGGTTCCGCTGCTGCTGGTCTCGATGACCTTCGTGGATTCGGTGAGTGCAAGACAGGTCGCGTCGTCATAGATGATGCGGGCGCCGAAGCGCTCTGCCTGGGCGCGCATCGCTTCCATCAGCTCGGGGCCTTGGATGCCGTCGGTGAAGCCGGGGAAGTTTTCGACCTCCGTGGTCGTCATCAGCGCTCCGCCGGCCGTCACCGATCCAGCCAGGACGACCGGCGCGAGGCCTGCTCGCGCGGCGTAGACAGCTGCGGTGTATCCGGCTGGGCCGGACCCTACGATCACTAGTTCCACATCTTGCATCGACATGTATCTATATTGAAGGAGATCGAAGCAAGATGCAACCCGGGAGCGGCGGCGGGTGCTGTTCGGACGCCACGGGCAGGCTGGTCGCCCCGCCCCGGCGTCGCGGCTTTCGAGGCGGAGTCGGTTGGGAGGGTTGTCGTGGGCCTGGTGGGTCAGCAGGTGATCGACGGGTCCGCCGAGCAGTTGTCCGGGTCCGGCAGTCCGGCGAGGAACGCTCGCACGGTCGCCAGGCCCTGCGGCGTGGCGTGGTAGTGCGCCCACTTGTGGCGCATCTCCCGGCTGATGAGCCCGGCCTTGACCAGCCGGGCCAGATGGTAGGAGAGGGTTGGCTGGCTGATGCCAAGACTGTCGGGCATGTGACAGGCGCACACGCTGGAGCAGCAGTTCGCCGAGATGTGATGCAGCAGCTTGACCCGGACCGGATCGGAGAGTGCCTTGAAGGTGGCGGCGACCCGCTCGGCCTCCTCGTCGGCGAGCGCCGACGCGCCCCGTGGGGCGCAGTCGATGATCGGGAGGTGCTGAACCATGCGCGCCAGCCTACCACCTCAAATTGACAGACGTCGATATGAGCCCTAGCCTTCATATTGACGAACATCAATCCGAGAGAGGCGTCCTCATGATCCAGGTCTTCGAAGGCCCGCTGTGCTGCAACACCGGGGTGTGTGGCCCCGACCCCGACCAGGCGCTGGTCGACTTCACCGCCGACCTCGACTGGCTTACCCGGCAAGGCGTGTCGGTGCGCCGGGCGAACCTGGCCCAGGACCCCGCCGCGTTCGCTGACAGCGCCGTCGCGCGGGCGTTCGTGCAGAAGGTCGGCGCGTCCGGGCTGCCGCTGATCGTGGCCGACGACGTGACGGTTGCCACCGGACGCTACCCCTCCCGCGCCGAGCTGGCCCGGATCGCCGGCGTCGAGGCGCCCGCCGAGAACACGGCGACCGGGTGCTGCGGTAGCGCACCGTCCACCCCGGCAGCGTCGGTGTGCTGTGGCGACGAGGCCCCGGTGTCGTCGGGATGCTGCGGTTCGGACCAGTCGGTGACCATCCAGTCCGGTTCTCAGGCGTAGGGCTGATCGGAGATGATCGAACTGCTGCACAACCCGCCGAGGTTCCTGTTCCTGACCGGGAAGGGCGGTGTCGGGAAGACGAGCATCGCCTGCGCCGCCGCGGTCGACCTCGCCCGCCGGGGCAACCGGGTCCTGCTGGTCTCCACCGACCCGGCCTCGAATGTCGGCCAGGTCTTCGACCAGCGGGTCGGGTACGCGATCACCCCGATTGTCGGCGTTGCCGGGCTCGACGCGCTGGAGATCGACCCCGAGGCCGCCGCCGAGGAGTACCGCCAACGCGCACTCGCCCCGATCCGGGACTTCCTCTCGGTCAAGGACCTCGCCGACGTCACCGAGCAGCTCTCCGGGTCCTGTACCACCGAGATCGCCTCGTTCAACGAGTTCACCGCCTTCCTGGCCGGCAACGACATCGCGCGAGGCTACGACCACATCGTCTTCGACACCGCCCCGACCGGCCACACCGTCCGGCTGCTCAAGCTCCCCGGCGAATGGACCTCCTTCCTCGAAGACGGGCTCGGCGATGCGTCCTGCCTCGGTCCGATGGCCGGCCTTGACAAGACCCGCACCACCTACGCCGACGCGCTCACCGCCCTGGCCGACTCGTCCGTGACGAGACTGGGCCTGGTTGCCCGCCCACAAACCTCGTCGCTGGCCGAGGCGTCCCGCACCGCCGACGAACTTGCCGAAGCAGGCGTCCACGCCACCCACCTGGTCATCAACGGCATCCTCCCCAGCGAACCCATCTCCGATGTCCTGGCCGACGCGATCCGCGCCGAGGAGACCGCCGCCATCGCCGCCATGCCCGTCAACCTCGCCGGGCTGGCGATCGACCGGCTCCCGCTGCGCTCCCGCGACGTGATGGGCCTCGACGCCCTCACCACGCTGCTCTCCGAGGCCCCGGACCACACCCCGGCGTTAGCCGCACCGCGCGCCAACGCCCCCGCCGGCTCGTCGGATTCTCTGGCCGCGACGATCGAGCAGCTGGCGGCCAAGGACCACGGATTGATTATGGTCGTGGGGAAAGGCGGCGTCGGGAAGACGACGATGGCTGCGGCGATCGCCGTCGGTTTGTCCGACCGCGGCAAGGACGTGCTGCTGACCACCACCGACCCGGCCGCGCATCTCGCCTGGACGGTCGGCGAAGCGGCGCCCTTCGAGGTCTCCAGTATCGATCCCGTCCAGGCGGTGGCCGACTACAGGCGCCACGTCATGGACACCAAGGGCGCGGGCCTGGACGCCGACGGTCGGGCCAACCTCGCCGAGGACCTTCGCTCGCCCTGCACCGAAGAGGTGGCCGTCTTCCAGGCCTTCGCCGCAGCCGTCGAGCAATCCGCCCACCGGTTCGTGGTCATGGACACCGCCCCCACCGGACACACCCTGCTCCTCATGGACGCCACCGGCTCCTACCACCGCGAGGTCGTCCGCAACCTGCCCGAGCAGGCCGGGCTCACGCCGCTGGCCCGACTCCAGGACCCCGACAACACCAGCGTCATCGTCGTCACACTGCCCGAGACCACCCCCGTCCTCGAAGCCACCGGCCTGGCCGCCGACCTCACCCGAGCCAACATCACCACCTGGGGATGGATCGTCAACCGCTCCCTCACCCCGACCGACACCACCAGCCCCCTGCTGGCCGAACGGATCAACGCCGAACAAACACCTCTGCGAGAGGCCCAGGCGCAGACCGGCCGGGTCGCCGTCGTGCCCTACAGCGACACCCCTCCCGTGGGTGTGAACCAACTTCGCCAGCTCTCCACCGCCTCGGACCGGGACGCCGGTCACGCTGTCCGTGAGCAGGTACGCCTCCGCTACGCGCAAGCCGCAACGGCAGTCCGCGCCGGCGCTCACAACACCGACCTGCTGGCGGACAGTACCTGCTGCTCACCCGCTTCCTGCTGCGGCAATCCCAGCGCTGACATCGGTGGCTTCGGGGCCGGGCTCTACGACGCGACGGAGGCTGCCGAGTTGCCGCTGGAGGCGATCGAGGCGAGTCTGGGATGTGGCAACCCAACCACGGTCGCAGAGCTGTGCGAGGGCGAGCGCGTCCTAGACCTCGGTTCCGGGGGCGGAATCGATGTCCTGCTCTCCGCACGCCGTGTCGGCCAGTCCGGATTCGCCTACGGCGTTGACATGACCGACGAGATGCTCGACCTGGCACGCACCAACGCCGCGAACGCGGGAGCGACCAACGTCGAGTTCCTCAAAGGCACTATTGAGGATGTACCCCTACCCGACGGCGCAGTCGACGTCGTGATCTCCAACTGCGTCATCAACCTGTCCACAGACAAGCCGGCCGCCCTGGCGGAGATGTTCCGTGTGCTCGCTCCCGGCGGAAGAATCGGCATCTCCGATGTCGTCGCCGAAGACCATCTCACCCCGGCCGAACGAGCCGAGCGCGGTTCATACGTGGGGTGCATCGCCGGCGCGCTCTCCAAGAGTGAATACCTTCAGGGCCTCGCCGCAGCCGGATTCAGCGACCCTACCGTCGAGTTCACCCACCAAGTCGCCGATGACATGCACTCAGCGATCATCCGCGCGACGAAGTTGGTGCGTTAGCTTCCGGAACCTTCGAAGAGTGAGCTCGCTGGGGATGAGCCATGGAGGCAAGCAGCGGTGAGATCGACAGCGCAGCGAGCGGCGTGGTTCGGTGGCCGGTGCGCGTCGAGACCGGCCACTACGCGCACCCTGTAGCGCCGGAGGTATATGACTGTGTGAAGTTCCTGCTAGCCCGCGAGGGCTCAGGGACTATCACCGGTGACTGGGGCGAGCGTCGGTTCCGCATGGGCGATCTGATGCTGGTGGGCTCAGGCTTGGCTATCGGTGGCGCGCCGGACGGGACGGCAACGACCTCGACAATCTTTGCCGACCAAGACTACGTAATGGATCAGGTGTACTGGCGCTACGCCGATGTGTTGCAGGACCGGACGGCAGCCGAGACCGTGATGCAACGCGCGTTCGGGACGGGCGCAATCATGATCCGTCTGAACGGCCCGCTGGCAGCCACCTTCGCCGCGAGAATCGATGAGATCGAGCGGGCGCAGACAATGAGAGAGTTCCATCGGATGCAGGCCGCCTTTGCCGAGGTCTTGCACCTGCTCGGGCAGTTGTTGCCGTGGAGCCCGGCGCCGTCGCTACGAACCCTGACACACGGGATCGCGGCGATGGTGGCCCGTCGCACCGCCACGCGGCCCGTGCGCAGCGAGGTGCTACAGGTCCGCAACGCCATCCAGTGTGATCTAGCCCACCGTTGGCTCGTCGCGGAGATGGCCACGACGGCACATCTATCGGTGCGGCAACTACAGCGAGTGTTCGCTGAGTCGCTGGGCGTGTCCCCGATCACCTTCCTGGGCCTGTTGCGCACCAAAGAGATGGCCCGAATGCTTCGTGACACCGAGATGACAGTCGGCGAAATGAGCAGAGCCGTAGGTTGGCGGAGCCGGAGCCACGCTCGGTCAGTGTTCGCGATGTCAACGGGAATGACACCCGAAGGGTACCGGCAGATGGTGCGTGGTCGGGATCACGACGCGTAGCGTCGGTATCGCGCCAATGTGACGCCCGCCGTCTCGCCGCCTGGTCCACGCGTCGGATAGGCAGGGATGACGCCAGGTTCCCTGCCGCCACGACTCTCGGCACCCCTTCTCTGTGTTGCTGACCGTCCCCTCCAGGTTGCCTTGGCGCACCTTCCGGACACCGCTCGCCAACGGCACACCACCCGGCCTCACCCGGGAGCTGTCTGAGCGGGTGGCACCTGGGACGGACGCGGGACGCGGAGTGATCCTGGAACTGCTCGGCGGTGTCCGCTCGTTGCAGCAGGTCTTCGACCAGCTCGCCGCGATGCACGAGCGCCACCAGGGCCGGGCTTTCAACGACGCCGGCGACCAGCTCGCCGGGATG
>Ga0334888_1004460_pt1 | contig 12638 bp, 9 predicted proteins | sample GraSluR1_MG_FD_207227 | JGI IMG/M metagenome (GOLD analysis project Ga0334888, IMG submission 207227) | Sludge microbial communities from methane-producing bioreactor in Wageningen University, Netherlands - Granular Sludge_3_08-R1 | ecosystem: Engineered > Bioreactor > Anaerobic > Unclassified ...
CGGATATAAAGGGTTAAATAATATAAATCCCGGCAAAATCAAGGAGATTAAAGCTGATATTGATTTTTTTGAATACAATGACATAATGGAAAAAACAAAGGACGGATTTCTGCACATTACTATGAAAACAGTTCCCGGAACAGGCACATCCCAGTGGAGCGATAAGAAAATACCCCTTATTCGCAAGCTCTCTTCAGAAGGTAAAATTAAATGGGAAAAAGAATATGATTATCTTACTGTGTCCGGATATATAACCAACCTTATTGTTTATCCCGATGACGGTTTCCTTTTTTCCATGCAAGTCCACCCTTACTACACCGATAATAAGCAGGTAGTTGAGAACAGCATACTTGCCCGATGTAACAGTATGGGCGATATGGTATGGACATATGAGTTTCCGGATATATCGGGGGCAATGCTGAAAAAGGTACTGGTTGGTGAAAACGATGAGATTTATGTCGTGGGAGATTGGGGGATGAAGGACGGAGTTCAGACACAGGATGAGGTCTGCGACAGCATAGTTGTTACGAAATTTGACGGTAGAGGCAACTTGATTGAACAAAAAGGATTTGGGGGCAGTGATTTTGATAATGTGGAAAATGCTTGGGTAATAGGGGACGGTTCTTGCTTGCTTCCTGAAGGAAGCAAGCAAGAACCGTCCCCTATAGTCATTCAGGGATATACCCAATCCCATGATGGGGATTTCGCTATTGGTGATGAAGGAAGGCAAAGATCCGGTTTTATAGCTTGTATAACCGAAAATATGAATGTTAAATGGGTGTTTTTCCCGGAAGAAGATATTGATTTCAATTCAAACCCGTTTATTTGTGATGAAGGGATAAACCTTTTGTGCTATGAAAGGACAGGGAATGACAGCTTTCCGGGGTCGCTTCAAAAAGTAGGCATAGACGGGCAGCTTCTCAAGAAAACTGATTTGTATCATGGTATGTGGGGGCATTTCATCAGCGGATTATCAACCGGGGATATTGTTGCAGGCGCAGGCCGGCAAAATGATGGAATTATAATTATAATGGATTCAAATGGGAATGAAAAAAAACGTCTGGATAACCTTCAATATGAACCTCAGAATATTTTTCCGATAAATGACGGCGGCTTCATCATAACATCCACAAGAGCTAAAAAGAGTGTTCCGCAGCCCCCTCTTATCTCCTCTATCTGGTATGACACTGAACTTTTGGTTGTTAAATATGACAATCAATATAAAATAGAGTGGCGTAAAACCTATGACCGGTATGTCGGCCAAATGGGCCTTGATTTTGCCTGGCCGCAGAAAGATGGCAGCATTCTGGTACCATAACACAAGAACCGTCCCCTTGTGTTTTCTGTTGTCATAATACCTTGTTAATCCTCGTAAAATAGCTTATAATAGTATTATGGTTCAAAAGCGGAAAAGTCACATCTTTGCTTTGGTTGTTATTATAAAAATACAAAAGTAATATCAATGTTTCGATAATCAATTATTTTTTATTTAATGCAAAATGGGGGACACATTTTTGACAAAAAAATTATTTATTAAAAACAATATGATTGCATTATATATTATTCTCCTTTCTGCTGTTGTTCTAATTCTATCCGTAGTGTCAATATATTCATATACCCGGCAAATCAAAAAGCAATTATTAACCAATATTGAAGATACTATGAAACAAATAATGAACAATTTAAATAGCTTTATTTATGATGTTGAATATATGATGGCCTCTGTTCATTCCAGCAATGAGATACAGGAGCTTTTAATGACTGATACGGTAAGGTATACGTCATCCATTCATTATCAGGATTTGCAGATTATATTATCCCGTACGGATCAGCAAAAAAACAAGGTATCCGCTTTCAGAATATTTACAAATACTCCTTCTTATTATCTTCCTTATACCGGCAGTACCAGCAAAACAAATTACATTTTTTCATCAACCGGAGTTCAGGAGGAAGAATGGTTTCAAAAAGCATTGGATCTGCGTGGACAGTATTATTGGACGGTAACATCGGACGTGGGCAGTCCCAATCCTATTATTACAGTCAGCAGAGCAATTGTTCAGACGTCAAACCCCAATAATTATCTTGGTATCTTACGATCGGACATTATTTTTTCCACTTTTTTAAAAAATATTGAGGATGCTGATTTTGGTGAAACCGGTCGTGTTTTTCTGTTGCACAATGACCGGTTTGTTGATACATATGGCAGTATACTCCCGGAAAAGCTGAAAAGTGAGCCTCAGTTTCAGGCTTTTTTTGATAATGAACCAAACAAATCCGCATATGTTCAAATAGGCAACACAGAATATCTGCTGTCATATGCCTATTTAAGCCGGTCGGACTGGAAGTTGGTTGCTATTGTACCCTCATCAGAGGTCCTGCAGTTCACTCAGGGAATATACCGCTCGATTAACACCATCCTTTTTCTTAATTTGTTTACTATTATCGCTTTTGTTGCCTTTTTATACTTCAGAATATACCTTCCCATTAGGAAACTTGGTAACAGGATGCTGAATTTTAAGTCTGATTTCAGTCAGCGTGTCATTCCACGCTCTAATGATGAGATAGGCATACTTTATCTTAGTTTTAACAAGATGCTGGAAAGAATTAATGATTTGCTTAAGGATGTAAGCGACGCTGCCGAACGGGAAAAAAACGCGGAGTTAAAATCCCTTCAGGATCAAATAAATCCACACTTTATCTACAATACTCTGGATTCAGTTAAATGGCTGGTAATTGAAGACGAAAAGAACAATGCCGTTAATCTGACTACCTCGTTGGGGAACCTGTTGCGCTTCAGCCTAAGCTCCGGAAATACATTTATCAAAATAGAGGAGGAGTTATCGCAGGTTATTGCTTATATGGAAATTCAAAAAATACGTTTTAAGGATATATTTGATTTCTCTATATATATAGACGACTCTGTCAGAGAAAAAAAGATATTAAAGCTTATTTTACAGCCGCTTATTGAAAACTCAATTATACACGGTTTTGAAAATTATGCCGGTGAGTTTGGTTTTATAGAGGTCTCTGTTTATTCAGATATTGACAGTGTCTGTTTTGTGGTAAAGGATAACGGGGCAGGCTGCGATGTGGGACACCTTAATAATAAACTTGAGGATGATGATAGAAAGCAGATTACCGAATGCTTTGGAATTATTAATGTATACCGGCGGTTGCGCTTACATTATAAAGATGCTTTTTCAATGAGTTTTTACCATAATGATCCGTCAGGTGTAATTGTAAAAATTAAAATTTTATTCAACTGAGTTACAGCATTAGTTATTATTTTGTAATCATCTGCATTAACAAGGAGGAAAGATAAGTATGTTCGTACAGGCAGAATCTTCAGAAGCAGTAAGTATTTATCTCGTTGATGATGAAGCTATTATTCTTAATGGCTTAAGAACGCAAATTGACTGGGAGAAGATTGGTATTACCGTGTGCGGATTTGCACTTAACGCAACGGAAGCTCTTGAGGATATTAAAAGAAAACTCCCGGATATAATAATAACTGATATTAAAATGCCGGATATCAGTGGACTTGATCTTATCAGAGACTCCATTATAGCTTCGCCTTATTCAAAGTACATACTCCTTTCCGGATATGGTGAGTTTGAGTATACAAGCCGGGCAATATCTCTTGGGGTATGTGAATTCCTTCTAAAACCAGTGGACGTAAATGTTATTATCAACGCTGTTGAAAAAGTTCGCAATCAAATTATCGATGAGCGTACCTCAAGGAATACACGAATAAATCTGGAGAGCCAGCTTTGTGAGGGCTTGCCTTTTCTGAAGAATTGGTTTTTCCACCTTTTAGAGCACTCAAATCTGAATTCCCGGCAAATATTGAATAAGATCAACCATTATAAAGCGGAATTAAGCGACGGCTTTTGCCACGCTGTCGTAGTTGAGCTGTATAACGCGGATGATCAGAAAGAGTTAAGCTGCCAGAAACTGCTAAAGGTATTTCATATTTCTGAGGATATTCTGAACCGCCGAGGAAGCTGTAAGTTTATTTCATTTTTTGAAACGAATTCTTTTATATTTCTTTTAAGCTATGCCAAATCCTGCAGTCTAAAATACTGCACAAATGATGTCTTTGGGTTTGCCGAAAATCTTAAAACATATTATGATAATCACCTGGAATGTGGTTATTGCATTGGTATAGGTCAGCCATGCAACGACTTTATGAGCCTGAGCGCCAGTTACGATGATGGATTGGTGGCATGCGGACATAGATTCTACATGGAAAATAATCAAATTATTTATATTAAGGATGTTGAACCGTTTAAGAAAGAAAATTATCATATACAGCTTCCGGAACTTTTTACCAGATTCACTACGGCCATCAAGGTTGGAGATGGGAATAATGCCTGTGGAATAATTACCGAAATATTAAGTGCCGCAAAAAACTTCCAGTCCGATGATCATAAAACAATTTGCAAGGAACTGCTGACACATATGTATACAGCGGTTAACGAAATTTACTCTTCTTTGGGCCACAAAATAATGGAGCTGAACCTGTGGTCTGAAATCGAACAAAAAAATTCAACAGAACTGTTGAATTTTATGACTTCATTTGTTACAAGTTTTACAAAACAGATTCATACCCTTCATATGAATAAAAACAGGGATATCGCACAGCAGGTGAAATCGCTTATTCATGAGCATTATGCCGAGGATATAGGATTAGACTGGCTTTCCGGGAAAACTTTTTTCTCTCCCTGCTATATCAGCAGTGTTTTCAGCAAGCAATTCGGGGTTACTTTCAAGGATTATTTGATTCGGGTAAGAATAGATGAAGCAAAAAGATTGCTTCTTTCAGGTAAATACAGGATTTATGAGGTGAGCAGGATGGTTGGTTACAGTGACCAGCGGTATTTCAGCCAACTCTTTAAACGTTACACCGGATTCACGCCGGTGGGATTCCAAAGGCATTCCCTTAATAATACTGTGGAAATACCTTTAAAAAAACATGATTTCAGTACCTGACAAAAGAATCATTCCTTTAGAAGAAGCTGTATGAAGAGAATATAAAATTAATTTGTGGCCCGTATGCCATAAACAGCATACATACAGGCCGCCTATAGAGGTGGGCGGTGGCCCATCTTGGTTACTCGTTATAATGCAATTTCAGGGATGGTTCTGTCGAAATCCTCGTTTTTTATACCTAAGAGGCGAAGCATATTATCATGGTAAATGTGATCCAGAAAACCCTCCTTTACCGCAAGGCCGCATTCCTCAAAAAACTGCATGTCACGCTCAATCCATTCAACAGCCCATTTTGAATTATACCCTGAGATGTTGCAATCAGTTCCGAAAATTACATTATGGGTAACATCGTAGTCGCCGAGAAACAGCTTCCCAAATACTTCCCTGCGCCACAATCTTGGCGTACCCGGTGTTATATCTATGAACATTTCGGTGGATAAGCCCGGTTTGTGGCTGTAAGCGTTCATAAACTTTCCAAACACAGCGATGCATTCATCGCACCAGGGCCATGATATATGAGCAAGAGTAAATTTTAGTCCGGGTATCTCCAGAAGACACTCAAATTCACCCGGCCGATTATATTGAGAAGAGGGCTTTCCGTCCCATAAAATACCTGAATGAAACAGGATTGGCTTTTTATGTTCGGATATTAGATTATATGTTTTCATCGCTCGTTCATCTCCGGGATAAAAGTTACTGCATATTACTTTAAATCCCGCTATATTGGCGTCTACTGCCAATTCTACATGCTCTGCGGCATATTCCGAGACAGGATCTATCCAGTAAAAGGGATAGAGATGATCCTGCCCGGCGCATAAAGCCTTTGCCTGATCTATAATGTTCTTTGGAGAAAAATTGTTCCCATATATGTTTGGATTCGGCGAAAGCACTATGCCTCCGCTGATACCTGCTTTATCCATTTCATCCAGCAGCTTGTTTTGCGATTTTTTAGCAGTTTCAATCTGCATTGGTTCTGCTATATGGATATGGCCGTCAAATATAGTTTTCATGGCATTTTCTCCCCGTATACCTTCTGAATATAGATTTTATGACTACAGTTGCTGCCCGGTTCTTTAGAAAATTTGCGCTATGCGAATACACTGTATTTCCTTTTTTAAACGGATTTATTTTCATTAGGAGTCAGATAACGATTTACGCAAACTAAAGGTACGAAAACAGCGGGCTTCATCAATATGTGTATGATCACGAACCTCATCGATTTCATATCTGTTTAGTACCTTTTTATAAATAATCATGCAGTGTCCGCAATAATCGTAGTAGGGCTTCATATGGGGAAGGTTTATTAATTTACCCTTTGAAGGGCAAAAGTGCATATTAATAGTCATAATCCGGGCTTCTTCATCCAAAGTCAGCGTCACATCAGCAGCTTCGGAGGTATGAGCCTCGTTATAGTATTCCCAACAGCCGGCAAGGCCCTTTTCTTCAACCAATTTTCCAAGCCCATTGCTTATAGAGTTATCGGATATGTAGTTCCAGTAGCGGACAACTTCATCATGCCCGTTTTTCCGATCCAGGTATTCAAAAAGCAGACTGTAAGCAGGAATAAACTCCGTGCAGGAAATCATATGTATTGCCTCCTTATTTTAGCACCTTATCGTGAAAGCAGGGGTTTTATATGCTGATCCAGCAGGAGTACAAAACCCCAGAGCTTTTCCCCATTTTACCTCATTAACCTTTTTATTGTAAAAAACGGAATTCGGCTGCACCCGTATCATTATCATAACTGTCAAGCGCAAAGCCATAACCTGCGTTTTTAGCAATGGTATGATACAGTGTTCTGGTTGTTTCCATATACCATGGTGATGGTGTTCGTCCCCTGGATTTCATGTATCGGATTGCGGGACACCATTTGATAACCACATGAAGGACACCTCCGCTAAGTTCGGTATAAAGAGCATCTGTTGCTTCTTCGGTTTCATAAATATCCTCCAAATGGGTTTTCATGGCATTCAGGCCTTCTTTGCTCATTTTATCCGACAGAGGACTGTAATAACGGCTGGCCGCAAATTGAAGATACTCTATTACACCCTCCGGCCCAAACCTCTGTGCCAGATAACAAAGACCTTCATCACAACTGATATGAAAGCTGCGATGCAGATACTTGTTTTCACTTGATTTCTTTTCAACGACTATTTTTTTCATATTAACCTTTCCGTTTATAACGAGGAACCAAAATGGGCCCCCGCCCCACCTGTTATGATACATCGAAAGAAAAGACCAAAGCCTTATCCGATCCCCATGTGCCGTTCACAGTCATCTTAATCCCCCGGGCTATAACATCCGTATGGATTTTTACAAGCCTTTGGTAATTGTTGTTTACTTCTAATATTGGATTCCATGCCCCATTCTTATTCTGATACTCTATAAGAAACTCCTTAACCATTGTTTCAGGAAAATTAAACAGCGGCAGGTTAAGGCTTCGGTTGCAGATAGTGGGATAGAACCTTAAAACCGGGTTTCCTCCGCAGGAAACACGTTGAAGGTCACTGTCAAATATCAGCCGAACCTGCTGAACAGGAACCGGCTTTTCAAAAGCAAAACCAATTGTGGAACCTGTGGTTGCCTGCCATGCATTGAGGTTGCCGCCTATAACCCGGTCACAACCATTAAGTACAGGTTTGGGATCTCCGTCAGATGCCCAGAGCACAGCATCTTTAGAAAGAGCTGTGCATTTCCGGGTATAAAACGGCAGATAGCAATCGTCATCCATCAATATTTCCTGCAACTCCCTTATGCTGTTTTCATAAATCTGTCTTGGTGTTGTTTTATCACGAACTGCGATAGATGCCGCTGTTCCTGCAGCCTGCCCCATTATGGCACATGTCGCCATAACACGGCAGGAGCTTAACGCGGTATGGGTAGCGCTGATATTTCTTCCTGCAAAAAACAGATTTTCAATGTTCCGTGAATACAGGCAGCGGTAAGGAATACCAAATGGTGTCGGTGCGGGATGAAAAATAGTAGGCTCTCCGCGGTATCGGATTCCTGCGGGGTGATGGTCGTCCATAGGCCACCCCCCGTATGCGACCAGATCGTCAAACCTGCCCTCGCTGCGAACGTCATTCTGGTTTAAGATATAGTCTCCGACATAACGGCGGCTTTCCCGCTTGCCTGGCAAAAAGCCTACCCAATCAAGCTCCCAGTTGTCGGCTCCGTGATCTCCTCTGTTTTTAATATGATCCCAAACGCCAAAGGCTATTTTTATAAGTTCGTCCCGAAGCTCTTCGGTATCATGAATACTGTCCCTTTCACCACCCACTTCCATCCACCAGAAGTTTGTGAGCGGATCTTTGAGATCATGATCCCGGCAGGGAAGAGACTCCTCATACGGATACACATTTGCCCACGGCGGAGGAATATAGGTAACTTTATATTCCCGTTCCACTGCCTGAATCAAGCAGGACATTCCCATTGTGCGCTTATCCGCCGTTTCCGGAGCGATATCCTCATTGAATTCCGAAGCTGCTTCCCTTCCAACCCGGTATTCCGCGCCGGTTAAAGGAGCAAGAATACTGTCGCCTGAACAGTCGGCATAGTAATCGGCCTGGACAGTATGCCATGTATAGGTGGTAAGCTGCCATCCCCTGATGGATGAAATTTTTAAGCCTTCCATTACTGCGCTATTGCAGCTGCAGTTTAAAAGTAATGTAATGTTTGGCTCTGCTTTTACCTTGTCATAAAGCACACTATCCCATATGGAAAAATTACGGGCGGGATTACGGTACATATTTTCAATAAAAATTTCTTCCAAAATGCCGGTTTCCCTATTGTCTTTTCCCTTGCAGCCCAACGGCCACATCCTTATTTCCGACGAGCAGTTACCCCCCAGCACCGGCCTGTCGGTCATAAGAAGCACCTTTACTCCACGTCGCGCTGCCGAAATTGATGCCAACATCCCCGCAAGCCCGCCTCCAACAACACAAAAATCGACCTTGTGTAATTTTTCTTTCATTTCATACCTCCTCCCACCCGTAACAAACCGAATTACACCAGCGGCGGAATTACGCCGATGTCTTCACCCTTCGAAAATCTTAGGGCGTCATCTATCATTCGGGTGATATCATACTGTGGTTGATAGCCTAAAATCCGCTTTGCCTTTTCATGACTAACCTCGTAATCCCAATAGTTCTCAATAATGCGTTCAATATAAGGCTGACCGCCGGTTTTAGAGGACAAATACTTAACTCCCTCAGACCACGTCGTGGCACCGGGCGCAGTTAAATTAAAGGCGTCATTAACCGCCTCATCCTTTTCAAGGCAGAGCATGATACCGGTAACCAAATCGCGGACATCCACATATTGTTCGCGCCATGAACGAAGATCCTTTGCAAGAGGTATAATTAAGGAGTCAGGATTTTTAGCCATTAAATCCTCAAGCTGCTTCCAGGGCTCAGGCTGTTTAGGGTTATAAGCTATTGAATAGGGATTAGCCGGGTATCCGTGAAGTTTTTTATACAAATCACACACACGGAAATTACGAAGAATTTCATCGCACGCCACTACCCTGACAAATCGCATAATAACTGATGGAATGCCTGATTCCCTCTTCGCTTCGTTAACTATATTCTCACAAACCTGTTTGGTAAGACCATAAATAAAGAAAGGTTCCTGAGGGTGATTCTCATCCATAGGCAGGTATTTGTAGTTCCATGCCGTATAGGTAGCATCGGTGGAAGCAAGTTGAATCCGGGATAGCTTATGGCGCACTGCAGCTCTTACCAGTTCAAAGGTTGATGTAACATTGATATCCCAGAATTTACGCTCTGAAAGATTACCCACCAGCATTGCCGCCGCAAGATGGATTAGTATGTCACAGCCAGCAACGGCTTTATCCGCATCATTATTATCCCACATACAGCCCTCAAAAATTTCCACATCAAAATTTGTCAGCTTTGCTTTCTGCTGGTCGTTCTTCATAATAAAAGCCCTTACTTCATAACCCTCTTTCAATAAAGCTGGAACGAGATTTGCACCTACTCTTCCGGTAGCACCTGTTAATAATATCTTTTTCATATTGACCTCCCTCTGCCGGTTTTGTTACGGCAAATTTATTTTAGCTTCTCCCGTAATACCCTGAAGCAATCTCCGGATAACAGTCGTTTCAGAAGGTTTCAATCTCAAGGCAATACGGTAAATAATATTATTGTTTTACGGCACCTGATGTCATGCCGGTAATTAAATATTTCTGCATAAATATAAAAAGCAGGGTGATAGGCATTATTGAGATAACAGCCGCAGCTGAAATTTCCTCCCATAGGATGCCATGCTCTCCAATCATGGAATATACCCCTACTGTAATTGTCCATTTTGGCTCTGTATTAAGGAATGTCCTGGAGAAAAGGAAATCGCTCCATGAAAGGACAGCCGTATATATAATGGTAGCTGCAAGCCCTGGAAGAGACAATGGAAGTACAACCCTGAAAATTGATGAAACCACACCGCAGCCGTCAATCTGTGCCGCTTCTTCCAGGTTGATTGATATTCCGTCAAAAAAGCTTTTCATCATCCACGTGGAAAAAGGAATAGTAATGGCAGAATTTGCTATAATTACCGACAGAGAATCATTAATCAAACCCATTTTGGAAAGTGTTATATATAGTGGTATAATAAACAACGCACTGGGCATCATACACACCAAAAGCAGTGAATAGCCTATTTTTTTGTTAACTGAGGATCTAAAGCGTGACAGACTGTAGGCTGCAAAGGTTGAAATCAGCAATACAGCGATTATTGTTCCAAAGGTGATAATCAGTGAGTTTCTAAACCAGACAGATAACGGGCGCTGTGTGAATATGTTAATATAAGTATCAATTGTCAGTGTGGATAAATGCGGAAATACACCTGAGGCATTAAGCATATTCCCCTTTTTGGTCAAAGATGTTATAACAAGCCAATAAAAGGGAAATGTCAGAATAACACATGTAATAATCACAAAAACATAAAACAGTAATTTTTTTATTATAGTGTTAGATTTTTTTTTCACAGCCGTATCTCCTCGTTAACAGTATTTAAGATATATGTTTAATACCGGTTGCAATTAACATACAACCGCCTAAGTTAATAAAATTCCTTATTCAGAAATGGCGACAGCGCAATTATCATCAAAACACAGATAATAAGACAAACAACACCAATTGCGGATGCCATACCCATTTTATAATATTGAAACGCTTCAAAGTACAGCTTTACGGATAATAGCTCCGTAGAGCGGGCAGGACCGCCTCCGGTCATGCCGTAAACGATATCAAAATTCTTAAAAAACCATACCCCGTTAAGTAAAAATGAAACCGTTGATACATTCAGCAGAGCGGGAAATGTAATATGGGTAAACTGCTGAACAACGTTAGCTCCATCAATTTCAGAAGCTTCATATAGTTCAAGAGGGACATTCTGCAATCCCGCCAGCAACATCAGAGTAAAAAATGGATAGGCTTTCCATACCGAAGCCGCAACAACAGAAAAAAACGCTGTATTCACTGTAGTCAACCATGCGACATTTTCAGGAATAATTTTCAGCGAATAAAGAACCTGATTAACGATTCCAAAGTTCGCGTTCAGCATCCATATAAAAATAATTGATACGGCAATTGCCGGTATCGGCCAGGGTAACATAATCAAAGAGCGGGCAAGAACTCTGCCTGCAAACTTTTTATTAAGCAATAAAGCGGTATACATGCCAATAATAAACGATATAGCGGTTCCTAAAAACGTGAAAAGCAGAGTCAGCCATACCGAGTCCCAGAAATCCGGGTTGGAAAAAATATTGATATAGTTTGCCAAAGTATACGGAGCATATGCCGTATTGGAACTAATCATTTTTACTTTTTGAAAGCTGAGTTTAGTAACTAAAAAAATTGGGTAGGCAATGAAAAGAGCAGAAACAAATGCCGCCGGCAGCAGGAAGACACCTGATACGAGCTTTCTCTTTACGCTAATATTAAACTTTGACAAGGTTTTTCTCCTTTCTGAATAGAACTCACCTTTGGCGGCGGAGAAAACAATAAGTATCGGAAGCTGTCCGGAAAATCCGGAGCAGCTCCCAATCTTTTTTGTTAAGGTAAATCAATATCTCTTTTAATGGTCTCTTCAATTTTCTTCAGTGCTGTCTCAGGTGTCAAATTATTGGTAACCATATCTACCATGCCGTCAACAATGATTTTTGAAAACTCGGTATGTACAGACTGGTATCCTGCAGTAACATTGTTTACCGCTTCAGCCGCAGCTTCAGTAAAGAACTTGAATTGTGGATATTCACCAATAAACTCGTCGGTCAAAATACCTGACTTTGGAGGAGTGGAGTTTGTCAGCTTGGCATACTGTACCTGATATTCATCAGTTGTAATCTGGCTGATAAAATCCCAAACCAGATCCTTTTTGGAATCCTCAAGAATTACCGGAATATGCATACTATTACTCGCCGCGCCAACAACTCTTTTAAAGGGAACACGTGCAATTTTAAAGGAATCCTGAAGTTCTGCCGGAGCAGTGCTCTTCATGGCATAGACCCAGGGACCGTCAAAAATCATACCAATTTTTCCCTCAAAGAAAAATGAACGCATTTGTTCAATGGATAGACCCATAGGAATGAGTTTCTCCGAATACATTGATTTGTATGTTGCAACAGC
>Ga0334888_1004465_pt1 | contig 12630 bp, 8 predicted proteins | sample GraSluR1_MG_FD_207227 | JGI IMG/M metagenome (GOLD analysis project Ga0334888, IMG submission 207227) | Sludge microbial communities from methane-producing bioreactor in Wageningen University, Netherlands - Granular Sludge_3_08-R1 | ecosystem: Engineered > Bioreactor > Anaerobic > Unclassified ...
TAGAGGCTGCGTATGGCCGCCGCCCGTTCCTCCAGAGGCTTCGCCTCTTCTTTCCGTCCCGACTCCCGGCAGAGGGCGGCGAGGTTTTCCAGGGTGCCGGCCACGGAGGGATGGTCGGGGCCGAGATACCGCTCCTTGATGGCAAGGGCCCTTCTGAAATAAGCTTCCGACTGTTTTGCGTCCCCTTTTGCCCGGTTCAGTTCCCCCAGGTTGTGGATCACCGATGCCACTGATGGGTGCCCCTCACCGAAATTTTTTTCATAGACGGCCAGGGCCCGTATGAACAGAGGCTCCGCCGTCGTGACCTTTTTCTGCTCGAAGAGCAGGAGGGCCAGGTTGTTCAGCGAGGCTGCCACGTAGGGGTGCTCGGGGCCGAGAGTCTCGAAGATGGCGAGGGCGCGGCGGAACATTGACTCCGCCTGGTCGGGGCTGCCCCCGGCCTGGTACAGAAGGGCCAGGTTGTTCAGGCACATGGCCACGTTGGGGTGGTCCGTGCCGAAATGCTCCTCGTAGAGAGCCATGGCCCGAAAGAACAGGGGTTCGGCGGCGGCGGCGTTTCCCCGCGAGCGGTAGAGTTCGGCGAGGTTGTTCAGCGGCGTGGCGAGGGCCGGGTCGTCCTTTCCGAGGGCCTTTTCGTAGGATTCTATGGCGCGCCTGTAGAGGGCCTCGGATTCGGCGTACCTGGCCTGAAAGTGGCGGAGCTGGGCGAGGTTGTTGAGGGTGGATGCGGTATCCGGGTGATCCGGCCCGTTCCGTGCCTCGTGGATGGCCAGGGCACGGAGGTAGTACGGCCCGGCTTCGTCATACTGTCCGAGGCTGTGCCATGCGTTGGCGAGAAGTCCCAGAGTTGACGCCGCCTCCTGAGAGTCGGGTCCCGCTGTTTTCTCCGCTTCGCCGAGGGCCTTCAGTCCCTCGGTGACGGCCTCGGAGAACATGCCGGACTGGTAGAGGGAGAGGGCGTGCTGGTGGAGCGTTTCCCAGCTCCCTTCTTCTGCCCTCCCGGGCAGGCAGAAAACCTGCAGGAAAAGGAGCAGAGCGAGCACGGAAACGATTTTTCTCATGAGGGGCCTCCTTTCGGGAGACGGTCTCCCGTTGAAAAAAAAGCGGCCCCGTTCGGGACCGCCCCTGTCATCCGATGGTGCGCCCGAGGAAGGCGAGGAGGTTTTCCCCGAGAATGCCCCGGACGTCCTGTTCGCTCCAGCCCCTGGAGAGCAGTTCTGCGGTGAAGGCAACGCTTCCGGGGTAGCCCTTGACGCAATCGTATTCCCTGAAGGGGCCGGGACCGGCAAAGTCCCGGGTCTCGTCGCAGAAATCGAAGCCGAAGCAGACGGTCCCCGGTCCTGTCAGCCGGGCGATGCGGTCGGCATGGTCCGCCAGGTCTTTCCCGTCCACGGTCTTTTCGTCCGGGTTGGCGACGAAGGTGCTGCAGGAGTTCATGCCCTGGACGCCTCCCCGCTCTGCGAGCCGCGCGGTCTGGCTGTCGGTGAGGTTGCGCATCACCGGAGCGAGGGAGCGGCTGTTGGAGTGGGACGCCATAACGGGGCAGTCGAAAAGTTCAAAGACGTCCTCCACCCCTTCGTCGTTGAGGTGGCTGATGTCCAGGTACATCCCGAGGCGGAGGGCCTCCCGGAGCGCCCGGACACCGAATTCCGTGAGCCCGCCCTTCCGCCCCTCTTCCGCCGGGCCGAAGAAGCACCCGTCGGCGGCGTAGTTCCTCCTGCTCCAGGTGATGCCCACACCCCGGACGCCGAGCTCGTAAAAAATCCTGAGGAGGGAGAGATCGTTCCCTATGGGGTCAAGCCCCTCGAAGGAAAGGAGGACGGCAAGCTCTCCCCGTCCGTTTGCCGCCCTGATCTCGCCGGTGCTCCGGCAGAGGGAGAAGAGCCCCGGGCTTTCCTCCATTTCGGCGTGGAGGGCGCTGATGTAGTCGAGAGACCTGCGGAGACCCATCTCGGGAAGGTACCGGCCGCTCAGGAACAGGGAAGACACCACCAGGTCCACACCCGCCTCCCGGAGACCGGGAAGGTAGTGCCGCTCGATGACCCGCGTCTCTCCCCCCTCCCGCTTTTCCAGCACGAAGGGCAGGAGGTCGAAGTGGGCGTCCGCCACGAAAGAGTTCCTGTGGAGCTCCGCCGCCCGGGTCAGAAAATCCGTTCCGCTGTTCATGGAATCATTCTCCTTTTCGATGAAGCCCGTCACTGCCGGGCGAAGAGATGGGCGTACTCCGCCAGGGAGTGCCTGATATGCCCGTCCCTTCCGGAGACGGGTTCCGCACCTGCCATGGAGTTGAGCACCGCCTCCTCCGTGGCCTCGGCGGCGGCACGGAAGGCGAGGTTGATATGGTTTTCGTTGAGCATGGAGAGGGTGACCAGGGGCGCCGTTTCGTGGTGGCGGAAGCGGTTCGCCGTGGTGAAGGCGAGGGCGATTTCCCCGCTGCCGCTGCCGATGAAGGCCCCGGTCCTGGTGATGCCCACGGTCGCCCTGCGGGCGACCCGGCGGAGCTGGCGCTCCGTGAGGGGGATGTCCGTGGCGATCACGGCGATGATGGACCCCTGCTCGTCCTGGGGCGGGTGGATTTTCCCGATGGCGGGGCCGATGTGCCGCCCGTCCACCCGGAGGTCCTCCAGCTGGCCGTAGTTGGAGAGGACGAGGACTCCCAGGGTGAAGGAGGCCCCTTCTGCCTCGAGAATCCGTGAGGCGGTGCCGATGCCGCCCTTGAGCTGGTGGCACGACATGCCCCTGCCCGCCCCGACGGCCCCCTCCTCAAAGTCCTCCGAGGCCGAGGCAAGGGCCCGGAGCACGTGCTCCTCCCGGACGGCGAAGCCCCGTATGTCGTTGAGGAAGCCGTCGTTGCACTCGCAGACCACCGGATTGACCGTTCCCGTCTCCCGGCCGATGTCGGGGTTGTCCGCAAGCATGTACCGGACGAGGGCTTCGGAAGCCGCTCCCACGGCAAAGGTGTTGGTGAGGATCACGGGTGTTTCCAGCGTTCCCATCTCCTCCACCTGGACAAGCCCGGCGGACTTTCCGAAGCCGTTGATCACGTGGCAGGCTGCGAGAAGCTTTTCCCGGAAGAGGTTGCCTCCGTGGGGCAGAACGGCGGTGACGCCCGTCTGCACGGGGCCGTCGGCCAGGGTGCAGTGGCCCACCCGGACCCCCTCCACGTCAGTGATGGCGTTCCGTGGTCCCCGGGGCAGTATTCCTGGTTTGATGCCGTAGTCGGTTATGCGCTTGCGGAAGTCCATGAATTCATCTCCTTGGGGATTTCGTACGGGATCACGGCTTCATTCTATCATTTCCGCCCGGCCAGGCTCCCGAGCCATTCGGCGGCGCCCGGGACGTCCAGGTACCGGGCGGCCCAACCCCGCCGTCGGAGCCGTTCCGGGACGAGATAGTCGAACTTTTCGATCTCCGTGTCCGGAACATCCGCCGCCAGGTCTTCGCCGGAAGGCAGGGACTTGTCGAGGGTCCGTCCCGCGGCTTCCAGGAGCCCGGCACCGCTGCATCCGGGAAGGGTGATCACGCCGCCGAAAGTGTCCGCCCGGAGGTTCATCCTCCGGAGCAGCATGGCGGCCGCCTCGACGACCTCGTCTCCCCTCCAGGGGAAGAGATGGAGGCTCCCCTTGTCTTCGAGGATGTCCGTCTCCCCGAGCCTCCAGCTCCGGAACCGCTCCGCTCCTTCCCGGAAGAGCTCCGCCGCCGTCCGGTCGAAATACCGGGGGGGATCCCCACCGAGAAGGACCTGCTTCATCTCCCTCCTGACGGTGTCATGGACCACGGTCCTTCCGCCGGCAAGGCGGGGCGGCGTTCCTCCGGAGGCGGGCCGGAGCAGAACGGTCTTGCTGGAGGCGATCACGGCCACGGTCTCCCAGGCCTTCCCGGCGAAGAGGAGCGAACCGCCGGGTGACGGTGGGATCTCCAGGGGGACCGTCCCCAGGAGTTCCCCGTTGTATTCGAGGCGGTATTCCTCCGGGGCGGAGAAGGCGGTGAAGAAGGTGTACCGGTCCGTCAGGAGCTCCCCTTCCGTCCCAAGGACAAGGCGCCCGTCGCCGAGCTGGGATAGGGCATGCTTCTCCCCGAGGCCCCGGAGGAAGTCGCCGTAGTCTTTCTTTCCCACAGCCCGGAAGGGCCCCGTGCCGCAGAGCAGCGTCCAGAGCTGGTCCGCCCGGACACCTCCGTACTGGGCGATCACGGAAAGGGTCTGCTGGACCAGGGTCGAGAGGTGGTAGAGTCCCTCCCGGGGAGGTTCCCGCCATTTCCGGAGCAGCAGGGAGAGGACGGCGGCGGTCTGCACCAGGGACAGACGGAGAGCGTCGGCCGGGTGGCTGTCGGGGCCCGTTTCGTCTTCCTCCACGAAGACCCGGAGCACGGCGGGTGCGCCCCGCCGTCCCGATCGGCCGAGGCGCTGCCGGAGGCCCGAGGCGCTGCCCGGCTCCCCCACCTGGCCGATGGACGCCACGGAGCCGATGTCGATGCCCAGCTCGAGGGTGGAGGTGCACACCGCCGTAGTGGGAAGGTCCTTCTTCTGGAGGCGCTCTTCGAGACTCCGGCGGAGATCCGGCGCAAGGCTGCCGTGGTGGGGGAAGAACTCGTTGGGGACGAAATTGCGGTCGCAGAGGGCGGAGAGGGCGGCGGCAAGTTCCTCGGTGCGGGAGCGGCTGTTGGTGAAGAGGAGGTGGGAATCGCCCCTGAGCAGGCGGTAGGCGTCCTGCACCAGTTCGTCAGGGAGGCCAGGGCGCACCCCCTTGTCCGCCCTGGGCGTCCTGTATCCCCGCACCTGGAGCAGGAGCTCACTTCCCTTTCCTTCCGAGACGAGGATCCTGCAGGGAAGGGTTTTCTCCGGCCGGAGGGCGGAAGCGGCCTTCTCCATCTCCCCCAGGGTGGCGCTGAGGGCGATCCGGGGGACCGTCCGGCCGATGAGGAACTCCGTCCGCCGCAGGAGGGACTGGAGCTGGCATCCCCTCTCAGTGCCGAGGAAGGCGTGGAATTCGTCCACTATGACGTTCACCAGGCCGGTGAAGGCTTCGCCGCACCACGACGGGGAGTTCATGAGCAGGGACTCCAGGGATTCGGGGGTGATGAGCAGAACCCCCCGGGGGTTCTTCCGGAGGGCGTTTTTCCCCCCATCCGGGGCATCCCCGTGCCACGGGGTGACGGGAAAGCCCACGGAGCCGCAGAGACTTTCCAGCCTCCGGGCCTGGTCGTTGATGAGGGCCTTGAGAGGGCTCACGTAGAGGATGGCCGTTCCGGGAAGGGATGATTCCGCCATGCGGGTGCAGGCGGGAAGGAAGGCCGCCTCCGTCTTGCCCCCGGCGGTGGCGGCGCTGAGGATCACGTCCTCCTTTCCGTCGAGGACGGGCAGCAGGGCCATCTCCTGGATCTCCCGCAGGGAGGGCCACCCCTGCTTCCAGACCCAGCGGCGGACCCCCTCGGTCAGGCGGCTGAAACCGGCGGAGGTTTCCACGGCGGCCTCAAATTGTGAAGGAGGTCAGCCCGTCGCCCCCGGCATCTCCGTCCCCTTCCCCGATCTCGGGCATGTCGGAGGGCCGGTCCTCCTCCACGGGGATTTCGTCGATAAGGGAGGTCCATTTGATGTCCGGGTTCTGCTCCAGCACGGCGAGGAAGTCCGCGAAGGCCTTGATGGTGGTCCGGGGGGTCCGGAAATAGGCTTCGCCGATCTTTTGGGAGCAGTGGGCGAGGAAGGCCGCCAGGGCCTCGTCGGGAACGAGGTGCTTTGCCGGGTCGCCGGAGGCGTAGACGTTCCGGATGTTCCCCAGGAGGACGTAAAGCTCCTCCGGGGTCAGGCTGCCGAGGTGGAGAATGGGGGCGTCGTAGTCGGTCACCCCCGCCGCCTTCGCGAAGGTGTTTTCGCTGAGCCGGGACTGAAGGGCCTCGTAGCTGTAGAGCCCCTTCCGGGGATCGTAGAGGAAGTCAGGCGTTCCGCCCAGGAGGAAGCCCACGGCCTCGGCGGTGCCCTGGAGGCAGTCGTTGAGCATCCTGAGGATCTGTTCGTAGTTGGAGAGCCGGGCCTTTGAGCTGGCCAGCTTGTAGAGATTCACCATCTCGTCGAGGTTCACCAGCAGGCCGCCGTAGCCCGCCTGCCGGACGAAAAGGCTGAGGATCTTGAAGGTGTCGTAGACGTTGGCGTCGTCGATGATGGTGCGCACCCCGAGGGCGTTCCGGGCGTCGGTGCGGGTGGCGAACTCTCCCCGGAGCCACCGTACGGCGTTCGCCCGGAGGGCGTCGTCGCCCCGTTCGTAGCCGTTCCAGTAGGCTTCGATGACCGAGGCGAAATCGTACCCGCCCACGAGCTCGGAGATTTTCTCCAGCCGGCCGTGGATGGCGGCGGACATGGACGTTCCCTCCCCTTCCGTCTCTTTCCGGGTCTCTGAGAGGAACCGCTCCACGAGTCCGGGAAAACCTCCCCCGTCGGGCTTCGTCCTGGTGGAGAGGTTGCGGGCCAGCTCGGCGTAGAGGTTCCGGGCCTGCCCTCCCGTGGAGTAGAGCCTGCGGTCCGGCGAGAGGTCACCGTGGAGGGTCACCAGGCCCTTTTCCAGGGCGATGGCCCTGACGAGCTGGAGGAAGAAGCTTTTGCCCGAACCGTAGGCCCCGATGATGAGCCGGAAGGCCGATCCGCCGTCAAGGATGCGGTCAAGGTCCTTCAGCAGGGCCTCCACTTCCCTCGCCCGGCCGACCTGGATGTGGTGGAGACCCGTGCGGGGCGTCACGCCCGCCCGAAGGGACTGGAGAATGGCGTCCCGCTCACGGGGCCGGATTTTCGTCTTTTTGCTGTCCATGGGAAAGAACCTCCTCTGCCAGGGATAGGTCGATAAAGACGGGGTCCCCGTCCTCGGCGAGGGGCGCCCCCGCCGAGGAAAAGGCCCATTCGTTCAGTATTTCCAGTGCCCCGTCGGGGGGGAGGGACAGGGTGGCACAGAGGGATTCATACTCCTCCCTCCGCCAGGTTTCCCGCTTCAGAAGGTCGGAGAGCAGCTTCCGGTGCGGGTCATCAAGGCCGGCGAGAATATCGTCCCTCTCCGGCGCCTCCTGTGCGGGGAGGGCATTTTCTTCCGCTGAAGAGAATATCTCCCGGAGAACGCCGTTCACATGCCGGGTTTCCTCCTGCCGGAGGCGGATGAGATCCATGTCCAGGGAAAATCCTTCTTTTTCCTCACTACGGGCGGACGAAGCCGTGCCGGATACGGCGGCGTGGATGTCACGGGCGGCCTGGCCGCCGTCAAGACCGAGGTATCCGTAGAGCTTCCCTACGGCGCGGACCTCCCCGGGGTCCACCCTGCCGTCTGCGGCTGCAATGGTGCCGAGAATACGGCCAAGGGAACGTTTCGTCTCCTCCGGAAGGGGTTCCAGGATCCCCCTGAGACCCGCCGCGCCCTGGGGCACGGAAAAGGCCCAGAGCGCAAGGGCGAAGAGGGACCGCTTCTCCTCCGGAGAAAGGGCATCACTGGAAGAGACCATTTCCTCCACTACCCTGCGCTCCCCTTCCGACGCCTCCCCCGACGCCTGTGCCACCAGACTTCCCAGGCGGATCAGCGCAGTCAGGGCATCGAATTCCTCCCGGCCGGAGGGGACCGCCCGGGGAGAAAAGAGAGCGATCCGGCCGTCATGGGACGGGGGAAAGCCGTGAATATGGGGATCAGGGGCCATGCCGAAGTTGAAGGTTCCCAGGGTGTCGGCGAGTGCCGCCGCCCGTTTGCGGTTCATTTTGGGAGGGGGAGTCTGCCCAAGGACAGCGAGGATCTTCCCCGTGTCAGTCATGGAAGGGTTTCCCCCACAGAGCCGGAAGAGCCTTTCCCGGACCGCCTCCCCGGCCGGGGCGCCGGTGAGCAGCTCCGCCGGAAGAAGGGCGGCGGCCTCGGGAGATTCGGGGCTTCCTCCACGGGCAAGGAATCTGCTGTAGCCGTCAAGGTCGTCGGCGCACCCGGCGGCGAGGGCGGCCAGTTTTTTCACCGGGGCGGTGAGAATGAAGGGGTTCGGCAGCCCCGGGATGCGGATCCTCAGACGATCTCCCAGTGAGGGTGTCGCCGCCCTGTAGGTGAGGGTGAGGGGGGTCCTGTTGGGGTGGATGACCATCCCCTCGCCGTACTTTTCGGCATATCGGAGGGAAAAGAGCTTCCGGAAGAGGTCCGGGCACCGCCGGGCAGGTGTTTTCAGTCCCTGCTCGGGGTGGAGGATCAGCCATTGAAGGGCTGTTTCCGCCGGTATGGGCCTGTCCAGTGCCGCGTACCGGGCGAGAACGGCGGCAAAAGGTTCCGCGCAGTACCTGTCGGTGAAGTCGATGTACCCCGGCCGGTCGTCGGGAATCCCCCAGAGGACCCACTCCATGGCGAGAAGGTTGGCGGCGTGCCCCCGGAACGCCCGGTGCTCTCCGTAAATCTGAAGCAGCCGGAGGATTTCCAGCACGATGTCCGCACGCTCTTCCGGGGATACTGCTCCCCGCTGGGCGTCCACCATGAGGCGCCGCTCGAGGCCGTAAAAGAACAGGAAAACATAGGGAAGGGCAGCGTCAGGATCATTCCTTCCCCCTGCGAGCCATGACAGGTAGGCCCCCCGCTGCTCCGGCGTCATTTTTCCGTAGTGGAGCCTCTGCTCCGGAAGCGGCACCGACGGTGAGAATCCGGAAACCGCCCTGAGCGAGGGGTTGAGAAGGCAGGGATCGTTGAATCCCGAATAGTCCAGGAGCTTTTCCCCAACGTAGACCAGCCCTCCGGGAACGGAATATCCGTTCACCGCCGGGGTTTCCATGGAGCCGAACCACCGGGCGGGTTCCGCTGTACCGGGCCTGCCCGTTTCGGCATCCTTCAGGAGCTTTTCGCGGGATTCCCGCTCCCTCCTGCCTGCGGCGAGGCGAAACAACGCCCTGGCGATCCTATACAGTACGGTCATGGCGAGAGCGACAAGAAAAAGCTCCAATAGAGCAACCTCTTTTCATCGAAATTTCCACTCCCTATCGTCCGTTTTCGAGAAATTCCCTCACCCGGACGGGCAGGAAAGACCTGAGCGCCGCCGTCACCTGTTTCTCCCTGCGCTGCCAGAGTATGCCGAGCCAGATCACGGCAAAACCGACAAAAGAAAGAACGAAGGGGAAAAGGGCGCTGTTCTCGAACACCCTCCAGGCAAGGTGTCCGATGTATCCCGAGGTCCCGAGGCCTCCGAAGACGACGAAAACCCGCCGGGAAAGCACCGCCCCGGCGGCGATGAGGAGCAGGTTGACGCAGAGATAGAAAAACCGCCCGAGTTCGCTTCCGGAATCCAGGAGGGACAGCCCTCCCCAGAAAGCGGCCAGCCCGAAAAGATACAGCCAGAAGGCAAAATCTCCCTTCGAACGGGTTCTGAAATCCACCCGGAGGGCGAAGAGGATCATGGCGAGACCGAACCAGAGGGACACGATCCTGCGGAGCCTCCATGTGAGATCTGCATCCCGGAACAGGAAGGGAGCGAGATCCATGCTCATGTACCAGAGAGTGGCCGCGACGGGAAAAACGAGGAAGGGTATTTTGTACCGCTTCAAGGCCGCAGCTCCTGCGGCGAGGGTGGCAAGCTCCATGGAGATCCACCGCCAGTCGATATAGACGTGGTACTCTCTGTACACCCTGCCCCCGTCCCATAGGCCAAGCCCCGACTGAAGGCCATACACTGCAAGGGGAACAAGGGCCGTGGAAAAGACAGCCATGACGCCCGCAGGAACCGCATACCCCTTTTTTCCCGAAAAGCGCTCCGCCAACAGCAGACCGAAAAGGGCATAGGCGGCGGCGATGGCGAAAATTCCCCACCCGCCGAAAACCTCCCATCCGAGATTCATGAAGAGGGTCATGGCCCCGATGGCGATAAGCCCGCCGAGGTAATACAGGATGTGGGTCACCTTGAAAGAAGGATCATCCTCGCTTTTTTCCAGAAGAAACTCCCAGAGACTTTCCGCCTGGCTTTCGGAAAGGATGCCGTTCCGTACCGCGTCCTCCAACTTGTCCTTCGCTATCTTCACTGCCACTCCCCCCCTGCCCGTCAGGTGGCTCATGCGCCTGGTCAAAACACCCCGTCCCCCTGTATTGTACATCCTAATTCAGCCCCCGAAGGGCAAGAGCTGCCGCCGAACGAGGGGAAATCATCGCCTTGCCACGGAACAGGCCAGCACGTACAATACAGGGACTCTTTTTCCGGGCCGAACGGCCGGAGCATTTCCTTCCGTCAGAGAGGCGGAGAAAGGAGCAGCACATGATCGCAGAAAAAGGGAAAAAGATCCGGGTCCATTACACCGGAACCCTCTCCGACGGAGAAGTGTTCGATTCGTCCAGGGGACGGAGCCCCCTGGAGTTCACCGTGGGAGCCGGACAGATGATCCCCGGATTCGACAAGGGAGTTGAAGGGATGAGAGTGGGAGAGGAGCGGACCCTCGTTCTCCCTCCGGACCTGGCCTACGGTACGAAACGGAACGACAGGGTGTTCTCCGTCTCCCGGGACGTGATGCCGGAAAACTACGAGCCTTCCGTGGGAGACAGCCTCCAGATGATGACCCGGGGAGGAACCCCCATGAGCGTTACGGTTACCTCGGTGGGGGAAGATTCCGTAGAGCTGGACGCGAACCACCGGCTCGCGGGAAAAGAGCTCACCTTCAAGGTCGAACTGATGGAAATCCTGGAATAAGAAAAGGCCTGCCTCCGGCAGGCCTTTTTCATACCCTATTTCCCGGGAAATAGAAAGGAATGCATACAATTAATGACTCTTCCACATCTGCCCCGCGATATTTCCAGGCGAACCCGCCTTCTCAAGGACGGCCACTCAGGAAACGGCCCCGTGATCTACTGGATGTCCCGGGACCAGAGGGCCGCTGACAACTGGGCTCTTCTGGCTGCCGCCCATGCAGCATCAGCTCTCTCCCGCCCGCTTCGGGTATTTTTTTGCCTGGCGCCTGCCTTTTCCGGCGCCTCTTCGCGGCACTACGGCTTTCTTGCCGAAGGGCTGCGGCAAGTTGCCGGGTCACTCGCGGCAAAGAACATTCCACTGGAGATTCTCACCGGAAAACCGGGCATTACAGCGGGAAAACGGGCACATTCCATGAATGCCGCCCTCATCGTGACTGATTTCGACCCCTACCCGGAAAAGCGGAGCTGGAAAACGGAGCTCCTGAAAACAGCCTCCTGTCCTGTTGCGGAGACTGACGCCCACAATATCGTCCCTTCCTGGATCGCATCGCCGAAAAAAGAGTACAGTGCGGCCACTTTCCGAAGGAAAGTTTCCCCACTGCTTCCCGAGTGGCTGACTGATATTCCCGAAATTGAACCGATGCCCCCGATGAACATGGAAGGAGCAGCTCCCTTCGCTTTTCCGGGAACATTTCCGGCCTCCCTGTCCGCGCCCGATACCGGTGATCCCCTTGAGTGGATTACCCCTGGGGAACACGCCGCATCGGAACGGCTGCGGATCTTTCTTCGTGAGGGCCTGGAACGGTACGGGCAGGAACGGAACGATCCGGGCCTTGATGGTCTTTCCGGACTATCGCCCTGGCTCCATTTCGGTCATCTTTCAGCCCAGCGGGCAGCTTTCGCCGTATCAGCCACCCCGGAAACCGAATCTTCAAAGGCATTTCTTGAAGAACTCATCATACGGCGGGAACTGGCCGACAATTTCTGCCACTTCGAAGAAGCGGCCGGAACCTACGGGGGTCTACCGGAATGGTCACGGAAAACCCTGGACGCTCATCGAAAAGACTCCCGGCCTGTCCTATACGACATTCATACCCTCGAGAAAGCACGGACTTCAGATCCCCTGTGGAATGCCGCCCAAAGAGAAATGACGTCCCGCGGGAAAATGCATGGCTGGGCCCGGATGTATTGGGCAAAGAAAATACTTGAGTGGTCCCCCTCCCCGGAGGAGGCCTTCATAACGGCCCTTTTCCTGAACGATCGCTACGAACTCGACGGACGGGATCCGAACGGCATTGCAGGAATTTCATGGGCCATCGGAGGCCTCCACGACAGGCCATGGCCGGAACGTCCGGTATTTGGCACGGTACGATACATGAACTACGGAGGGGCTGCACGAAAGTTTAACGTGAAACATTACATCCAAAAGATTGATTCTCTAGTCTCCACGAACCTATAGGTCAGATATGGTCATTTGCTTCTTCTCCTTTTTTCTCCCGAATATGGCTTTCGCTGAACGCATTTCTCTAAAAACCCCTCTAAATTTAATAGCAGTTTAATATAACAGGATGCAATGTTTCACGTGAAACATTGCATCCTGTTTGTTGCTCCCTACTCCACCCCTTTGCGATGCTTGTTGTTACTTCAAGTTTTTCTTTCTTACCGAGAGCACCTGATTTTCGTTAAACCCCTGTATTGATTGACTGGTATGGAGTTCAGACAGGCGAAATTTCGATTGAGGTGTTGATTATTGTGTTTCTTTGATGGCTGTTCTTTCTAACGAGGTTATCTTTCTCGATTACCAATTTGATGTGTTCAAAATCAAGAATACTAATAGAATCCGGGATTCCGTTCAAATACACGTCGGAATCCCGGATTCTACTGGTAGGTATTCGATCAGGTCACATTTTCTGATGGTTTCTGGAAGATGGGCGTGAAGTACCAGGGTTGTTGATGGGTATACGATGGAAAG
>Ga0334888_1004466_pt1 | contig 12629 bp, 9 predicted proteins | sample GraSluR1_MG_FD_207227 | JGI IMG/M metagenome (GOLD analysis project Ga0334888, IMG submission 207227) | Sludge microbial communities from methane-producing bioreactor in Wageningen University, Netherlands - Granular Sludge_3_08-R1 | ecosystem: Engineered > Bioreactor > Anaerobic > Unclassified ...
CCGGCTGCCTCAGATAATTCCAGGAGCACACCGGATACCGTTAATGAGAACCCCGTGCCCAACAGAAGAAGAATGATCGCTATAGAGCAAATCTTATAGTTTCTCATCGTTGCTCACCGTTCCGGAAGGGCCCTTGGGGTTTTCACTCGGGCTTGCCTCTTGCTTTTCAGTGGCCTCTTCCTGGACGGGTTGTTCGACGGCAACGGGCTTTCCTTCCATAGCGGCTAGTATCTGCTGAAGAGGAAGTTCGAGTTCTGGATAATACACCGCGATGGCGAATACCCAGCCATAACCGTTCGCCTCGACCGACTCTTCAAACGCAACCCTTATCATCGTGCCTGCGGGGACCATGCCAGAAGAGACCGACGTGTAGTTTTTGTCGCGGCTGAAGAGGTTGAGGAATTCGCTGGAAGCAGTTTCTGCAACTCTGTCAGATTCTGCGCTTCTCATTTTGTCGGCCTGTTCCACAACTTTGTCCAGGTTTTCGAACTCGGCCCTAAGTGTCCTCTCTTCAAAGCCGCTTTTCCAGATGTTCTTATCGCCGTTAAGAATATCTACCATTGTCTGTGTCGCCCTCATCCTCGCGGTCTCGATTGCGGCCTTCTTGTATTCGTTGGCGAGGACTTCGTTCGAGCTGTGGCGAGCGATCGCTGAGCCATACGCCACTACGGCCATTGTGCCGTTTTCGGGGACATAGATTACCTTTCCACCGACCGGCGAAATTACGCTCGCCTCAATATCGTTGAGGATAAACTGGAGAGCCGTAGCAAGATCGCTCGACGCTACAAAGCCATCTGCAACCTGATTGACCGCGGCCAGCGTCTTGGGAGAGATGACAAGGCTCACATAGACCTTTCCGCTCTTTTCGCCGGGCATGTCCCTGACTTCGTAGGTCACATAACCCCTCAATACTGCCTCGACGACCTGCTCTATCTTCTCGTACTGATAGTCGAAGAAGCCCCCGATGTTTTCTCTAGTATTATCTATCGAAACCAGAGAACTCTCGAAACTCTCCTGCTTTCGTGTCAGATAGCCGTTCAGACCCTGGGCGAGATAGCCTTTGGCCAGATAGTAGGCAGTCATATATGCCGCCCTCTTCGCGAGCAAGGTCGCGTTTACATTCTCGTATACACTGTAACTGGACGTCGCACCTGCGATATATCCGGTCCCCGAAGGGAACACAACGGCTCTGAACCCGTCTCCCTGCTGTTCTTCCCAGATTAGCCGGGATGCAAAATTGAAGCCGTCCTGTAATTCCAGAGCGGTCACCTCATCATTTGCGCTGGCCGTAACCGAGGCCGTTTCTGTCAGTTCTGTCGTGCCACCCTGAACGGGCGGAAGGAAATCATCTACATTGAAAGCAAAGGCAAAGAGTGCGAAGAAAGAAACTGTGAACAGCAGAGCAAAAGCTTTTCTCATTGTCATACCTCCCCATGTTATTTAGAACCACCACTTCGAAAACTTTGAATATCTCTTGAACCATTTTTCCTGATAGACTTACAGTCGATCTTTCTCACAGAGTGGATTCCAAATCAGAATACCCACTATGAAAGCTCCACTCGACATTATCCGTGGACTTGATTAAGACGAAATCATCTTCCCCTTCAGGTATCTTCCACATATTCCTTACCTCTCGTAACAGATCTTTGCCTTTCCATCTTTCATACAGGAACCGATTGCATAGACCGGTGAGTCTGTCTTCATTCCGGGAAGATAAAACAGTGTCACGAGTTCGTCTGCGTCCTGCCCCCGCCTCTCCCAGAGAAATCTGGTTATCTCTGTGAGTTTCTCCTGTGAGACTTCTCTCCGGTCAAGAGATATCCTCAGAGTCCTGTGTTTGATGGCTATTCCGAAGTCTCTACTTTCTTTAATCCAGTAAGAAACGACGTCATTCTTTACCACAATGACGGCCCCTTAACTCTCCTGAACAACTCTCTCAAAATATGAAATGAAGTGTAAAAACGAAGTTCGACTGAATGCTTTAGTAATATTCTAGCACTTTAGAGAATTATATTCGTAATAGTCTGCCATTCCGCTGACCTGACATATTCAGGTGATCAGGTAGTTGTGAAGTTATTTCTTCTTGATCTATATCTTGTAAGGCTTATTGGATTTGAGTTTCAGGAAAACAGACGCTCTCAACCCCGGTAAACAGCGTTAAGTCAGTTGATTGAAAGATTTACATTTGGGAGGCCCGAGCTAAGGACGGGTTTTTCAGCTTTTCATGATCTCATCGGAGAACGGAGGACGTCTCTTGAAAACATAGTGTCCCTATTTTTGTGTCCCAGGTCTTCTGGGGTTACCATTTCTTTGTAACTCTCTCCTTTCATTTTGTCTTTCTCACACAAAAAAACATTCTATATGGAGCTGAATCGCTTTTCTTTTGATAGCTCTATCTCTTTCCTCACCTATTTATCGGATACGGTGAAGGAAGCAACAAATCTCTCTCCGTCGCGATAGATAAAAACTGCCATATAGTCACCGTTCTTAATGCTTTCCAAAGCATCCGCGAAACTATCTATTCCATTAATCGCTTCTTGATTACCGTTAATCGATAGTCTCCATATCACATCATCTTCAGAAAAACCAATCCGATAAGCTAATCCATTGATGTCCACACGCTTGACTATCACTCCGAAAATCCCTGTCGGCAAAGCGACCTTCTTCCTGTCTGCTTCCAAAATATCTGATACTGTAAGTCCAAGAATAGCGCTCTTGTATGAGGTATCAATGTTGAAGCTTTGTGCTGTACTGGTAGCTGTTTCTTTATAACTATAGTTTTTCTCGTAATTACCTGTTATGCAAATGCGGAATCCAATAGATTCACTTCTGGCCTCTGGTGAATTCGTTTTTCGCGAAGTGATGGTGACATTCGCTTTCCTATCTTCATAACTTCCCCCTCTTATTACCTTGTTTGCCTTGTTTGAGTCTGTACACCATTCCCAAACGTTCCCGCTCATGTCAAAGAGATCGAGTTCATTTGGCATTTTCTGTCCGATTTCTTTCATCCTTCGAGGCGTTGTGTTGTCGTAATACCAAGCCACAAGATTAACGTTATCTCCACCAGAGTATATGTAACCTTTGCTGCCTACGCCTCCTCTGGCTGCATATTCCCATTCTGCCTCGCTTGGAAGTCTGTACCCAGCAACCTCCTTCAAATCCTCGGTTACTCTTCCTTCGGCACTCAATAGTTGACCTGCACTATTGTAAGCCCTTGGAATGCCTTGACTATCACTCAGCCAATTGCAGTAAGCTATCGAATCCCACCAACTTACATTGAAAACTGGACACTCAACACTTGATGCAAGTCCAGTATTCGGCTTCTCTCTGGCAGTCGCACTGCAAAACTCGCGGAACTCCGCTATAGTCACTTCATATTGTCCTATACTGAAATCGTGATCCATGAGATTTCTCGTTTCGAGGGTTGTATCTCCTACCAAAAGAGAGTCCCTTTCTACCAATACCATGTCGCCCGCCACTACTCTCCAGAAAAACCATGATATTTTTTCTGATAAGAAACCGTCATTGTCAACTGCTCTGACTTCAAAAGTGTGACTCCCTCCCGAAAGATCACGCCATAAATAACTGTCTTTCGGTCCAGGAATCTTCTCCCATTCTCCGCCATCTTTTCTGTATTCGTAACCTATAATCAAACCATCGTGGTCACTTCCACGCCATTCGAAAGTTACTTCGCTGCCTAAAACCTTTCCGTTTGGACCACTGACTTCTTCGATAACAGGAAGACGAATATCGATGTTGGTTCTGCAAATCCGAAAACCCAATGAATCGTTAGCTTCTTCGGGTTCTTTACTGAAGCGACAACTAACACGCAAGTAGGACTCGTTATTTGCCCAGCTGCCTCCCCTGATTACTCGTGAACGGGAACTGGAATGAGATTTGAACGGGTTGACTTGTTCCTTAGCTATGTAGATGCTGAACAGGTCGCTACACCATTCCCAAACATTTCCGCTCATGTCAAATAGCCTAAGCTCGTTAGGTTGAAGCGAACCAACCGCATGCGTCATGTTTTCCGAGTTTGCTTTATACCAAGCTACATCTTCAGCTCTCTGGCTTCCTGAATACTGATAATTCTGGCTTTTAGTACCTCCTCGAGCTGCAAATTCCCATTCTGCTTCAGTAGGAAGGCGAAAGCCAACAACTTCCGAAGGATCCGAAGTCAGTTTGCCGAACCTATCAAGAAACCCCCCGGTCTTGCTATACGCTTTGGGAAGAGAAGCCAACTCACTCAACCAGTTACAGTACTCTATGGCATCCCACCAGCTAACATTTATTACTGGTCTCTGTCCCCTTCCCCATCCTTCATCTTTTGGTTTGCTTCTTCCAGTCACTTCACAGAAAACATCATACTCATTGAAAGTAACTTCATGTGAGCTTAGGCAGAAACTATAATCTAGGACAACGAAATGGGTTGGTAACTCTTCACCGTAACCTCCTCCAAAAACATCTCCCATTGTATAAGAACCTGAAGAGACTTCTATCATTTCAATCGCGAAGAACTCCCATGATACAGCTTTTGAGTACTTGTCATCTCCGGATTTTGCGCGTACTTCAAAGACGTGTTTTCCGCTTGAGTAGTTTCTCCATATGAAAGAGTCGTTTAGCGCGCAATCAATCCATTCTGATTTGTCCATTCTGTACTCATAGCTTTCTATTTTCCCCTCTATGATGTATCCCGACCAATTGAAGGTGTTCTCTCGATCGGAAATCGCGCCTTCCAAACCTTTGAGTTTAGAGACGTAAGGTAGGTCTTGCTCAATAGAGGTTCTGCATACTCGAAATCCAGCATCTATATAGCGTTCAGATGCCGGAGCGAAAAGACGCCTTGATAAATACAATTCAGAATCACTACTCTTCAAACTACCCCCACGAAAGGTTTTTAATGCGCTATCCCCAATGTAATAGGGGTCGGTGATGGGTTTGTCTGAGTACTTGTAAAACCCGTCGCTGCACCACTCCCATACGTTTCCACTCATATCAAACAGGCCTAATTCGTTGGGTAATTTTAGTCCAACTTCGTGATATCTGTCTCTGAAATTGTCTTTGTGCCATGCAACTTCGTCCTTGTTATTACTACCGGCATACCTGTAATCTTTGCCTTTGCTTCCGCCTCTAGCTGCGTATTCCCATTCTGCTTCGGTAGGCAATCTGTAACCAGCAACTTTTGAGGGGTCGTTAGTGATATTCCCACCAATATCTAGAAGATTTCCATTGACATCATATGCTCTCGGTAAATTCTCATTCTCACTCAACCAGTTGCAGTAGTCTATAGCATCCCACCATGTAACCGCAATAACAGGCAGGAGAGCGCGTCTCACTATCTCCTCAGCAGGTTTTGGCTTTCCAATTTCATCACAAAACTCATCATATTCTTTGAAAGTGACTTCATATTTGCCCATAAAGAAATCATATGTGAAAGCAACAATGTGTACCGGTTTATCATCTTGGAGACCGATATTCCAAGTGTCACCCATCAAGAATCTACCTTTCTCCACAAAAACCAATTCTCCTGGGGTCGCTGAGGATTCCAGTTCTTCAAAAATGGAAGCCTTATTAAGGCCTTCACAACCTGCTAGAAGTACTATAGAAAGCAGAAACCAGACAAGTCTCTTCATCTTCACAACCTCCAAAATCATCAATCTGTTCTTGTAAACTTGAATGAATCAAACGTTCATCATAGATCAGTAGGAATTATTCGATCAGAACACCGTTCTGCAAATACGGAAACCGATGTAATAGTACGCGAAAGTTGGGGTGTTCAGGCTGCGATTCGCTACTCGTGTGCCCGCCGAAATGCTTGTCAAGCCGCCACCACGCAACGCCCGGTGGGAAGCAGCTGCACTGTTGTACGGATTTGTCGTTGGGCTTTTACTGTAATATCCGCTGTCATACCAGTCGCTGCACCATTCCCACACGTTTCCACTCATATCGTACAGACCCAGCTCGTTAGGCGCTTTCTTTCCGACTTCTTGAGTCTTTTTGTCAGAGTTCGAAGTGTACCAGGCAACTTCATCTGCATTGTCGCTCCCTGCATACTTGTATCCTTCGCTCTTGATTCCTCCACGGGCAGCGTACTCCCATTCAGCTTCAGTAGGTAGTCTGTAGCCGATCACTTCAGATGGATCAGTCGTTACTCTCCCGTCTTTGTCGAGAAAGTTCCCGTCGCTGTCATAAGCCTTTGATAGACCATTCTTCTCGCTCAACCAGTTACAGTATGCAATAGCATCGAACCAGCTCACATTTATTGCAGGTCTACTTCCCCTTCCCCAGCCGTTGTCGTCCGGTTTGCTCCTGCCAGTATCCTCATAGAAGGCATCGTACTCGTCGAACGTGACTTCATACTTTCCCATATAGAAGTCATATGTAAACGTCACTTTGTGTGTAGGCTTTTCGTCGATTGACCCGTCCCCCCACGTGTCGCCCATTATGAAAGAACCACCCTCTATGCGTATCATGTTTGCGACTATGCTGGAATAGGTGAAGCTCCAGCCGAGTGTTTCGGAGTAGTCGCCAGCGTTATCCAGTGCTCTCACTTCAAAGGTGTGAGTCCCTTCTGAGTAACCAATCCAGGTGTGCGAAGTGTTCATCTCGTTATTTATCCAGTCTCCTCCGTCCATCCTGTACTCGTATTTGACTATCTGTCCGTCTGAATCACTTCCGCTCCAGCCGAATACACTGCTGTTCCGATTTATCGTACCCGATGAGCCACTGACTTCGTTTACCACGGGTGGCTCGTTTCTTGGAGCAACTGTCCTAGTAATACGGAAACCCAGACTGAAGAATGCGCCTGTCGGCAAGATAGAGAAGCGAGCAGATACCCGTGAAAACGATGGAGTGTTCAACCAGCTGCCGCCACGAATTACCCGATATGGACCAGACGATGTCGGTTTGTGGATGTAAGGATCTATTTGAAGAAAATCCATATAAGGACTATGCCAGTCGCTACACCACTCTCTAACGTTTCCAGACATATCGTATATCCCAAGTTCGTTTGGTGTTTTCTTCCCAACTTCCTGTGTCTTTCTATCTGAATTGTCCCAATACCAGGCGACGTTACCAACGGTATCGCTACCGGCATACTTGTATCCTTCGCTCTTGTTTCCTCCACGGGCAGCGTACTCCCACTCTGCCTCTGTAGGAAGTCTATAACCGACTACCTGAGTAATGTCTGTCGTCGCGTTGCCGCTCGCATCTAACATCTGGCCTTCGTCGGGTTCGTCTTTTAGCCTGTAGGCTACTGGCAGACCTTCTCTCTCACTCAACCAGTTGCAATATGCTATAGCATCCCACCAGCTAACATTTATGACTGGTCTGTTTCCTCTCCCCCAATCTTCGTCTTTTGGTTTACTCCTGCCGGTGGCTTCACAGAACCAGTCGTATTGTTCGAAGGTAACCTCATACTTGCCTATTAGAAAGTAGTAGGTCAGCTCTACGGCGTGAGCCGGTTTCTGGTGAGAACTGCCGTCTCCCCATGTGTCGCCCATAACGAAACCGCCCTTCTCTACAAGGACGAGTTCTCCGGGGTGAAGTGCAGCGATATAATCGAGGTATTCCTTTGAGAAAGCAGGGCTCAACTCGAAAGTCTTGTTTGTCGTTACTGTGATATGTTTCTCGCTAAATGATTCATAAAGAGAGAGATCGGTTGCCCTCATTTCTACATGGTGGTCTGCACCGATCAAAACTACGGGCTCACTTTTCTTTATGATGTTCCCGTCTATACTTACTTCCACGCCATCCGGAAAGTCGAATCTGACAGTAAACAACTGGTGCATCTTTCCATCTACGAAGTTCGCCTGCAAGTCGATGGTCTCATTCTCGTCCAGTGTAAAGATCCTCTGAAGGCTCTTACCACCGGACTCGACTTCTATCGTCAGCTGACCCGTTGGAAAGTTCGTGAGTCTTATGTCCGTCTCTCCGTAATTGACACCGTTTATCGTCACTCTAGCGCCAGGAAAAGGTATGCTGTATATGTTTATAGTTCCCGTCTTCTGTCCTAGAACAACTTTTTTCTCTTCTGTAGGGATCCTCTCCTGGCCGACTTTAGACTGAGTCAATTCAATACTTATGGATGTCGATCTGCCCGATTGGACAGTCACGACAACGCTTCTATCTTCATAGCCCTCTTTCTGAGCGGTTAGCGTGTACGTCCCGGGCGAAAGTGAAATAATCAACTGACTACCAACGACCGTTCCTTTGTGAACACCATCTACGAAAACATTCACTCCATCTGATGAGGTTATCGCAACATATCCGGGAGCTTCCGTACCAAATAGAAACGCGAAACTTATAATTATAAACAGTAACATCGCCGCTCTTCTCATATGCTCACCCCTTCCGGTATCTTCCACATATCCCTTACCTCTCGTATTGGATGCTTGCCTTGCCGTCTTTCATACACGAACCTATGGCATAGACCGTCGAGTCTGTCTGCACACCCGGCAGGTAGAACAGAGTCACGAGTTCGTCTACGCCCTGTCCCTGCTTCTCCCATAGGAATCTGGTTATCTCCGTGAGTCTCTCCTGTGAGACCTCTCCCCTGTCAAGAGCTATCCTCAGAGTCCTGTGTTTAATTGCTATTCCGAAGTCTCTACTTTCTTTAATCCAGTATGAAACAACGTCATTCATTAGCACAATGACGGCCCCCTAATTCTCCTGAACAACTCTCTCGTTATATGAAATGAAGTGTGAAACAGAGGTATGACTGAGTGGTTTGTTAATATTCTAGCACTTTAGAGTATTATATTCGTAATAGTCTGCCATTCCGCTGACCTGGCATATTCAGGTGATCAGGTATTTGTGAAGTCCTTTCTTCTTCTTGCATGTCATGTAAGGCCTATCGTATTTGAGTTTCAGGAGAATAGACGCTCTCAGCACCTGTAAACAGCGTTAAGTCATTTGATTGAAAGATTTACATTGGGAGGTTTAGCTAAGGAAGCAGATAACGTGTAAAGAAGTATACAGTCTTGAGGAGAAACGAATCTATGCGATCTGTTTCGGAAAGAGAAAACGCCCCGGTTACCCGGGGCGTTCATTCATCAAGACAATGGTGGTTAAGTGTTGCTCTCAATAAACAGATTATACCATAGAGAGAACGCCATAAAAGCTTCACCTCTGGCCACTGGCGGCGTGATGTTCTTCCCGCTCTTACCAGACCCCAAACCCCAAACCCCATACCCGTTTCTTCGTCTCGCTCGTCCTCTCTCCTCTTCTCGTAGTCCTCAACCAAGAACCTGGACGCGAAGCGTCGGAACGAAGAACTTGGGCGCAGCGCGCCGGAACCGCTCTTAACACTCTTTCCAAGGACGGGTCCACGATCTTGGACGACGACGAGGTGGAACAGAGGTAAGAGGTATGAGGTTAGAGGTAAGAAAACCAAGATCTTTTCGCTCTTCTGACCTCTTGCCTCTAGCCTCTCGCCTCAGGTATTTTACCAATCACTAACCACCAGCCACCGCTCTTACCCCTCCCACTCTTCAACAACACACTTCGCCCAATCAAACGAGAGCAGATTCATATAAGAGATATCTACACAGCTGTCTCTTGCCGTTATTACCCTGACTTCTTTGCTCTCATTTGAATCGACACCCGGGCGGTGGAGCAGCAGGATAGTATCCGCATAATCCTCTATCCCGCGGTTCGAGAAGTCTTCAACCCGAGGAATACCGTCCTGATGAAGTCTGCTCGCTCTGGGTAGCAGCGAAGAGAGCACGACGACTACCTCGAGCTCTTCTGCGACTTCCTTCAAGACCCTGCAGGCCACGTCCTGCCCGTCTATAAGCTGGAGATAGTCTACAAAGAAGACCTCTGTCTCTTCGCTGTAATAAAGACCCGCTATCTGTTCGGCTATCCCCTCTATATCGCAGTAGCTCACGTCTCTTATCTCAAGAGGCAGTCTATTGAACTCCACCGTCCTGTTGAAGAGCTCCTGAGTCTCTTCTCTGGTGATCATTCTCTGGTTTTCCTTATGGACCAGATCTATCTCGAAATACCTCTGGAGGAGCCTCGCCTTGAAATCCTTCCTGAAGCGCTCAAGGCTCAAGAAGGCGACTGGCCTTCCCTCTCTAGCGACTTTAAGCGCCATGTTCAGCATCAGAGTAGTCTTTCCGCTCGCCTGAGAGCCGCCGATAACGATAAGGTCTCCCCCGCTCATGGGAAACAGAGTCTCATTAAGCGACTTGAAAGGCCATGAAAGTTCATTCATTCAGATCATCTCCTGAGAGAGTAGTTATAAGTACGAGACAAGGAACCGGATTAGCGGGTCGATGGACGAAGTCTTGAAAAAAACACCAATCTCCGCGTTGATCAGAGGTATGAGGTATGGGGCTAGAGGTGAGAAAACCAAAATCTCTTCGCTCTTCCACTCTTGCCAGACTCCAAACTCCAAACCCCAGACCCGTTCTCGTCTCGTCCTCTCTCTTAATCTCGTGTTCTCGATGATCTTCTCGCTCTCCAAGCACGAGTCCATGATCTTGGACGCTGGCCGCAGGATGGTTTTTTGCTCTTCCAAACGAAGAACCTGGACGCGAAGCGTCGGAACGAAGAACTGATCTTAACGCTCTTTCCAAGGACGGGTCCATGCTCTGGGACGCTGGACGTTGGACGGCTTTTCGCTCTTCCGCTCTTATTTGGCCGAGTTCTTGGCCATTCCGTTCTCTATCCCCGTTCCTCCTGACAGCTTCTATCGCCTCGATCAGCTCTTCTGTCTTTATCTCTTCCCCGAGAACTTCAAGGAAAGTATCTGTCGATATCTCCAGCGGCTTACTCGAACAGGCGTTGAGGATGACTCCGGCGAGGAAGTTTCGCCTCGAAGCGAGTGACCTTCCTAGCTCTCCAAGTATCTCGCCAATCCGGAGATAGGCCTTTGCCTCTAAAGGGTAGTCTCTTGCGAGCTTGTCGTACCAGAAGTAAGCCTCAGTGTAGTCTCCTTTGAAGATAGCTATCTCCCCTAGATTCTCTGTTGCTTTACTGTCTTTCTCGTTTCTCTTCAGCGCCTTCGTGTAGTAGTCCTTGGCCCTTTCGAGATCACCGCAAGCGCGGTAGATATCCCCGAGCTTGCTCAGGCCGCAGCTCTCTTGCAGATTGAAGGAGTTGAATCTCTCGAGGAGCTCTATCGCCTTCTTCTCTTTTTGCATCAAGAGTGAGAGAAGTGCCGTTTCATAAAGCGCCATACCTTTCAGTTTGTAAGTATTCAGGCTCTCGTATGCCTCTTTTGCTTTCTTGTAGTCTCCTTCCGTCAGGCAGTCGAAGATGAACCGGAGCTTCGCTTCTTCCTCTGAAATATCATGCTCTTCTTTCCGGGTATCTCCTGAAGGCTCGATCGTCTTTTCCTCATTCAACCCGATAAGATAATCTATCGATACATCGAGAGCCTGGGCTAACTTCTTGAGAGAATAAAAGCCCGGAAAGCGCCTGCCTGAAATGTAATTGCTTATCATCGACGGTGTGACCTCAAGCTTTTGAGACAGCTCGAAGCCCGTCATGTTCTTCTCTATCATCGTCTTTCTCAATCTATTTCCGAAATCCTTCATTGTGACCTCCTGTGAAGTGGATCAGAGGTGAGGGGTGTGAGGCTAGAGGTGAGAAAACCAAAATCTCTTCGCTCTTCTGACCTCTGAACTCTCCCCCCTCTCACCTCAGGTCTTTGCCAATAACCTGGACGCTAGACGGCTCTTTGCTCTCCCGTTCATCCCGCTTTCTTCTCTCCGGGCAGCATTCCGCCAAATAGCCTCTGCATTAGCTCTGCGTTTACTCCTTCGTTGATCCCGCAAAGCGCTTTCTGTCGCTCTCTTTCGCTAAATGCGTTGTAGGCTCTCATGAACTGGGCTCTTATTATCGATTTATTCTCGGCGGTCATATCGCAGAGCTCTCTCCAGCCGATAAGCCTCTTGGTCTTCTCTAGTCTCGGGTCTTCATACTCCGGCTCGTTATAGAAGCTCAACCTGTGGATATCGTCTATCACTCTCAGCCAGGCCTCTTCGGCCATCGGAGATTCATCGCTCTCTTCGAGGGCGACCCTTCGGATCTCTGCTATCGTGGGCATCCTGTCGTGTGTCAACACGATGCTCTTGATAGCCTTTAGAAAGGCGTCGTCTGACAGATCCTTAAGCATCTTGAACCAGAAGACTGTTGCCGATTCCTTGAGTTTGAAATTGAACCCCATACTCAAGTAACTCATTCCCTGTCTGAAGCTCTCTTGATCCATTACCATTCCCGCCTCATAAATCTGTCCAGAACCTGAGCCATCTGATCCGGCGCATTATCATAACAGCCCTCCGAGATCTTCTCGAAGTTCGCAGGTTTCATTATCCAGTCGAAAGACGCCCTCCAGTCTGTCTTCCTTCCAGAGAGAAAGTCAGAGTCTTCGATCTTGTGAAAGAAGCCGTACCAGAAGTCCATCGAAGGATTCTTCTTCCATCTTGATTTGACGGTCCGCTTCCTCTTCTCTGTCCATGACTTTGCCTCTTTCGGTGCGGGAAGAGAAGGACAACACTCGACAAAGGCCAGCCTTATGTTCTCGAAGGGAGTATGAGACGGACTGAAAAGCTGCGAGTCGTTTGGAGGAATGTAAGTCGCTTCATCTTCCGGTGGAGAATCGAAAAGCATTTCGTTCA
>Ga0334888_1004471_pt1 | contig 12620 bp, 16 predicted proteins | sample GraSluR1_MG_FD_207227 | JGI IMG/M metagenome (GOLD analysis project Ga0334888, IMG submission 207227) | Sludge microbial communities from methane-producing bioreactor in Wageningen University, Netherlands - Granular Sludge_3_08-R1 | ecosystem: Engineered > Bioreactor > Anaerobic > Unclassified ...
CCGCTGATTTGACAAAATACTTTTCAGGATATATACTCATCTACGCAGCACCATAAAGTTGCTCTTTATCATGAAGCAGTTTCCCATAACTACAACAGTTTATGGATATTTTAATCAAGGAAGCGGATCGGTCCTGGTGGGCCGCCTGGACTTCAAATCCAGTCTGCGCGGCGGTGGTCCCGTCGTGGGTGAGTTCGATTCTCACACGCTTCCGCCAAATTACTAAATACAGGCTTTTAAGCTATTCCTTAAGTTAAAACATATAGGGAATCTCTTTCTAAAGAAGGATATAAGTTTAAAAAGTCTTCTTTTGATATTATATGTTGTTTCATTAGAGGTCTCAGCTTTTCATAATTGTTGCCTATTTCGTAAATGACCTCGCCGCCTTCCCAATGTAACATAACTTCCGATTCCTGGTTTCCTGGAAATTTAGATAAAAAAGACCTGATTCTTTGATTTAAAGCATTGTCTTTTGACTTTACCATATCACAGGAACATCCCCCTAATGTTAACAGATAGTAATATTTATCGTGCTCTTTTTGAAGTTGATGTTTAGCATAAGTAACTAATACCAGAGTATCTTCTATAAACCTGTAATTTTCCAGCAGAAAATTGCTTCGAATTCCTATAAAATAACACATAATAACCTCCATTCCGCCGCTACTGCTGGCGGCAGTAATCACTGGTAGAGGCAGACAAGGGAAACCTTCAACGGGATTTGGTCCTCGCGGGTATTAAAGGAAAAGCATAAAACGGGGGCCAATATGGCCCCCGTTTTTATTGGGACTATCTTTGGGCTCCTCGGCGTTGTTTGAAAAGGGCATCTTTCTTGGCATACTCCGCATGGGGATCTTTAGCAGGGATGTCTTCCAGAACGCTGGGGTCTAGCATTCTGTTCCGGGCAACACTTTTTGCTTTTTTAACCAAACTCTTCACCTCCCAAAAAAGTCCTTCACTATATTTTGCCCAGGTGAATCATTTTGTCATCGACCACTTTTTGTCAGGTAAAAAACAAATGAATGCTACGGTGGCAATACAACATTTATTTGTGGCTGTGACATCCTGAAGTTGATACTTAACCTCGAAAGAAAGGGGCCTAAAACCCTGAAGATAAGGGGCTTAGACCCCTTTCTTATCTTATTGTAATGAAACTATAATGCGTTTGTGATAGTTCATCCTTACGATGATGTACGAGGTTATATAGCGAGGGACAATTAGATATCAGGTCGCTAGTTTTCACCGAAGGGATTTCCTGCTGCTTTATCGCCAAGGGGTTCCAGCACGCGGACTGTTTCACGGATACGGGATTTCTCAGCAAAATTTAAGAGGCGCTTCTGCAAAACGGGGGTAATCTCTTGACCTTGAGGGAGTAGAACCAGCCCTCTATCATCCTGCAAGTCATTCAGCAATACCATACCTACTTCAAGATCCTTGATTTTTACCACGCGGCTATCAGCCTTTTCTTGGGACCATTCCTTGAGGTTCTGGACTTCAATAATCAAAGCGGAGAGAACCTCGGGGTCATAATACTCCGTATTGTTTTGCAGGTACTCCAGGGCATAGGTGGCCGACCAGCTTTTTTTAATTATCGCATTAAAGTCCAGCACCACCTTAAGAATGTGCCCGAGCAGAGATATATCCTTTTCTACGAGTCCAGAATGGGCAGCTTGTGTCGAATAGTTTTTCATTTGGCAAGCAATAGCCTCGGCCACATTCTCCAGGCGAGGGATGTTGGCCAATAGATCTTGGGCTGTAGCGGGATGGGACTGGTACATTTTTTCTTCATCGGCTGATAAGTTCTCTCCGGATTCTTGTTTTTGCAGGATATACTCGGGAATGGTAATGAGACCGATGGGCGATAGCATCAAGGCCAAATCTACTTCCCAGAGCTTTTCCACATTAAGGCGCAGAGCTATTCTTTTGGCCAGATTGCGCAGGCGGGAGAGCTGATTGAATTCCTGGGGCTTGGATATGGATAGTATATCAATAAGCAGCTTTATGCTTCCTTTCAAGGTCTGTTCCAGCAGTTCGCGCTCGGAGCATATAAGCCGGTATTGTTCCAGGGCGGCGGCTATGGCATAAATGAAATCCTTAATCGGGCAGGGCTTGGTCAGGAAGCGGAATATATTACCTTGATTAACGGCGTTTATGGCCATATCTATATCGGCATAACCGGTTAACATGATTCTAACCGTATCGGGTGCTATTTCTTTTACTCTTTCTAAAAAGGCAATGCCATCCACACCCGGCATCTTGTAGTCTGATATAACTACGGCTATGGGACCAAGCTTTTGCAAAATATCCCAGCCGTTTTCAGCATTGTTGGCGGTAAAAAGCTCCAAGCGCAAGCCCAATTGCCTTCTATAGGATGCCAGGATGTTTTCATCATCATCAACCAGCAATATCTTTTTATTCATCAGCTTAACCCCCTAAAACTTATATTGAACTCTCAATGGGCAATCTGATATAGAAAGTTGTACCCCGGCCAATTTCGGATTCCAGCTCAATCGACCCATTATGCTTGTTTACGATGATATCATGGGATATGGCCAAACCCTGACCGGTACCTTTACCAACCTCTTTGGTAGTAAAAAAGGGATCAAATATTTTATTTATTATTGTATCGGGAATACCCATACCGTTATCGGAAATTCGTATCTCAATATAAGATTCATTCTTCTGGCTGCTAATTATAATTTTTCCCTTGGGGTAAAGTCCCTTTTCAATGGCGTCCTGTATGCTGTGCGAGGCGTTAACAATCATATTCAATAGCACCTGGTTAATTTGATTAACCACCATTCTAACCGCAGGAAGGTTGTTGCCCAGATTCAACTCCAGGTCCGCTAAGTGCTTCCATTCATTTCTGGCAATGGAGACCGTTCCCATTATGGCATTGTTAATGTTGGCTATTTGCTTTTCACCAGAACCAGGGTGAGCAAAATTCCTTAAAGCGGTCACAATATCAGAGACGCCTGTCACCCCTTTGAGGGATTGTTGAATAGCTTGGGGAATCTCATTTCGAAAGAAATTAAGTTCCCGTTGGGATTTTTCCAAGAGTTTCCCTAAATCCAGAATGGATGACGATATATCTTCAGAACTGGCAAGTGTTTTGACTTGGTCTAATATAGAGAAAATACTGGTAAAGGCCTCATTAAGAAAGGACAGGTTATCACCGATATATTGCATGGGGTTGTTTATCTCATGGGCAATGCCGGCGGCCAACTGGCCGATAGATTCTAGTTTTTGAGAAAGAGCCAACTGGGACTCGGCTTTGCGCAATTCGGTAACATCCCGAAAAACGAAAACCATACCATGAGCGTTTCCGTTTCCCCCCTGGATATAGGTGACCGTAGTAGATAAAAGGCTAATTTGTCCCAGATTATTTATGATGCGTATATCCACAGGCTGCGGTTCTTCTTTGCTGGTCAAAAAGAGGCTGTGGTTTAGATTAGTATAACCTTCAACCAAAGGCACCACTTCCAGCAAGTTTTTACCCCGGGCATATTCATTTTTCCACTCGAAAAAGCGTTCTGCTTCTGTATTAATAAAGGTGATAACTCCGTTATTATCCGTGGTAATTACCCCATGACTGATACTACCAAGGATCTGCGCCAGCCGCTCTTTTTCCGCTGCCAGAGCTTTTTCCACTTGCCGGCGTTTGGTGATGTCCCTAATGGATTCAATTGCTCCCACCAGCTCACCGTTTTGGTCGTATACGGGCGCAGCCCTGGCCCAGAGATATAGGTCTTCCTGGCCTTTAATGTGAATGATATTCTCACATACCATAGCGTCATTTTCCCGGCCAAGGACTAGGTATTTGTGGGAGATATTCATTTCAGGTTTTAATACATAATCGATAAGCAGGGGACGCCTTGTCCCATAAAAAGGAAGGCTATACTCATAATTGCTTTTACCAAGCATTTGTGCAGCTGTAATCCCCGTCATTTTTTCCAGGGCGCGGTTCCAGGCTATGATTTTTTGATTGATATCAATAACCAATACCGCATCGGGAAGAGAGTCAAATATTGAAGCCAGTAATTTTTCGGATAATTCGGATAATATTAAAGAAGGTTTTTTAATATCTTCTGGAGATTTGCTGAAAACCAACACCTCCCCTGATTGAATTACCAGGTACTGGTTGCAAGTAGTATGGTTAAAAGATATGCACTTACAAGATGGCAAATACATTTCTAATTTAAATCTAATAAGAAATGTCGATTTTGTCAATACAATATAGGACCTATATCCCGTATTAATAAAAAAGATGATATCAAGGGGTAGAGAAGACGGGGTTAGGGGGAAAGCAGATGTTTTTTCCCCAGGTAGCGACCAGCGACCAGGAGAAGGAGAATAAGACCCAGCAACAGGAGGGTCAGGCGAATATCCTTGACCTGGAACAGGCAAAGCCCCAGACCGGTATAGAGCAAGGCGGTGGGAAGCTTGCCGATGGCGGAGGAAAAGAAGAAGGTCCAAAAAGGAACGCCGGCCAGGGCGGCGGCGGCATTTATTATCGGGGTAGGAACCACCGGCAACACCCGGGCAATTAAGATACTCCAGAAAGCCAGGCGGGTATCTATTTCCCGTATATCATAGGAAAAGCGAGACTGTATGGTTTTAATTACCCATTCTGAGCCAGCCAGTCGGCAAATCCAGTAGGCCAGGCAGGCCCCGGCCAGAGCACCGGACCAGGCCAGGAAAAAGCCCAGTTTAAAACCAAACAAAAGCCCTCCCGCCGCGGCTAGAATCACATAAGGAAAAACCGGGAATATCGCCTGAATAATAAATAGAGCAGAAGCCACTGCCGGAGCCAGCAGGCCATATGATTTAAGAAAAGAGCTGATGGCGGTAATGCTATCCAGAGAATGAAGATCCATTAAGTCTACCACCTTCTTCGATATCAACAGGCCAATAGGCCCTTAATTATTTTAAAATACCGAAAACCAGAGACAAGGTCAAGAAAAAATGGGTAGGGTCAGGCTAAATGCTATAGTTTTTATACTTATGCTGAAAATAAAGGAAAATAAATTTGCAGAAACTCGGCTAGATTCAAGGTTAGTTCTATGGAATCAGTCTTATGATGCTGGTGATTAAAATAGTATGGTAAAATAAGTATCGGAGCTGCACGGTAATTAAAAATTTTAAGAAGCGGTATTATTATGCATTTTAATCTGCTGGATTATTTATTTATAGGCATTATATTATTAAGCGCCTGGGCTGGTTATCGCCAGGGGCTGGTGGATGCGATAGGGGGACTGCTGGGTACGCTGGGCGGCTTAATACTAGCCGTTCTATATCGAGAAGAACTGGCATTTTACCTCGATAGACACTATGGTTTTACGCAGGCCCTGGGCGATTTATTGGCAGAGCGAATGCCCGCCCCGGTTTGTTCCCCCGAATGGGGAGCAGTGGGGAAGGGATTGGGTCTACCTGAGATACTGCTTGATCCAACTGCCTTCCTGGCCCAGCTCTTGCTCTCGCTGTTGTGTTTTTTGCTAATACTATTTACCAGCAGTTTTATAATAAAATTGGTTTTTGCCGCCTTTAACCGACTGCTCTCTTGCGGAGGGCTGGACTGGCTCAACCGCGTTTTGGGCTTGCTGCTGGTAACGGCGAAAAATATTATAATTATGATTTTCTTGACCGGGCTGCTCTATCCGGCCATCAACCTGGCGGCCCGGATGGGTTCGGCCTGGGCTGTCAGTATAAACAATAGTCTTAGCATGTCATTACTGGCTCCCTGGTTCCTGGAGCTCTTCACCTACGGTAAGACTTTATTGGGAATTGCAGCGCTGTGTTGAAACTGCTTCACAGTTTCTTCCGATGCTTAAAGTATAGGGAGCGTGGATGCGGCAAAAGCTAAAGTCAGGGATTTTAAGATATGCAACAATGACTCAATTGCAAAAACCCCTTTTTGTTGCATAGGGTTGCATAAATATACAAAGCGAGCGTTGGCGAAGCATGGATGCAACATCCGGCGAAGACGAGCGGGCGAAAGGGGACGAGCGACAGGATGTCGCGAGAGCGCCTCACCCTGCACCCTGCGGGTACTCCTGATGTTCCATCCTTTGGATGTCACTATTAAGGTTGCGGGTACGCCTAGTGTTCCACCCTACGGGTGTCACTATTAAGGTTGCCTCCCATGGACGGGAGATTGGCGCGGTACCCGTTGAGCCGCAAGACAAGCCGCAGGTGTTGCCCATGCGTAGCGCCCTGTCGGGCACAACTGATGCTCCCTTCGGTCGCTATTAAGGACGCTGGAGCGGAATATTTATGCAAGCTAATGCATAATTACAACTTTTTTACAGCGAAATCAACAGATTTATTCATAAAAAGGAGGAAATATTTTGAGCGAACAAAAGGAAAATCTAAAAAAGAATGCCTGGCTACGAATAAAACCGGCGGATTTACCGGCGGTTCACGATTTCAACCAGGGTTACCGGGATTTTCTCAATCAGGTAAAAACGGAGAGAGAGGCGGTTGCTTACATAAAGCAGGCAGCCCAGGGGCATGGTTTTGTTGACCTGGATAGGGTTGCTTCTCTTGAGCCCGGGCAAAAGCTCTTTTTCCAGCAAAAAGGGAAAATATGTGCCCTGGTGGTTATTGGCCAGGAAGCTATGGAGAATGGGGTCAACATGGTGGTATCCCATATCGACTCCCCCCGCCTGGATCTTAAAGCTAATCCTTTATATGAAGCAGATGGCCTGGCCCTGTTCAAAACCCATTATTACGGAGGGATAAAAAAATACCAGTGGCTGGCTATCCCTCTGGCTTTACACGGTGTGGTAATTAAAAAGGATGGACAAGTGGTGAGTGTTGTTATTGGCGAGGAAAATGATGATTTTGTTTTGAGCATTGCGGATCTCTTGCCTCATTTGGCTAAAGAACAGATGGAAAAAAAGATGTCCGAAGCGATTCCAGCGGAGAACCTGAACCTCTTGGTAGGTAACCCTATTAAGAAAAAAGTCTTGCAGATTCTGCAAGAAAAATATGCCATAGAAGAAGAGGATTTCAGCAGTGCAGAACTGCAGGCGGTTCCCGCTTTTCAGGCCCGGGATATTGGTTTTGACCGCAGTATGATCGGAGCCTATGGGCAGGATGACCGGGTTTGTGCCTATACTTCATTAAGGGCTGCGCTGGAGCTGGAAGCACCCAAGAGAACGGCGATCTGCCTCTTTGCGGACAAGGAAGAAATTGGAAGCAACGGCAATACCGGACTGCAATCACTTATCATAGAAAACCTCATGGCTGAGTTAATGAGTAAAGCCGGGTACAACAATTATTTGACCCTGCGTAAGAGTCTGGCCAATTCTTGTTCCCTGTCCGCTGATGTAAATGCGGCGGTTGACCCCAATTATCCCGAAGTATTCGAGAAGATGAATTGTAGTTTTCTTTCGCGGGGAGTGGTGTTAACCAAGTATACCGGCTCCCGGGGAAAGAGTAATTCCAACGATGCCAATCCCGAGTTTTTAGCCAGGATTCGGCGGCTTTTTGATGATAATGAAGTATTCTGGCAGGTGGGCGAATTAGGGAAAGTGGACATAGGAGGGGGAGGAACCGTAGCCCATTACATGGCGCGTTATGGTATGGAAGTGGTAGATTTGGGGGTGGCCTTGCTGGGCATGCATTCACCTTTTGAGGTCTCCAGCAAGGTGGATGTATTTTTAGCCTACAAAGCCTACCGGGTTTTTATGCAGAGCTTTTGTAACCAGTAACGCTGAACTGAAAGAGCGGCATAATCAGCCAAACGGGAAGGGGGGAAATGGATGAAGCAGACCAGACTAACCGAGATGGTAAGGGCGGCCGGCTGAGCAGCCAAGATAGGGCCGGGGGCCCTGGAGTCGATTCTCAAGGATTTTCCTTTACCGGTTCATCCTGACCTCTTGATAGGAATAGAGAGCAGGGATGATGCGGCCGTTTTAAAATTGGATGAGGAGAAGGCCTTGATTCAGACCATTGATTTTTTTACGCCTATGGTTGATGATCCCTTCATCTTTGGACAGATAGCCGCTACTAACGCCTTGAATGATGTATATGCCATGGGGGGCACCCCTATTCTTGCTTTGAATGTAGTATGTTTTCCCGAATGTGCGGATTTGCAAGTTCTCCGAAGCATACTGGATGGAGGCCTTAGTAAAGTATTGGAAGCAGGAGCTTTGCTGGTGGGGGGGCATACGGTGGATGACAACGAACCTAAATATGGTTTGGCGGTATCCGGGTTGGTACATCCCCAGAAAATTATAGCTAACAACGGGGCCCAACCGGGAGACCTCTTATTTTTGACCAAACCCCTGGGAAATGGCGTGATTGCTACCAGCATCAAAGCGGAGATGGCCTCAGGCGAAGCATACAAAGAAGCGATAAAATGGATGTCCATGCTGAACCGGGAAGGCAGCCAGGCCATGATAGAAGTAGGGGTAAATGCAGCCACGGATATTACCGGGTTTGGGCTGATGGGACACCTCTATGAAATGGCCTGGGGCAGCGATGTTCAAGTGGAAGTTTTCGCCGAGCAAATTCCGTTTATGGAAGGAACCCTGGAATATGCCGGTCTGGGGCTGATACCAGGCGGTGCCTATAACAACCGGGATTATCTGAAAGATAAAGTGGAGTATGCCGGGGATATTGATCCTTTGATTCGCGATTTGCTTTTTTCACCAGAGACTGCCGGAGGCCTGCTGATAGCCGTTGCGGAGAAAAAGGCGGGTGAACTCCTTAGGGTTATGGAAAAGAGGGGCTCGTTTTGTAATCTTATAGGCAGGGTACGGAGTGAGCATTTTAGCCCGATTAGAGTGCACCCTTGACCTATTTTATTTAGCAGGTAAAGTGAGGGGCGAGGGGTGACAAAAGGACCGTCCCCTTGACACCTTGAGGGGAGGAGAGATGTATGGAAAGAAAGAGCTTTGGCCTGGGGGATATTGTCCGTATGAAAAAACAACATCCCTGTGGCAGTTTCAACTGGGAGGTTACCCGTATGGGGGCGGATATAAAAATTAAATGCCAGGGTTGTGGCCGGATAGTAATGCTGCCCCGGCTGCAATTTGAAAAACGCATGATCCGGGTGGAAAAAGAAGCTCACTAACACTTTCTTCCTTATGGGCATATAATAAACTACATAATTTGCCTTAAAGGAGGTGAAGCCAGGTGGATGCTAAAAATCCTGGCAACCAGGGCTTCACAGCAGGTGATTTGGTAACGGTAAAAAGCATGCCCCAGGACGAACGCTTTTGTATAATTGGTTTTAAGGAAAGTGCTGCCGGCGAGAAAATGGCCATTTTGAAAGCATTATTTAACGATACCTATATTATTGAGAAACCCCTGTCCTTGCTGCAAACCCTATTAATAAAAGGAATACTATAACCTTCTTCAAGGGGGTAAATCCTAAGGTTTTACAGCATTATTCCTGCCAATAAAAAAGGATAATAAAACGGCTTTGCCGTCAAGTGCCCGTAAGGTGACCGGGCTTTCTTAAAGTGCCGCTAATGGCCAGGGGAAAGACCCGGTCACTTCTGTTTTGTCACCGGTCTTTTTTCTTGCAACAAATTTACAATACTGGTATAATCAATTGAAGTCCCTGCCCCGCGTAAGAACGGGGCCGAAATCCATGCCATGGATTAGTCCGTAGGGAGGAGGTGTAACGATGCGCACATACGAAATGATGTTTGTCCTCAGACCTGATTTGGAAGAAGAACAAGTTTTGGAAACCAAAGAAAGACTGCAGAAGATTATAGCCGATTTTGGCGGTGAATTCATCAATGCAGCCGACGGGTGGGGCAAAAAACGACTTGCCTATGCCATTGACGATTATGTAGAAGGTATTTACAGCCTGTGGTATTTCAAAGGCAAGCCGGAAACTGTCGATGAATTGGACAGGATTATCAAAATTTCGGAGAACTTTTTGCGCCACATCATTATTCGCCAGGATGAAAAATAACGCATGATTATTAAATATTATTAGGGGAACAGGGGGGAAAGCCATGCTTAATCGGGTTATCTTGATTGGTCGATTGACGAAAGATCCGGAACTTCGCTACACCCAGAACGGGACTGCGGTGGCCACTTTTACACTGGCGGTTGACCGTAAGTTCAAACGGGAGGAAACTGACTTTATTCCTATCGTGGTTTGGGCCAAGCAGGCGGAAAACTGTGCCAACTACCTGAACAAGGGTAGTCTGGTAGCGATTGATGGAAGGATACAGGTTAGAACTTATGACAATCAAGAAGGACAAAGACGCTGGGTTACCGAAGTAGTGGCGGAAGATGTCCGTTTCATGGGGAAACCGGCAGGAAGCAGAAGCTCAACTCCTGATTACGCTGATAAAAATTCCAGCAAAAATTTTGATGACAACTGGAGCGATTTGGGACGAGAAGTAAACATGGATAACATCGATCTGGTTGATCAGCACGAAGATGAGGATATACCTTTCTAGTCAGAGGAGGCAGATTAATTGAAAAAGGATCGACGCAAAAAAAGACGCCAATGTAATTGGTGTGCCGATAAAATTGAAGTGGTTGATTACAAGGAGATTCCCAGGCTCCGCCGCTATATTACAGAAAGAGGGAAAATCTTACCTCGCAGAATAACCGGCAATTGTGCCCATCACCAGAGACAGTTGACCGTAGCCATAAAGAGGGCACGGATCATGGCTCTTCTTCCCTATACTTCTGAATAAGCAAAGAAAAAACGCCCTCGTTGGAGGGCTTTTTCTTTTAATAGGATAATAAGGCACAAGAGGTAAGCGATGTTATATGGTGATAACTGCTTGTTCTGGCTGGCTTTTGCAGGAAAAGATCGGCTTGATGAAGAAAAGTACTGCAGGAGGTGTAATAACTTGAAGGGAAAGGTCAAAGAACTGGACATTGCCCAGAATTTAAAAACTATCGAGTGGCTCAAGGCGGAATTGGTGGATTCAGTGGCAGCACTCTTTAAAGCTCTACTGCAGAAGGGAAATGATGCTATTCAGGATGCAGCCAGTAGCATTGTTATTATTACCTACCTGTTGGCACGCCGGGTAGGCGTGACTTTCTCCGTTTTGGATCAAGCCATTAAGGAGAAATTAAGTAACAGCATAAAGGAATCAGAAGAAATAGGTAGTTGGTCAGGTGACCTTTCCGAACTATATAAGTACCTTGAGAGCAAGAAGAGGTGGTAATTTGTCGGCATTTATCAAGCTTTCCCTTATCAGTTCTCTGCTTTTGTGCTTGACGGTCCTGCTCCCACCCCTGGCTTTTATTATAGCTATTGGCTGGGGTGCTCTGCTTATCAGGGGGAGTTTGACTCTCTCACAGCGCCAGATAGGCTTGATTTATCTGCTCAATTTCTCCCTTCTATATGGGCTTGCGGGAGCCAGCACCCTGCTTTTTTATGCGGCCTTTTTTGGATTGCCGGCCTTGCTTATGAGCTTGCTCATAAGCCATAATCAGGGTTATTATAGCATTCAGAAATGGGGAGTAGCTGCTGCTATATTGGGAGTTTCCTTATTTCTGGGCCTTCTCTATTGGAATAGCGGGCAAATTGGCATGGAGCAAATGGAATTACAGATAAACAATTATGTGCAAGAATCATTAAAAGCCTATGAAGATTCTGGATTTATTGGCTTTTATGAGTCCCAGGGATTAAGCCGGGCCGAGCTCGAAAAGAGCTTTAAGGCTATGACCCGGAGTATAGTCCGGCATTTACCGGCCTTGTACTATGTTCAGGCTATTATGGAAGTATTTTTCATGCTTCTGCTGGCCTCTTTCTTAAGCCGAAAAAGCCTGGATGAGCGTCTAAAAAGGAAAGCCTATACGGAAGAAATGATGCCCTGGCCATTGGTGTGGGTATTAATCGTGGGTTTGGCATTGTGGTTATGGGGCCGGGATGAGATGGGTTCCCTGTATTATGCAGGCTCGAATATTATGGTTGTTATGACGCCGATAGCAGTTTATTACGGCCTGGCCGTACTTTTATTTGAATTCAAACGACTTTTACCTTCTAAACGCAAGCTATTTGCCACATTGCTTATTATTTTATCCTTGTTTTTTCCGCTATCAGCCATAATATTTCTAAGCCTTATGGGATTATTCGACTCCTTGCTTAATTTTAGAAAAATAGCTTTGGAACGGGAGGTTGAAAAATGAAAGTTATATTGATTCAGGAGGTAAAGAACCTGGGAAAAGCCGGGGAAATCAAAGAGGTATCGGATGGTTATGCCAGGAATTTCTTGATACCCCGGGGTTTAGCTGAAGAAGCTACCAAAGGCAAGGTCAAGGAAAGCGAAGAGAAAAAATTGAAGATGCAGCAAAAAAAGGAAAAGGAATTAAGTGCGGCCGAAAAGCTCAAAGAAAAGCTACAGGGTAAAACCATTAGCATTAAAGCCCGGGCCGGCGGTGCTGACCGCCTGTTTGGCGCGGTGACTTCACGGGAGATTTCCGAGGTTTTACAGCAGGAGTTGGGAATAGTCATCGATAAAAAGAAAATTGAACTGCCCCAACCCATTAAACAACTGGGAGAATACAAGGTTAAAGTGAAAGTATACCCCTCCATACAAGCGGAAATAAAGGTGATAGTTGCCGCAGAATGATTCTAGGAGGACAAAGGTGAAGCAGTATTCAGTCACAACAGAGTTTAGCCAGGAAACGGA
>Ga0334888_1004479_pt1 | contig 12600 bp, 9 predicted proteins | sample GraSluR1_MG_FD_207227 | JGI IMG/M metagenome (GOLD analysis project Ga0334888, IMG submission 207227) | Sludge microbial communities from methane-producing bioreactor in Wageningen University, Netherlands - Granular Sludge_3_08-R1 | ecosystem: Engineered > Bioreactor > Anaerobic > Unclassified ...
CTGGCGAGTATTCCTGCTATGATTCAGAAAATTGTGTTTGGTGTAATGTCTGGGCGAAAGACAGTTATAAAAGATCTGGTGAAGAATGATCTTAATCGTATTGATATAAATATTGTAAGAAAGGCTGTTGAAGAAAATGATGATCTGGTTATGGAAGTAATTGACGATATAGCCGGCAAATTGGCTTATGGGATTAATAATATCATTAACCTTCTGAATCCGGAGATAATAGTAATAGGCGGGGAAATAACCTGCCTTGGGGATGAACTTATTTCAAGAATAAGGGAAAAAGCGGCTTTTCTGGAGTTTAAACCGAATATAAACAAGGTGAAGATAAGGTATTCAGCAATACAGGACAACATAGTAACTCTGGGTGGAGCCAGGTATATGCTCAATAGTATTTTTTATGACATAGGCAGTACTGCTGCAAGTCTTATAAGCGGAAATGCATAAGCAATGGCTGAAAGTCTGAAGAATTCAATGCGCTTTAAACTTTTACTTATACTTAACGGGATATAATAAAAAGGTTTTTTAATAATTAATAAATAAAGTCACTGAAAAAATAAATTATTATTTCAATCCATACGACAGTGTGAATTAATTATACTCTAATATGAATTTGAAAAATATATCAAATAAGGGGTGTTTGAAATGGCAGACAAAAAGGATGTTGTAATGAACGGAGCAGGGATTATGGAAATAGGTTTTCCTATGTGGCCTCAATTTGCTCCCGAGACATTGGAGGACATACTGGTACCGTTGAAAAACGGTAAGGTAAACTACTGGACAGGGCCTAAAGGTATGGAATTTGAAAAAAAGTGGGCGGAATGGATGGGAGGAGGGTATGCTATTTCCTGTACCAACGGAACAGCGGCGCTTCATATTGCATTAAGCAGTCTGGGAATAGGTCCTGGAGATGAAGTGATTGTACCTTCATACTCATTTATAGCGTCATCATTTGCTATAGTACAGGCAGGAGGAATTCCGGTTTTCTGTGATGTTACCGAAGACCATACCATTGACCCGGAGTGCATTAAAAAGCTTATTACACCAAGAACCAAAGGAATTGTTGTTGTACACCTATATGGAGTAGTATGTGATATGGGACCAATAATGCAGATAGCAAAAGAAAACAACATCAAGGTTATTGAAGATTGTGCACAGTGTTTCGGAGGAGAATACAATGGTGTCAAGACAGGCCTTATAGGGGATGCCGGGTGCTTCAGCTTTTGCCAGAGCAAGCATTTTACCACCGGCGGAGAAGGCGGTATGGTAACTGCTAAGGACGAAAGCCTTGTATGGGAGTGCCGCTCCTTCAGAGACCATGGATATGATGTTGAAAAGCGTTTAAACATGCTGGCCCTCGAAGAAAAGCTTCCATATATACATAAACGCGTAGGCTTTAATTTCAGAATGACCGAGTTGCAATCGGTTATCGGCATAAATGAACTTAAAAGGTTTGACAGCTGGAACCTTGCACGCAGAAAGAAATATGCAAAGATGTACGATGAAGCATTCAAGGATTGTGAACTGATCAAAGCGCTTCCTGTGAATACGGTGGAAAGAAAGAACTCTTACTGGTGGTATCCGGTACTTCTCAATCTTGATAAACTGGATTGTACGGCAGAGGATGTTCTTAAAGAATTACATGATATAAGCATACCTTCATATGGAATTCAATGGCCTGAAGCATACAAGGAAAAAGCGTATCTGGAGCTTAACGGCTTTGGCACAAAGAAATTCCCGTTTAAGTCGCAGGAATATACAAATTCTGAATCAGTACAATATGATAGAGTATTCTGCCCTGTTGCCAATTCCCTGCGGGCTCAAACAATAAGTCTCTTCCTCCATCCATCATGGTCTGAAGTGCATATACAAAGATGTATTGACGGGTTGCTGCAGGTTTTAAACAACCATAAGAAATAAAACAGAGAGGTGCGTCAGATGAATATATTGGCTATCGGGTGTCATCCCGATGACCTGGAGATAGGGTGTGGAGGCACCCTTTCCAGGTATGTAAGAGAAGGGCATAATGTATTTATGTGCCATGTAGCAAATGGGGACAGAGGTCATGCGGTGATAAAACCGAAGGAGCTTCGTGAGATAAGGATAGTGGAAGCCGAAAAGTCGGGTAAAATATTAGGTGTAAAGGAAGTTATAAACATAGATGTATCAGACCTTGAAGTTGACTCGAATGACCGGGAAACCGTTAAAAAGGTTATTGATGTGATACGCTGTACAAAACCTGATGTTATTATAACCCACAATCCGGATGACTATATGAACGACCACATGGAAGTAAGCAGGATTGTATTTGATGCAAGCTTTTCATCCAGTGTTCCCCACATGGAGACTGAGAAGGAATTTTTCTCGAAAATACCCGCACTATACTATATGGATACTCTGGCGGGTGTGAATTTCCTGCCGGAAGAATATGTAGACATTTCGGACGATATTGAAGTAAAGCTTGATGCTCTCTCATGCCACGAGAGTCAAATAAAATGGATGCTTAAACATGATAAGATTGATTTTCTCGAATTTGTAAGCGTCTGTTCAAGATTCAGAGGCCTGCAGTGTGGAGTAAAATATGCGGAAGGATACAGGAAATGTGCGGCCTGGCCTAGATTAAATACAAAACGGTTGTTACCTTAATTTTTAATTAGCAGGGGCAAAGCCTAATGTCAGGATTGCAAAATAGAACTGGAAATAAAGAAGCTTGAAAATTAAATTGAGATGTGAAGAGGAGATGAGGTAAGTGGATTTCTTAAGTACTGTAAAAGGATCACTGCTGGAAAACTTTTTTCCGGCAGGCTGGGATATGAAGAGGATTGATGAATGCTGTTCCAATCCGCCTGATGAAATTGGAACAAGGCAGGACTTCTGGAATGTTGATTTTCAGCCGGCAGCGTGTGGCAATATATATGACTTTGATATGATGATGGGACATGAAATTGCGCTGGAAATAAAAAAGGCAGGGTATGAAGGTAAAAAGCTTGCAATAATTTTACCTGTAGGGCCTATGGGCATGTATCGCTGGGCGGTATATTTTTTAAAGGCATGGGGTGTGAGCTGTTCACATGTATATGGCTTTAACATGGATGAGTGGAGCGATGCCGACGGGAATACCCTGGATGCATCAGATGCGGCTGCATTCCAGAATGCCATGAGGGATGCTTTTTACGGACCTCTGGGAGAACTGACGATACCTGTGGAGCAGAGAAATTTTGCCGTAAAGGATAACCTGCCTGCATATGCTGAGAAGATATCAAAGCTAAAGAGTGAAGGAGCAAGACTCATCACTGTATTCGGTATCGGCAGGGTATTCCACATAGCTTTCTGGGAGCCGCACTTTGCAGCGGAATTTAACAACGTGGAAGAATGGAAAAAGCAGACATACAGGCTCGGGGCAAAGCTTCATCCGCTTACAATAGAACAGAATGCAATAACAAGCTTTAAAAGCAGGACCACACTTGTTCCATGCTATGCGAACACGATAGGTCCTGGATTGTTTTTACAATCAGACCGTATTATAGGCGGCTGTGATGGAGCTCTGGGAAGAGGAATGCAGTGGCAGGGAGTTTCAGTATGGGTGACATTAAGGTATAAGCCTGATATATGGGTCCCAAGCAGCTTTATGCCGACACTGCCCGGTAAGCTTTTCTACCTGAAAGAGCTGGCAGGTCCGCTGGTAGCGGAATGTAATTAATAATAAGAGGAGGCTTTGATATGAGAAAAGTCAAATGGGGAGTCATAGGTGCGGGAGGAATTGCCGACAGAAGGACAATTCCCGGTATGATGGAAGCAAAAAATGCGCAGCTTGTTGCAGTAATGGAAGTAAATATGGAATTGGCCGAAAAAATCAGGTCAAAATATAATGCTGAAAGAGCTTATGACAATGTAGATGCAATTCTGGCCGATCGGGAAATTGATGCAGTGTACATAGCATCACCGGTCATTTGCCATAAGGAGCAGGCAATAAAAGCAGCTAAGGCTAAAAAACACATATTAATAGAAAAGCCTGTTGCCCTTACGACTGAGCAGGGAAAAGAAGTGGTTGAAGCTTGCAGGAAAGAAGGAGTACTTGCAGCTGCAGGTTTTATGATGAGATTCCATGCATACCACCAGAAAATGAAAGAGCTTGTGGACAGCGGAAAGCTTGGAAAGGTTGTATCCTGCAGGGGACAGCTGACATGCTGGTATCCTGAAATGCCGGGAAACTGGAGACAGAAGATGAATACCTCAGGCGGTGGAGCGCTTATGGATATGGGAGTTCACTGCATAGATCTTATTCAATATATCACAGGCAGCAAGGCAAAAAGGATTGCAGCTTTTACAGGTACAAAGACATTTAAATATGAAGTGGAAGATTCTGCTTCCTTGATATTTGAAACTGAAGACGGGGCACTCTGTTATATAGATGCCAATTTCAACATTCCTGATGTGGCAGCCAGAGGTCGGCTGGAGATATACGGCACAAGGGGAAGCATACTTGCAGAAGGTACAATAGGACAGGTTGAAGGCGGGAAAGTTGAGGCAGTACTTTCAGATGACAGCCTGGGATATGATGCACAGCAGGACAGAGTAGACGTGGTGCCGGTTGAAATCGAAGTGGAATTTGGCAACATGTATACCAAGGAGATTGAATCTTTCAGCAGAACAATTGTGGAAGGCGGAGACATTGAAGTACCTGTCGAAGATGCGCTGCAGGTTCAGAAAATAGTGGAGTCAGCATACGAAAGCTCAGCTAAAGGCAGATTCTTTTCAGTTTAAATAAGGACAGAATGTAAATTAAAGCAGTTGCATTATACAAATTTAAAACATCAATGGAGTAGATAAATATGAGAACAGCGGCAGCAAGTATTGATATTACTCCACCTGTAGGCTTGCCTCTTGCCGGTAATGTAAGAGATGACAATATATCCAGGGGAGTTCATGACAGACTTTTTTGCAATGCGATTATACTTGAATATGAAGGCGAAACGGTATGTTTTTTAAGCTATGACCTGATAGGTCTGGGTTATGATGCATGTAATTATATTAAGAAGCAAGTTGAACAGAAGTCAGGCATAAAATCGTCGAAAATAATTGTAAGTTCTACGCATACCCATTCCGGACCTGATGTACTGGGAATATTCAAAGACAGCATCGACATTGAATGCATGGAATATTTAGAAGACATAACCAGGAGGGTAGCTGCAAATGTTGCGGTTCTTATCAATGAACTTGAGGAAACAAGGATATCCATTTCCAGGAGCGAGGTTTTCGGACTTTCTTTTAATAGAAGGCTATTTATGAAAGAAGGAATAATGAGCATGAACTGGGAAGGTGTTGAACCTCAGGATGTAGTAAAGGAATCAGGTCCGATAGACCCTGAGCTTTATGTAATATCATTTAGAAACAGGACAGGAAAGCTGAAAGCGCTGATGGTAAACTTTGCCCTTCATCCTGCCGTGCTTGTCGGCAAAGACTGGCTTTATTCAAGAGATTTTCCGGATGGTCTTGATACATATGTAAAAGAAAAGCTGGGTTCTGATACGATTGTGTTTTTTGCAAATGGCACACAGGGCAATATAAACCATATTAACTACAAGGATAAGAACCAGGGGAGAGGATTTGAGGAAGCAAAGAGAATAGGTAATGCGCTGGGTCAAGAAGTAATAAAATGTCTGGATCATGAACAGCCTCTTAAAGATAAATCTTTGAAATGTATGCAGCAAACCATAACTTTGCCTCATAGACTCATACCCCGAGAGGATATTGAAAAAGCTGAAAAGCTGATAGAAAAAACAGGAGATAAGATACCTTCACTTCTTGATGGAGTGCCTGATGAGATGTATGCAAGGGAAATAATAAAGTTGAGCAAATCAAAGGAAAAGTATGCGGAAACAGTCATACATGCGGTAAGAGTTGGTGACATCGTGATTGTAACGCTGCCTGGAGAAGTATTTGTTGAGTTCGGCATAAAAATAAAGGAAAACTCAGCATTCAAAAATACTCTTGTTTTTGGAATAACAAATGATTTTATTGGTTATATACCAACACAGAAGGCTTTCAAGGAGGGCGGTTATGAAATCAAAACGGCGTTTAGCAGCAAGCTGGATAAAATGGCCGGGGATATTCTGGTTAGTGAGGTTAATCAGTTGATTGAGAAACTTATGTCATGAAGAATTTTAAAAGACACACAAAAAGTATAAGATAGTTTATATAATCATAAGACTTTAACTATTCCAATATTTACTGCCGGGTGTTATGATTATATGCATGGAATTGCATAAACAAGTGCAAAAAATCTAATGAACATCATAAGGAGAAGCAATTATGAACTACAGCTATCTTGGAGATCCGTGCAGAAATTTTTGTATTCTGGCTTCAATTCATATCATAGATCCCATGGATGGACGGGAAAAAATTGTACTTTCGAATTTTGTTTCAGGGGGGACGGGAAGGCTCGTGTTCGTCGACATTCAAAGCGGCAGCGGAGAGAGCGTTTCACTGCCGGATGACGAGGGCGCATGGGGGTTGCTTTACCTGAACAACGGAAAACTACTGGTAGGTACGTGCGGATTGAAAGGATATCTCCACTGCCTGAACTTAAAGAGCCGTACATGGGCGGAACCGCTCAGGGATGAGAATGAGACTTACATATGGAATTTAGTACCGGGTTCGGACGGGATGGTATACGGAGGTACCTATCCCGGGTGCGTGCTGTTCCGGTATAACCCGGAGAAGCATATCCTGGAAAACATGGGCAGGATGTCGCCCTATGCGAGCAACCAGTACAGCCGCAATGTATTCGGGAACGCTCCGGGGCGTATTTTTATCAATTGCGGCTATGATAAGCCGCATGCTTGCGTGTATGATCTGAGTACATGCGAGGTAAAGTCTTTCGGAAAGGAGGGGGCTTCGATCAAAGAAGCGAATAAGGATTTTGTTTGTACAATCACAGGTGACGACGCGGACTTTTATGATCCTGTAACGCTTGAAAGGATATATCAAACACTTTCATTCAGTCATCCCGAATCGCAGATATTTGATGATAAAACTCCCATATCCGAATTTATCAATAAATATCTGAATCCTGATAAGGATGCAAGAATACCAGAAGAATTCGGATATGTACTGTCTTTGGAGAATGGAGATAAGACAGGCGTAAGAGGTCAGGAATACTTTTACCTGAAAAAAGAGGACAAGAAATTAAACATTTTGCCTATTCCGGCAGAAGCCCCGACAACTCAAATATTGACCATCACTTCCGCACAGGATGGGAAAATATGGGGATCAAGTAATTTCGGGCAGACCATATTCAGCTTTAACCCTGATGACGGAACCTATTGGAATTCGGCAGCCGTATGCAACAGAGGCGGAGAAGTGTATGGGATCAGGGTTATTAACGGGATAGTATTCATGGCGGCATATGCAGGCGGCGATCATATCGTCTATGACCCATCACGGCCTTGGGACCAGATCAATAATATAAACCCGGTAACACTGACGGCTGTGGGTCCCGGTCTGATCCGGCCGCACGGAAAAAGCGTCATTGGGCCAGATGGGGCGTTCTGGACCGGCTGGATGGCGAAATACGGCGTTTATGGCGGAGGTTTGACGCGTATTGACACTAAAACGTATGAAATGAAATTATGGTATGATCCGATCCCTGAGCAGTCGATAGAAGCTCTTGCTGTCGGTGGGAAATACCTGTACTTTACTACCAGTGGAAGGGGAAATGGATTAAAAACAAAAATGGGACGCTTTTATTTGGGAGTCTGGGATCCGAAAGGCGAACTGATAAATAAAATTCAACTTCCACAGGGCGAACCGGGCTGCATAGAGGTAGCTGGTAATTATGGCGTTGTTGCCATAGATAAAGAAATAAAGGTATTTGAGTGTAATAGCATGGATTTTTGCAGTACGATTAAATTAAAGGATACCTGCACCTGCATGGTAAAAACCTCTGAAAATAAAGTTTTGGTGTTCTGCGGCGCTGAGTTGTTCATACTTGATCCTGCAAATGGAGAAAACAGGCTGGCCGGCAAGCTCCCGGGAACTGTAAAAACAGCGACGGTCAATGGAAATGGGGAAATATTCTTTCCAGTCATTTCACAATTATATAAAATGATACTTTAATAACGGTAATCATATTATTTTACCTTCCACTTATTAAAAAACAGGTGGCATGTGCCACCTGTTTTTTAATAAGATCTCTGTCTGCCGTTTTTCGTAAGTATGCCACGCTGCATGTATGTATGTTAAAGCTTTACTCCATTACATGCTAACCTCTCTGCTTCCGGAGAGCTTGAAAAATATCAATAATGAAATTATGGTCGTTGCTGTCAGAATGGATGGGTCCGGCATGGTAACAGCATTCTGTTCGATAGCTAAAGGGTGAAGCTCTGCTTCAATTCTAAATCAGGCACATCCAAGCTTATTGCCTCCGCCCATAGCTGTCTCAATTTCCTTCATTGTAAGCCGGAATGACTCGATTCCCTCTTCAAGGGGTGATATCTCCGGTTCCTTCCCTTGTTTCAGGCATTCAACGAAATATCTGAGTTCCTTGTAATATCCGCCCAGGCTGGAGATATTCCCGCCAAGTTTCCCGTTTTGGGATACAAAGTCCTTCTCTATCGTAGGTTCAAGTACCGTCCCATCTTCCCCATATACCATCAACGAAGGGTTTTTGGCCGAATTGAAGGCAACTGCTGCCTTTTCAAATCTCATCCTGTATTCCATCTCAAACGGGAAACCGGAAGGATAATCCCATCCGCCCTCAATTGAGATAACTGCATTTCCATATCTGTACAAGCTGAAAATATGCTCCTTGCCCTTATCTACGCGTGGAATCTCACTTTTAATATTGTCAGGCCTCCCAAGGATATACCGCACAAAATCTACGTCATGAATATGCAGGTCAAGCGCTGCCAGACCGCTCTTTTTTTCATCCAGCAGCCACTGCTCCCACCCCCATCCAGGTCTGGGGCTGACCCTTTTGAAGACCCCGCTAATAAGCCTGCCATATACATTACGGTCAATCAGCTTCTTCAGATACGCATATTCATCCCAGAAACGGATACATTGCCCTACCGCCACCTTTACCCCAGTCTTTCTTTTCATTTCCAGAAGCATTAATGCTTCTTCCTCATTAAAGCAGACCGGTTTTTCGATAAACACATCGAAGCCCTTCTCCATGGCCTTTAAAGCGTGCTCTGTGTGCATATAAGTCGGAAGGCATATGTCCACCATATTGATGTCGCCTTCTTCAATCAGTTCCATGCCTGTTTTAAAGACTTGTGCACCGAATTTGCAGGCCAGCTTGCCTGCTTTGTCTATATCCAGATCTGCAATTGCGGTAACCTTGAAATCTCCACTATTTAAAAGTGCTTCATAACAAGCCGCATGTGTCCCGCCCATGAATCCTGTACCTATCAAACCAGCTTTAATCATGCTTCTCCCCCTCGGTTAAGAATCCTATCCATTGATTTGGATGTATTGTAAATCAATTGCTCAGGATAATATTTATAAAACGGCGCCGGTGGTATCATTTCTGCCGTAACATAACTTTTATATCCGATATTGGTTAGTTGTTCAATTACCGCAGGATAATTTACATCCCCGGACAACAGGTCCACAAATCCGGCAACACCGCCCACCTCTCTTCTATAATCCTTGAAATGTACTTTTTTAATACGGCTGCCCAGGATCTTCACCCATTGTTCCGGATAACCTGAACAAACCACATTACCCACATCCAGATATGCACCTACAAAAGGTGAATCTATGCTGTCAATAAAAGACTTCATTTCCAATGGAGAAAGCAGAAATTTGTTCCAAACATTTTCCAGGCCAACAGAAACCTTTTTTGTTTCACAGTATTCCGCCAATTCCTTTATAACTTTAAATGCGCGATCATAAGCCACATCGTAATCCACAATTTCACAGTAAGGAATAAAATCAACACCTACTGCTCCAGGAACCACCAATACCGTATCCACTCCAAGAAGAGCAGCGGCATCCAGTTGTTTTTTTGCAACAGACATAGCCTTTTGTCGAATTTTGTCATTCCCGCTGGTAAATGAATAAGACCAATAAAGACCTGTAGCAAGGCTGCTGATTTCAATGCCTTCCTTTTCTGCAAATTTTCTGTAGCCGACAATTTCATCATCATTACTTTCAAGACTCATGGAACCTTTCTCGTTCAATGCAAGCTCTATACCTTCGAAGCCTGCATGCTTTGCAAGCTTTATACAATCAGGTATGGATATTTTGGCCGGAAAGGACCAGATACTGATGCCCTTTTTCACAATACCAACCTCCTTTTAAACCTTATATAAAAAATTAAATACCATGTATTTGTTTTTATTATAAGCTTTTTAAAAAGATAAGTATTTAACTCAAAAGTCGGTTTTTTTAACACTTTCAATCATGGAAGATTTCCTGTATTATAAAATCAGAAACCGCAATTAAGGGGACGATATCATGGAGTTTACAAAACTTGTCCTAAAGGAAGAACTGCAGGTAAAACGTATTGTTTCGCTCCATTACTTTGAATTCGCTAAAGACTTCATTTTCCAAGGGGAAAAACATGATTTCTGGGAATTCCTATATGTGGATAAAGGTGAAGCTGAAGTTTTGGCTGATGATTCCGGATATAGATTAAAACAGGGTGACATTATCTTTCATAAACCCAATGAATTCCACAGTGTATGGGCAAACAAGAAGATTGCACCTAACCTCGTCGTTATTGCATTTGAGTGTAAATCCGAAAAAATGAAATATTTTGCGCATAAAATATATAGTCTTGGTGATGCCGAAAGAAATTTACTTACAACCATTGTCGATGAGGGCATCAAAGCATACCTGCCGCCGCTGGATATGCCAAAGATAAATGCTTTAAAAAAGAGACCTGACCGCACTTTTGGTTGTGAACAAATCATTAAGATTTATCTTGAACTTCTTCTCATAAGCCTTATAAGGAAGGGTAATTATCAGGAAAACAGAAACAGGCTATCATCCAGTACCAAGCAGCGTACCGAGGATGATATTTTAAAAAGAATCAATACCTTTATGACGGACAACATATCCTCAAATCTTACATTAGATCAGATATGCTATTTTTTGAATATGGGAAAGACACATCTTAAAACCATGTTTAAGGATAAAATCGGAATGGGTGTTTTGGAATATTTCAAGATGATGAAAATTGACCAAGCTAAAGTTTATATTAGAGAAGAACAACAAAATATTACAGAAATTTCAGAAAAATTGGGGTACAGCAGTATTCACAGTTTTTCAAGGCATTTTAAGAACGTAACTGGTATGTCACCCTCCGAATATGCAAAAACTATAAAATCCAGATTGTTGTAATATTATTATTTAACACCAATATCAATTAATACATGGTAAATATAAAAAATTGCATATAAGAATATTAAATACAATTCCGGAAAACCCACGTCATGAATAATTATAAAGATACTCTAAAAGTATAAGATAGTTTATATAATCATAAATTTTTATCTATTCCAATACTTACTGCCGGATGTTAAGATTATATCAAGTATTTATAGAGCCTTCAAGGTTTTATTAGGTATTATAAAGAAAGCGGGATGAAAATATATGCTTGATATTTTTTATAATGAGTTTTATAAATATAAAGAGCTTGCTGCTTTTTTAGAGGAGGCTCAGAAAAACTATCCCGGATTTATAAAAGTGAGATCACTTGCAAAGACACCGGAAGAACGAGATGTTTTACTGGCTGAGATCACAGATAGCTCTACAGGATCATGCGAAAGTAAAAGCACCTATTATATACAGGCTAATGTTCATGCTCAGGAAGGTGCAGGAACAACCGCCGCATTGCATGTGGTCAGAACTCTTTTAACAGATGACGGCTGTAAAGAGTTGCTAAGGAGAACAGCATTTTATATAATTCCAATGTTTAATCCTGACGGTGCCGAATATGCACTAACAACACAAGGTACGATCCGGAGCCGCAATAAGTATGTTAAACGCAGAAACGGTCTTATACCAAAGGATATAAACGGAGATGGACGGATCCTGACAATGCGCTGGAAAGATTCTGCCGGTCCAATGAAGGAAGATACCGTTGATCCAAGGATTATGGTGCACCGCGAAGACGGGGATGTGCGGGGTCCGTTCTACCAGATAGCCTCAGAGGGACTGATTGAAGATTATGACGGTACAGGAATTGCAGATGGTATTAGAAGCATCGATTTTAACCGGAATTGGCCTGTTAACTGGAAACCGGGTCCCGGAGCATCGGATTATCCGCTTGAAGAGCCTGAAATGAGATCAGTAGCTGAATTTATGGTAAGCCACCCAAATATTTTTGCCGGCGTAGATTTTCACTGTGGATGTAATGGTATATTGCGCCCTTCCATGAAGCCGGATGCCGAAATGAATCAGGAAGATCTCGAATTGATTATCAATACAGGCAGGGAAGCATCCAGGATTACAGGATTTCCTCTGATACATGAATCAGACTACAAGGAATCCTGGAAGCAGCCTACGATACTTAATGGCAACTCAAATGACTGGGCTTATTCTGCTTTAGGAATTTCACATTATGTCATTGAACTGGGTAAT
>Ga0334888_1004494_pt1 | contig 12583 bp, 12 predicted proteins | sample GraSluR1_MG_FD_207227 | JGI IMG/M metagenome (GOLD analysis project Ga0334888, IMG submission 207227) | Sludge microbial communities from methane-producing bioreactor in Wageningen University, Netherlands - Granular Sludge_3_08-R1 | ecosystem: Engineered > Bioreactor > Anaerobic > Unclassified ...
AGGATTGTATACGATGGTATCCTTCCATATTATCAAGTCCACTTTGGCGGAGGCATGCGCCGCAACTTTAATGACTCCTATCAAGAAGCTAAATTCAGATATGGTATTATCACATCTCTTCCCCTCCTAAAAGAGCAGGAAAAAAATGATGCTGATGTATTACGGTTCTATTTGAAAAGCGAAAGTAACAGGGAGATATATGAAGAAGAAATAGATCGACTTATCAATGAAGACAGGGAGCTTCTTAAGATCTACCACCAAGAGACAGGTAAAGTTCATGCCAGGAGATACAGACGACAACTCCGTGAGATAGGTGTAAATAAGGGATGGTTTGCAATACTGGAAGGATTAATCATCGCCAGTGGTGCAACAAAAGAAGAACTGGAGACGGTTTTAAAAGGTATACTTCCCAGTGAGAAACAGGATTTTGTGTTCGTTTTTCAGATGGAAAGTAACGGAATTACTCAACTTTCTGAATAATCCTTTATAAGTGATTGGTCAAGCTTATGAGTGGTTGGCTAGGCTTGTGAGTGGATTATAGAAGCAAGATCAATTATATTAAATGATTCATTGATGTTTTTATAACGTTACATCTTCTTTACATATTCTATATTATCAATAAACTCAGACAATCTTTCAGAGTCAAAATAACCAATTTCTCGAGAATAAAAAAACCTTGGATTGGAAAAAACGGGCATTTGATATTCATCTAAAATAGAAGTATCTTCTAAAAATAACCACCAAATAGGAATTGGAGTTAAATATGCCTTAGCACGTTGATACTTATATTTTCTTTCGTCATCTAATATTTCCAAAACTTTACTGGTAAAACAATCTGGAATAACCATTGCAGTGTTTGTTTCTCTAAATCTGAGGATTTTATCAAGCTTTTCATCAGTTAAATCAACTGAAAAAAGATATTTTGTATCATAAGCCCATTTTTCAAGATATTTATCTATTTCTTTTAATTTAACCTTGTCTAACTCCAATGAATTATTTTTGAATTGTTCTAAAAGTTCGAATTCGTTTTCAAGGTTTTCTTCGAATTTTTCTAGAATATTAATTGCAGATTTTAGCTCATCTAAATCATATGGATAACGTTTAGAAGTATCTAATTCTGATGGATACAAAATTGTCACGTTTTCTTCATCAGTAGTGTCTGAATATCTATTTACTCTTCCAAATCTTTGAATTAATGATGAAATTGGCGCAAGCTCTGTAAATAAGTAATCAAAAGACATGTCAAGGCTAACTTCAGCAACCTGTGTAGAAACAAAAATGAAACCCTTGTTTAACTTTGAGAACTCATCTAATTGATCTTCTTTCTTTCTTCTGCCCTTATAGGTGAATCTTGAATGTAAAAGTAGAACATTTTTGATTTCATACTCCTTTTCTAGGTTTTTTAATAAAAGATAAGTTTTAATGGCCTTTTCTACAGTATTACATATTACTAAAATATTTCCATTTTGAGATCTCTTCATAATTTCCACTAAGACATCATGATTTATTATATCTTCTTTATAAAAAGAATACAAATACCGTTTTTTCTTTTTATATTCATCAATAAAGTTAAATTGGGCTGGAGAAATGTAAGAATTCACTAATTTCTCCAATGCGGGATGTGCTGTTGCGGACATAAACACTGTTTTAATATTATAATTAAAATTTTCATTAAACTTCTTTATGAAATTTAAGAGAATATAAAGCCCATTATGGGGATAAAGATGAAATTCATCAAATATAAGAACTGAATTTCTCAAATTAAACCTTTTTAAGAAATATTTTCTCGTGTGGAGAAATGTTAGGACTATTTGGTCAAGTGTTGTTAATATAATTGGACTCATAAATGTTCTGGAAACAAATAAATCCCATTCAACGCTTTTTTCATTTAATACTTTCTCAACATCTGCAAAATAGTAACTTTCTTCAACTTTCGTTTTTAGGAGCTTTTCAAGCGTTTTCTTCATTTTTCTTATTGCTGTTACTGTCGGAAGAACATAAATCACGTGAGAAGGATTTTTAGTAGAAGCTATTTTTAAAGACGCAAATGTTTTTCCCCATCCTGTAGGAGCAGAAAATAGGATATTTTCACCGGAATTTGCTATGCTTTGGAATAAATTCCATTTAGTCTCATCAAAGATTAATCCTTTACTTTCCACATGTTTTTTCAAACTTTGCTTGAGTTTTAGTCCGCTAGGGAAAGGCTTTTCTGAAATAAGTTCATTTTCACTTTCAAACATCGCTGAAACTATATCACCAATCTTAAATATGCCAAAAAGGTCGGTATAAGAAACATTTTCCTTAATATCATTTTCAACAACCGTATTAAAGTCTTTAGCTTCCCCATAGACTGATTTAAGAGCACTATTCTGTTCAATTGGAAATTTTATTCTTCCAAGAACATTTTTACGGATACCATCCACTCCTGGGGAAAAAGGAGTTAAGTTAGAGTGGTGTTTTAGAATATAATAGAATAACTTTGGATCTTTAATTTTTGAATAATTTAAAAATATGTATGCTGAAAGTGCAGAATGAGGAGGTTTTTTAGCTTCATCTATATTCCAACTTGGATTTAGTTTCCCAAGATCATGCCACCAAGCTAAATCTTTTAATATCGATTCATACTCCACAAATTCATGTTTTGAGGCTAAGCTATCGGATATTTCATAAATATCCTGAATATGCTGTTTCAACGGTTTTTTTAATTCATTATTCTTGTGAGAAGTCTTTGAAAAGGTATCTAAACCTAGATTTGATAGAAATAAATCAGATATCATTTAATTCACATAAAAGGGGCGTATAGTGGTGTTTCATTTATGGTGGGAATTTCTTTTTTAAGCTTTAATTCGATATTACGGCCCATAATAACATATTTAGGTTTACCTGAGTAAACATATGGGTAATTATATGCGCTTCCATTCTCAAATAACTTTGGAGATTTTAATAAAGGTTGAGGAATATAAGAATCGTTTATTACATCTTTTTCCTCAAAATCTTCATATATTTGTGAATTTTCAAGTTCTGAGAATATAAATTCACTTATTCCTGCGTATGGAACAAATTCAAAATCAAATCTCTGAATACGTTCATAAAGTTCATCAATAATGTTCTTTTCACCCCATATTGCAAACCTATATTTAGGTCTAAATAGGAGCATTATTTCTTCTGTCGTCTTTAGCTCCTTATTTGGTTTTAATTTCAACAGTTGTGCATTTTCTCGAGATATCCCTTCAATGTTAATAAGTTTAGCTCCTGCTTTGAAATTTTCCCTTTCTTTTATGTATTTTTCTCTGCTCTTTCCTAAAATAGAAAAGAAGAAACCCAAAATTGTTGTTGGTAAAGGCATTAAATAAGAGGCTCTACTTTTCATAGTAGTATGGACTTTGAAGTGTGCTAAATCAAAAGAGACATCTACTGTTAATCCTGTTTCCATTTACCATTCACCAACCAGCTTGCTAATTTTTCTACATCTTCACTTGGTACGATACTGTTTTTCAATTCATAAGCTTCCAAAAACTCAGTATTTTCTTCAATTTGATATGGAACATTTTTAATTTCGAATTTATAGTTGTTATGTGCTTTCCAGATAGGATACAGCTTTTCTCCAGCATAAACAATAGCAGAACTATGATCAGCCATAGCGAGATAATTTGTTTTTCTAGGATATACCCATCCTTCGTTAAGTAATATCTCTAGAAACGATTTCACTCTTTTTATTCGTTCAGTATCATCAAAAACATATTTTATATCTTCCGCACCTTGCTTTGAAACTTTCCCTTCATTAACATATTCATCCCATTCTTTTATTTGATCAGTTTTTTCATTTTCGGTAAAAATTCCAATTCTTTCTGTAATTACAACTTTCAAAAGTCCAATAAAATCTGCTACTTCAGTTTCAAAAGGTGTTGGATTATTACTGCCTGGTTCTTTTGGGAATCTGCCCCCAAAATCTACCTCTATTGGCGTATGTTCCAATGCAATTATAGGTGATAATGAAATAGGAGCTTGTCTCGGTTTTTGTGTAGATGTGCCTTGAATATACAGATATCCAAATAGATCGTTATCTGTATATTTTACAGGATCTCCACTATCGGCGAGTTTACCTCCTTCGCCTACTCTGAAAGGATCTACTTCAATACCGTCAACTTCTCCTAATTTTTCTCTTATCCCTCTTTTTACAGCTCTTGCAGATACAAAAGGATATATCTCCCCATTAGTTGAAACTAACTTTTTTATCCTTATTCTATCTCCGTCAACTTCATTTGCATTTATATTTCCCGACACACGAGTTAACAGCCCAATAACAATTTTTCTCATTTAATCTCCTCCTTTTACATAGAATCCAGCATAAGAGTTCCATAAAGTAATGATAAATTCATTTTTTAATATCAAAAAATCACGTATAGACAAAGTTACGAGTTCTTGTGGTAAGGTAAGTTGCACGCCTTCCCTTTCAAGCCTTGGTAGATATGAAACGAGAGTTTCGACAAAATATACTGGAATTTCTTCGTTTTTTAAATCCATTATTATCCTCTTCAAAAGACCCTTTTGAGTATCTCCTTTACTACCAAGTTTTTCCTGTTTCGTTTGCAATTGCATACATACGTTTTCTCAATTTTTCAAGATCTTCATCCATTTCCACGCCTCCAAAAAACTTTGTTTGTACATAATTTGCATGAAATATCTTCCCAAGTTTATGTGATTTATTTTCTTTTTTTGCTCTCAATTCTAGAGATATTTTTCTTCCTATAACTTTTGAAAGATTATTTACATTCAAATATCCCTCAACTAATATTGAAAATGCCAAATCCGATAAAGATGAGTAATAAGAATCCAAAATATTGCTTTTTGGAGTTTTGGTGGATTAAGTGATTCTAAAAAAGTTATAAATTTCTTTTTAAGGGATTCATCCTCTTTGAAAAACATTTCATATAATTTAGAAAGATTATTAATAGGATGATAAATTGTAGACCATTTATTGCCTCCACTATTGCTTGAAATCAATATTTCAAATGATGAATCTACAAAATTAATTTCTTTATCCTCAAATTGTAAAGTGTTCAGTATAGAGCTAAATAAAAGCAGTGCAATAAAATACGCAGCTGAAGGATAAGGAGGTAGATAGTAAGTGATCTTTTTGTCCATATACGTCCTTCAATCTTACCCATTTTAAGTTCAAAATTATATTCACTACCCAATAAAAGGTAAGATTCAATTATTTTTCGAATCTTTTGATTATCAGTGCTAATACCCAAAATAAATTTTCGCTTATTTTTTATCAGATACACATAATAAAACGTTAAAAGTTGTTTAATTATTTCTTTTTTCGTTTCATCATCCGCAGGTAATTTATAATCAACAAATTGGTAATTTGGAGCCTCTTTTTTTCTGTAAAAGTGTAGGGAAATGGCAAGTGCTAATTTCTTTAGTGTTCATCAAGTAATCTAATACTACTTCGATTGCCTCTTCTGGAGAGGATTTATCTTTAAATCTGTGAGTTATACTGCGTATTGCTCCGCTAAAAGCAACATTTAGGAATTCATCAAAGTCAATTGGTATTTTTCTCTTGTTCCCATTCTTTGAAACATAACCTACATATTGGACTCTTTTATTAATTAATTCTTTAATTTCATCCATTAATCCCTCTCCTTAATTATTTATGAGAACTTGCTTCCATATGTCCATCAAATAAAAGGATCCTCTTCCGCATCCAGCATCAAACCTAACCTGTTATCATATTCTGCATTCACAAAGTATGTTTTTCCATCTAATTCCACGTTATTTTGCCTTTCAAGCTTCTTAAACTGCCCAATACTGATGGAAAGGAAATAGCTCATTGCTTCATAATATTTGCCTTCTTCTATTTCATCCAGATAATCAAGCTTATACTTGAATGGAACTACCTCATAAGCTTGGAAAAGAGAATAGAACTCCATTTGACTCTCGCTATCATTTATGAATGGGACAATTTGTCTGTGGAATGACTCAAAATGTTTTTGTACGGCGTCAAATTCCTCTTTATCTTTTCCAACATATCCATCTGCATAGATATGATCCACAAGTTTCTGTATAATGTCTTCTTTTAAAATGTCCACTTTTTCAAGACTTTGCACAGTTTTTTGAACAACTTCAGGGTTATAAATGTATTTATCTTTTTCAGAACCTTCAGAAAAAATATTTACCAGAGCAATTTTATCTTTATCCCATCCTTCCCTGTTTACTCTACCAAATCGCTGAATTAGAGCATCTATGGGTGCGGGTTCTGAGTACAACACATCGTAGTCTATATCAAGTGATACTTCAATAGCCTGTGTTCCAACTAATAAATCGAGTTTATCTAAAGATTTTTCAATTTCTTCTCTGTCTCGAAGCATAAATCTGCCATGCAGAAGAGCACTATTTGGTATGCCTTCAGATAGTTCTTCAAAAACTTCTTGAGCTCTTAAAACGGTGTTACATACTACAAGAACTCGTTTTCCTTCATTCAAATCCTTATTTATAGTATCAGGATTATCCAGTATTTCTCCTTGGATAACATTTACTTCATGCCTTGTAAACTTATCAAGTTCTTCTTTATCCATCTTTATTTCAGCTGAAATACCTAAATTATCTTTAAATAATTCTTTAATAAATGTTGGAAGCGTGGCAGACATGATCAGCATTTTTGCATTATAATTATCCTTCAAGATTTTGAGAATTTCCAGAATTAAGGAAGTTGTATGTGCATCATATGCATGAATCTCATCGAGGATAAATAATCCATTTGTCATCTCTGAAAGCTGCATTTCAAACCCTCTGGTTCCAAAAAATGCTTTAAGTATCTGGAATGGGGTGAGAATTTTGTAAGGCCTGTAAATTTTCTTAGATAAGCCCTTTATCTCTCTGATTTTATTCTTTGTTATGTTGTAATCCTCTATGTCATATGATAATGCCTTGTAAAGAAAATAAGATGCTTTACCATGTAATAATCCAACCATATCTTTATTTCCAAAGTCTTTCTGAAGTCTTTTGTACATTGCATTAATGCTTGCTGTATATGGTAATAAGTAAAAGACTCTTTTTGATTTACTGGAATTCTGATTGGTATCACTCCAAAAAAGAGATGCTTCAGTTTTTCCACTACCTGTTGGAGAGGTGAGAAAAGCGCTTCCATAAGTATTTGAAGCTTCTTCTTGAACTTTGCTTAGATCAGGAAAATTGTAAATCGATTTCATATCTGAAATGCCATTTAATATTTCGTATTTTGAGCCAGAAGCCAGATGGTCACAGGCATTAACAAAACCTTTTAAAAAAATTCCATATTTACCGTGCAACATTGAGTACTCTTCATCTTCCCATTGAATGTAGTAAGGAAGTACTGAATCTTTGTAAACATCTTCTAATTCATCTATCGAAGAAATTAATTGGTGGTTATTTAATTTATATCCTAAATACTCGTTACTCCATTCTTCTATGAGCTTGAAATAACTTAAAAGCTCTTCAAAATTAGGCTGTAATTCCAATAATTTCTTTTGATATAATTTTTTACCGGGAGGGCTTGGAAAAGTATTGTAACGTTCTCTAAGTTTATTGATATCTTTATGATGGGTGATTATGGCAATTCCTATGGCATTTTTATATAAGTCATCATAATTTAGAGCCGATATAAACCCTGCAGATAATATTTCATGGCGGTATTTCCATCTTAATTCATGGGTGTCGTCCCTGAGCATCTCTTGAAAGCCTGTTGCTCCTTTTCCAAAATCGTGGAAAAAAATTGAATAAAAGAGATGTTCCCAGAAATCTTCAACTCCACACAACTCTGGAACATTATTGTAAGCTTCTTTGATACTTCTAAAAACTTTCAATGCATTTTCTGTATGTTGCAACAGAGTTTCATCTGGTTTAGCTAAAAGCGTCATTTTTTAGCCTCTGGAATGGAACCAAACACCCCAATCCTTTTCTTCATCGAAGTAACATTCCTCTGAATAGTCAAAGAACTGATTCATTAAGATGAACGGTTTTGTACCTATTGCTTTACGTGGAACTGTGTCAGTAAAATGGGTTGGTAACGCCTGAATAGTACCAAAAGCCCCATTTAAACCTAATGGGAGAATAGTCTTTCCAAGTTTTACATTTGTCTGTTTTTCCAATTCTATTTCCTTTATTTCACTTATGGTTACCAGATCAGTCGAACGACCTAAAAGAAGAGGGTAATAAGGTCTTTTAAAGTAGTCCTGATAGTCTAGATCATCTAAATATAAATAAATCTTTGGACTTACTAAGAATTCTCTTTTAATAACGTTTGATTTACCCTGTAAACCCGATAGTTCATATATAGTTTCCAGATCAACTGCCTTCCCCTGATGGTTAAACACATAACCAACTGACAAATCTTCTGGAGTGACCAAATCGCCTTTAGCAGCAGATATGACACCATAAATGGTACTTAGTGGTGGCACTGGCAAAGTTGGTTGAAAACCACTGATAAAAGCAGGGTACCTGAAAGAGGTTACCCAACCTTCAATCAGGATCCTTAGGGCTTTCATTGTTTGATCAGCTCGGGTATTTTATCTGAGAATTGTTCCACAGCTTCTTTGATCGTTCCTGAGTTAATATTTTCATTGTCATTAGCTAATTCTGTAATATCGTCTTCTAAATTATCCATGAATCCTTTTCTACGCCCAATGTAAACGTCAGTTAACAAAACATCCTTATATTCATCTAAGACTTCTTTAAGAGCATCAATATCAATTGTTGCCTCTCCTTCGACTTCTTTGGCTATGTTCATAAAGATATGATTCCCACCATCGATTGCTACCAGCACAATTAATTTAGGAGATACGTCTGTTAAATGGGAGGTTAACTTGGCTCCTCCTTGAAGATGTGGAAGAGAATTAACTACATCTTGGGCTCTTTTAATTCTGATATCGTCAGGCATTGTCCATTTTCCGCTCTCCTCGTCTTTGGTTAGATTTTTTTCCTCAGCTTTATCTTCAAGATCGGGATACATGTTTTTATATCCTGTCTTTTCTTCAGCATAGAAGACACCAACATTGTCAAGATCAATAGAGAAGATACCCTTTAAAACTGTAGAATAAAATTCATGTTCGTATGGTACTGGATCTCCTTCATGGCGAGCCATTACTCCAAAATCTTGGGTTGGGCTTTGCCCGATTACTGATATGAGTGGAGAAGTTTTTAATGGTGAAATTCTAGTTACAGCACCCCCCTCTTTTGCCTTTAAAGCCCTCATATAACCAAAAACATCATCATCATCATAATCAATGGGATTTGCACTTGTGAATGCTATTTTCTTTTCTCGACTTATGGGTGACATTTTCCAATCGAATTTCTGCTCTAATGTATCTCTCCACCAATATCTTAGTGCTTGCCCTGAAACGTACGGATAAACTTTTCTACCTCTTCTGATTTGTTTAACCCTAACTATATTTTCTGTTCTATCTCCAGCATCTGCACCAGCATTGTTCAGTGCAGAGTGTGGTGCATCTACCAACATAAATCCTACCACTGTTTTAGACATTTTCTGCCTCCATTTCTTCTTCTTCAACTACTAATTCTTCTGAAATTCCTTGTTGTATTATCCAGTCATGTAAAACTTCATAAATTCTGAAGAGTATCAGATCCTGAGTTTCTCGCCACGTTAAACTTCCTTCGGGGAATAAATTATTCACATAATCATCGAAAGAGAACAGAGGACTTTCAGCTCCATTTTCAATTCGCTTTTTGATGATTATTCTCAAAAGATTACGATAATTTCTATAATTACTAGCAGTTTCCAGTTTTCCTAGAGTTTTCATATCATTAGCAGTTTTTATGTAGTCTGCAAGCTCATCTGCAACTTTTTTTATTGCTAATATTCGTTTTTCATCCATTTTTCGCACCTCTTCAAGATAACACTCCAACAAATCCCATTTTCCTAAAGCAATTTTCTTTTTTCTGTTAATAAAAAAGCCTATAATTGATCTTCCGTCTAAAAGATTATTATAAACCATATTTGGCTTATTTCTGTATTCTTTTTCTTCTTTCGCTTTTTCAATGTCTATATTTACGTATCCACGCCTCACAATTTTCATCCAATCTTCATCATATCCCGGTCCATTTGCAAGATATAAAAAGTTGAATACAGAAGCAGGAATATGATAAATCTCTAAGTCAGGATTTTGGATGTAATTAGTAAAATAATAAAAATTAATTGAGATGCTCTTATCCTTTAAATCCGGCCTTTCCTCCACTGTTTGGATCATTTCTATTATATGGAAAAGGGCATTTTTTTGATTTTTATATCCCTCATCAAAACAGCCAGTATAATCTCCTAAGGAAATTTGTTTTCTGATATGTTTAATGGCTTTTTGAGACCAAATTTTCATTAATTTTTCAGAATTTGAGTGCACCATAAGTAAATTTACGCAAGCATAAAATACTAAAGGTGAAAATTGAATAGCAAAAGCACATGCTGGACAATAATCAGCACCATCAGCGCCATAGGAAAAATAGTTTACCATTTTTTTAGACCCTGTTAATGGTATTTTGTCTTTTCCTGATCTTTGAATTATATCCCGTCTTCCACAAGATATACAACTTCCAGAATTGTTCAAAGGAGTTATTTCATCAATTAATTGATTTAAAATCTCTAAATATCTCTCTTCTTTATTTTTAACAGAAGGATTTGTAATAGGATTATTCGGAAAGATAGAATATATGTTCTTTGACCATTTTTTAGTCAGATATAGTTTAACTGTTTCGTTTAAAACACTTTTTAAGTCATTTTTATCCAATTCATCTGGCTTTTTCTTAACTAATCCAGAAATTGCCCAAACTCCAGCATCTACAAAAGGATTTCCGGTAAAATCATAAATTCTTTCGTTCATCTTTGGCCTCCATTACCATCAAATCTTTCTGTTCTAAATCCTTCACAATAATTATATATCGACTATTATTATATAAGCATTTCCATGTCTTGATCTTTTTTCAATTTATTAGGATCTTTTTTGCCCCATAACCAAAAAATATTACCTATTTAAACAGAATATTATCCTATAAATCATCTCTAATCAGACCATGTTGGGATTGAAATAATAAATTGAATAAAGAAGAAGACTTCATCCAAATCAGACTATATTAGGCTCAAATCCCAAGTTCTAGCAATAAATGGTATTTCCTCCATGAACTCTGTTTTCATTTGCTTACATTTCATAATCGTTCAACCATCCCAAACCCCATACTATTCCTTTCACCAAGCCCACAGTCATATGCAAACTCCAGAAGCCGAGCATCAGCCTCCATCTCAAATTCCATCATATAACCTCGATGAAAGTCCCCTTTAATTTCTATCCTGCGTCTTTTGGCTGTTTTCATATCCGGCCGCAACCGTACCCATTTACTGCCATCAAAATCCCCATAAAAGGACACATACTTATTCACCAAATTCTTCTGAACACTTTCATAGAATCGTTCATCTCCTGGTCCCAGATCCCATATCTTCAGTTTTCCATCGACCTCTCTCTTTATACTCGCTGACACTGGAGACATGGTTCTCATCTTCATCTTCTCCTTAAATTTGGGCTTCTTGAGTAGTTCGATTTGTTCAACGAGCAGTTTGGTCCCTTTGAAATCGACTTCGGTATTCTCCAAGTGGCCTTCCACTAGGCTTTTTATCAGATTATCATTAGGAGAAGAAATATAAAAGGAAAATTTTCCATCTTTAGAGATGATACCCTGTTTAATGCGCTTCCAGTCTGAAAAATAGATCTGAGAAAAAGTAAAAAATTTAAAATCCTTTGAAAAATGAAGTTTAGCAGCTAAATCAAGGTCTGCTATCTTACGATAAATAATAGCAGATAGAATATGGTTGTAATTAAATGGAATCAGATAATTAGCTTTTGTTGATGATAGATTTATTTTTAGTCTCATTTTGACTCCCTAGCTTAATTTTTTTAGGGATTATTTATCTCATCTATGGAGTAATGGATTTGTTATTCTATATAACCTTTATCAATTGATAACATAATTTATTTCAAATACCCATCAGCATTATTCCTAATCTCCTCCAAGGTGTATTCCTTTACAATTTTACCATTCAAAAACACGGTCTCCAGTAATGGATTATTCATCACACCCTTCTTTGAAACTTTACCTTTATCTGTTACTGGTTCTTTGAAGACATCCCTTCCTCTGCCATTTATCTCGGCGTAACTGCATTTCATGGCGAATTTTTGAGTGTCCCGGTTTAATTTTTGTAGTAGATATCCTCCCATTCCAAATGCTATGTTGCTGGCTGAATAACCTTCATTTTTTAATTTATCCAGTATTTCATGGATCATATCCAGGTCGACACCGTCTCCCTGTATTACACGGACGTTATCGAGCACCCTGTAGCCTCTGGAGTTTTCTGTGCTGCCGAATTTCTCGTCAAGTATCTTCACCACTTTGGACACTATTTCAGGAGGATGTCCGCTGTCCGGTCTTATTACGATGGTTGCACCGCTGTCTACCACTTCCTGACGTAATTCTTCCCCCCAGATATTTTCTACTGCATTGTAGATGTCGTAAGAATCTGATACTACAGCCATCAGAGAATTTG
>Ga0334888_1004501_pt1 | contig 12574 bp, 15 predicted proteins | sample GraSluR1_MG_FD_207227 | JGI IMG/M metagenome (GOLD analysis project Ga0334888, IMG submission 207227) | Sludge microbial communities from methane-producing bioreactor in Wageningen University, Netherlands - Granular Sludge_3_08-R1 | ecosystem: Engineered > Bioreactor > Anaerobic > Unclassified ...
CGTTTTTGTTGTGTCATCAAAGATGACACAACAAAAACGTCCCCCTGTGTCCCCCTGTGTCATCCGTGTGCGAGCGTAGCGAGCCTGTGTCAAAAAAATTTCCTTGTTGCGCAGTCTCTGGCTAATGTGCAATTTGCTACTACTACAGGTTGGTGTCCCAGCTTTCCAGGTATTTTTTTTGTTCAGCGGTCAGTTCATCTATCTGTATTCCTTCTGCCTGCAGTTTTAGATAAGCGACCTTTTGGTCTATTTCTTGGGGGACATTATATACATGGTTTCCCAGCTTATCTTTGTTATCTATCACATAGAGCAGAGAAAGTGCCTGCAGGGAGAAGCTGAGATCCATGACCTCGGCCGGATGACCATCGCCTGCCGCCAGGTTTACCAGGCGACCTTCTGCCATCAGCAAAATTCTCCGTCCATCAGCCATGAGGAATTCTTCGACATTGTTTCTTACCTGTCTTTTATTAACTGCCAGCTCATTCAAATCGCCCTTGCTTATTTCCACATCAAAATGCCCCGCATTAGCCAGTAGAACATTGTCTCGCATGATTTCCAGGTGCTCTTTCCTGATAACGTTAATGTTCCCCGTCACGGTAATGAAAATATCCCCGTATCTGGCTGCTTCTGCCATAGGCATCACCTGAAAGCCGTCCATTACAGCTTCATTGGCTTTAACAGGGTCAATTTCCGTGATTATTACCTTGGCTCCCATACCCAGGGCCCGCATGGAAACTCCCTTTCCACACCAGCCATATCCTACTACTACCACGGTTTTGCCGGCTACGACCAGATTGGTTGTCCGATTAATCCCGTCCCACACCGATTGCCCGGTACCATAGCGGTTATCAAAAAGGTACTTCATATAGGCATCGTTTACCGCAATTACCGGGAAAAGAAGAGCGTTATCATTATCCATGGATTTCAGCCGTACTATGCCGGTAGTGGTTTCTTCGCATCCACCGATTATATTTTTGGCCTGCTCACGTCTATTCTTGTGCAGAGAACTGAGGACATCTGCTCCATCATCAATAACAGCATCAGGTATGGAATCCAGCATCATTTCCAGGTATTGCGTATATTCTTCAGGGCTCTCGCCGTGGATGGCATAGACTGTTATCCCGGAGTCAGCCAGAGCTGCTACCACATCGTCCTGGGTTGATAGCGGATTGCTGGCACAGGTTATAACTCTGGCTCCGGCAGCCTGCAAAGTCTGCAGGAGGTAGCCGGTTTTGGCTTCCAGGTGCAGGCAGCAGGCAATGGTTTTGTTTATTAGAGGTTTGCTTTTCTCAAATTCCTTTCGCAATATGTTTAATACCGGCATATTCTGACTTACCCACTCCAGTTTTTTGTAGCCATCTGAAGCAAGTGCCCGGTTTTTAATAATTGATTTTTCCTTTAAGGCGTTTTCGGGTACTGAATTTAACATTTTTACAAAGACCTCCCTAAGCTTATTATCAATCAGATTTCCGACTTACCCCGAAATATTGGCAGGTATCAGGTGAGGATTTTGCATAATTAGTTTTCTCGTGTCATTGGGCAAGTATTTTAGTACTGTCATCCTGAGGCAAAGCTGAAGGATCTTAAGATTCACCCTCCGGGCACTACTGATGTTCGCTGCGCTCATGAATGAGGCAGATTCGCTAACGCTCAAAATGACAAGTTGGATTGTTTTTAATTATGCAAAACTCTCAGGGGTTAATACGATATTACCAATTATAAGGCAAAAAAGCTTATAATAAAAATGAAAAATTATTTTTGGGGGTGAAATCATAGTGAAGATAATAAAAGAGGTATGCCCTCATGTTTTTCAGGGGGGAGATTTGGTATGAAGGTTATTTTATCATCAGTGGAAATTGAAGTGATACAGGGAAATATAGCTGCCCAGCAGGGGATTACTGCAGTGGTAAATGCGGCTAATGCCCGTCTCTTACCGGGAGGGGGAGTGGCGGGAGCTATCCATAATGCTGCCGGGCCGGGGCTGGCAGAAGAATGTAAAGCTCTGGCTCCGATAAGTCCTGGAGAAGCTGTAATCAGCGGCGGGCATAATTTACCCAATAAATATGTTGTTCATTGTCTGGGACCTATTTATGGAATAAACGAACCGGCTGCCGAATTGCTGGCTGATTGTTACCGCAACGCTCTGAAACTTGCTGAGGAAAATAAAATTGATTCTATAGCCTTCCCGGCTATTTCTACAGGGATATTTGGCTATCCCCTGGAAGAAGCTGCAAAAATAGCTTTTGCTGCAATTGCCGAACTTGCTTCTGGATTAAATTTTGTTAATATTATTCGTTTTGTCCTCTTTGACAGGATTTCCTGCGAGATTCATGAAAAAGTGCTGCAAAATTTAATAGAGTAGAAAGATTATTTCCACTCTTCATACCAATAATAGCTTTTTAAGGGAACGCCATAGTCGTTGGCATCCTTATTGTTATAATAGTTATTGGTCCCGAAATATACGTCAAACCAGTAAGGATAAGCAGACCACAGGCCATAGTTGACATCTCCGGTGTCGATTACCGTTAATGAACGGTATTCCTGACCCTGTACTTTAATCGGCTCCATGAGGTGGATTTTAGTACCGAAAGGTAATATAGGCTGGAGGGGGTCGCCTCCTGACTGAACCGGGTAACGCGGATGGACTGCGATTCCCCCGGGAAAGTAGCTTCCGCCGTTTGCGGGCCTGGGGGCATTGGCTTCTTCTGTATATGCGGTGGTTTTTTGGTCTCTGGCGGTGAAGCAAACATACCATTTGTAATCTTCCTCATTATCACGCTCAGTTATTTCAGGCTTTGGAGCGGGTGATGCATTCTTTTTATACTGCCCATAGATCAATAGACTTGCAGAGACAGCAATAATTAAAACAATTATTATAAGGTAATAATTTCTTGTTTTCATCTTTTTGATCTCCTCTTTTTTTATAGTTTGCCTTTTGGGACAAAATAATATTTGTCAGACAAAGTTAACTATCAGTTCAGATTGTAGAACTCCAATAAATATAAAAATATTAAAGAAAAAATCAGTGTAAATCTGTTAAATCCGTGTGCGAGCGTAGCGAGCCTGTGTCAAAAAATTCCCCTTGTGGCGCATAATCTGTCTTATGTGAAGTTTGTATTATAACCAAAAATTATACATGAAGCAGCCGGGATTTATGATATAATCACATTAACAAGGACAGGAGAGTGAAAAATTGACTGTTGAGAATGCGGGTATAGAAAAAAGGCTTTTTGATTACCTTGTGGAATCAATAAACTCGACTCCCTTTTATCAGTTATTGGATTTGAAAATTACTCGGATAGGACCGGGATTTACCGAGTTCAAAGTAGTTTCCGGGGAGAGGCATACCAATCCGCTGGGGGTTATTCATGGTGGCTTGATTATGTCTCTGGCGGATGCGGCAATGGCCAATGCTATAAGAAGCCTGGGAATTAAAGGGGTGACTGTAGACTGTTCCACTTCATTGACAGCAGGTGCTATGCTGGGCGAAGATGTCATTGCCAGAGGTGAGGTACTGAAGGCCGGGAACAGCATGCTTTTTGCTGAAGCCAGGGTCTGGGCCGATGACAGGCTTCTGGCAAATGCCAAAGCCAGTTTTTTTAAAACGGGAGATTATGATTTTGCTTAAGGATTCTGCTACATAAACAATAATATTTGTATACCGGAGGCTGAAAGATATTGAATACTAATTTGCTGAACCATAGTTCTTTTTATCTGTTTACGTTTTCAGCTACATCTCAGGCCTTAAAGGCCGAAAAAGTGCTGAAATCTTTTCAAGCAGATTTTTTGCTTATACCAACTCTGAGAGAAATTTCTGCCAGTTGCGGGCTTTCTGTCAGGTTGGCTCCAGAAAATCTAAAACAGTATTTTCATGAATTAGTGGAGAATGGAGTTTCTGTTGAAGGTGTTTATCATGTAGAAAAAGAGGGTAAGCAAAATCAGATTCAAAAAATCGAATCCTGAAGCAGTTATTTGGCAGAGCTCAATGTTTTTGTTAATTGAGAGTTTTGCATAATTCAAATAATCCAGGATGTGATTCTTAGTGCTAGCGAAGCTACCTTAATCGTGAGCAAAGCGAACATCAGTAGTGCCCGGAGGGTGAATTTTAAGATCCTTCGGCATTGCCTCAGGATGACAAGTACTAAAATACCTGATGAGGGCGAAAAAGCATCTCAATTGAACAATTCCTGTTAATCAGCGTATATACGTTTATTAACGGGACTTTTTGTTTTCCTGAGCTTTTTTATTATACGGTTTTGTTCAGCCTTGGCCCCATCCAAAACATTTAAAAATGCAAGGTTTTTTGTGCGCTTTTGGGGGTTTAGACGTATAATATAGTTTAATACTTTTTTAAAGTCAGTTAAACACCAGAACTATGAGGTTTTAGAAAATGAAGGAATTTTGCCGAGAAAATGTTCTTGAATATTATATTTCTCATGGCCCGATGGAGAAAATAATTCCCGATTACAAGTATCGTAGTGAACAGGCCCATTTGACGGAGGGGATTGTTGATGCCTTTATTAATCAGGAATTCCTGCTGGCCGAGGTAGGTACGGGAGTAGGAAAAACATTTGCCTATCTTATACCTGCTGCAATCTGGTCGCTTCAAGAGGGGGAGAAAGTGGTCATTTCCACCAGAACCAAGGCTTTGCAGGAACAGATTGTGGGACATGATATTCCCCATTTGAAGAGAATTATCGGACAGGAGTTTAAGTATATAGAAGCTAAAGGAAGAGAAAATTATCTTTGCTGGAATAAATACAGCAACATTCTGGCCGGGAGAAAGAAACTGGACTCAGGTGAACAGGAATTTATGACAGCTATTCTAGGCTGGGCTGAGAAAACTATGACAGGTGACAGGAAGGAAGTGGAGCTGGGCAGTGACATTATGAGATACTGGGAACTCCTGGCTGCTGACCGTAGAAGCTGTCTTAAGGACAAATGCCGCTATCATGATAAATGTTTTCGCTTAAAGATGATTAGACAGATGGAAAAGGCTGATCTTATAATTGTCAACCATGCCCTTTTGTTATCGGATATGCTGACTGAAAACAGTCTTCTGCCTGAATACCATTACCTGGTAATTGATGAGGCCCATACCTTTGACCGGGAGTCTTTTGACAAATTATCCCGGCGTTTTTCCAGGCTGGAGAAGAATGAAGCCCTGCAAATGCTCTGCCAAAAAGACGGAAAAAACGAAAGGGGATATTTGCAGTATTTGCGAAGAAAAAGCCCTCAATTATCTGTCTTGCTGGACGAGGCCGAAAAATTTACTGAAAGAGCGCTGGAGTCTGGCGAAGAAGTTTTTTCCTGTCTGGAAAAGGGGCGCATTGGCCGAGAGGATGGTTTCTCCCAGGTTTTGCACCATGCGGACCTGGAAAAGACCTGGTTTAAAGATGCTCTCTTGAGTGGCCGGGAGTTCCTGGACAATCTCAGGCTTCTTCTGGGAAAACTGAAGGAAATAAAGAATGAAGCTTCGGCTCCAGATGAAGATATTGAACTGAATACTATTGTACTGGTTTTAGAAGAACTGGCCGATAAGGCTTTTCAGATTTTGGAGGAAGATCTGTGGAGGGAAGAGATGATAAGCTGGCTGGAGTCAGCCGGAGGGCGCGTGGTGGCTATTTCATCATCACCGGTAAGGATAGGGGAAGAACTGAGTCGCTGTCTTTATGAGAAACTGGAGAGCCTGATAATGGTTTCAGCTACATTGACTATTGAAGATCGTTTTGATTATTTCATTGAAAAATCCGGTCTAGGCAGTATACTGGCAGAAGACAGGATAAATACCCTTCTGGAAAAGTCACCATTTGACTACGACGGGCAGGCCGGACTCTGTATTATTAATGATATGCCTGAACCCGGGCAGCCTGCTTATTTTGAGGAAGTCTGCGGGGCACTGTCAGAGATATTCAAAGTCAGCGGAGGACGTACCATGGTACTATTTACCTCCAGAAGACATTTACAGGAAGTGAGCAGCCTGATCCGGCCCTATTGCGAAAACCATGGGATAAAACTCCTGGTTCAATATGAGGATGGCGGGTTCAAATTTTTGCTGGAGGAGTTTACATCCAGTGAAAACTCTGTGCTTATGGGGGTAGAAACCTTCTGGGAGGGTGTGGATTTAAAGGGCGAACTTTTAAAATGTGTAGTTATAGTAAGACTGCCTTTTCGCTCACCATCAGATCCCTTTGCTTCTGCAGGTGATAAATATTACAGGATACTGAAAAAGAACTCTTTTACCCACTTTATGTTGCCCGATGCGGCCGTTCGCTTTAAACAGGGGAGTGGCAGGCTTATCAGGAGTGAAGATGACCGGGGAATATTGATAGTACTCGATAGCCGCCTGGAAAAGCGCCCTTATGGAAAGGTCTTTAAAAATAGTATTCCTATCAAAAATATTTTTTCGCTCCGCAGGTCGGAAATATCTGAAGCAATTGAGGAATGGTTCTGATAATATAGTCACCTTTTTGGAGAGCTTCTCATATTATGTATTAATTACTGCTGATGCAGGGTTCAAAGGGGTGAATTATAGTGCGCGTTTACTATTTCAGGATTCCCGGTTTTATCCGCAACTTATTGAGGAAGATTTGGCCTTAGGAGGGAGGCAGGGCCTATGCCCAATCTGCGAATGAAGCTGGCCGCGGCAATGATATTTTGCGGATTGGTGCTATTCTGTCTGTCATTGTACTTATAGTATTTTACTTAATTGAGTGAGAAATGTGGCACAGTTCAAAAATCTGCTTTTGTCATTCTGATTGTCAGTTAAGCCGTCTTAAACATGGGAGAAGCAAAGATCAAGCAGTACCCGGAGGGTACATTTTAGATCCTGCGGCTTTGCCTCAGGATGACATTAATTAGAACACTATTTAAAATGCCCGATAAAAATGTTGTGCAAAAGCTCCATATCTTCTGGAAAAAGAACAGCCAGAGAGTTTCTTCTCTGGCTGGCTTGTTTTCGGGTAAGTGAAGAAAACTTATTTTTCGCTGAGCCCTATCCCCAGGATTCCACCCAGACCACCTGACCCAGCACAGACTAATAAGGTATAAAGCGATGTTTTCAGGCTGATCAGGGAATGATTAAATATGAGGGTGGCGATCAAGAGAATAAGAAAGAACATTATTCCCATATATACTCCCCGTACAAGCCCTTTGCTGCCGTGGGCACGGCTGACATAAGCTCCTCCGTAAAAGACACTGATGATTAAGATTGCTTTTCCTACCGGAGAAAGTAAAGCTTCACTAAGGGAAGAATAATAAATAACAGTAGCAGACACGATACATAAGCCCAGGGATAGAATAAGAGTCCTGGCCAGACCGTTAATTTCAATAGATAGTCGTTTGCTCATACTTACACCTCCTCTTTTAGAAAAATATGTAAGGGGGAAAGCAATTATGACTATCAATGATAAAAAGTGATTGATAAACTAAATCCAGGGATGGCGAAATGAATTCAGGAAAGGGGTGAAAGACATGAAAATCACGCAGCTCTTTTTGTCTTTTCCGTTTTCACGGGTGAGTTCCGCAATGCTTGCACTAATATCTATTAATTCCTGCCGCTTTTTGCTTTTAACCTCAAAACTATGCATTTCTCGATACCTCCCTAAAAAAGCTGGTTATTATAAGCCTGAATTTATGCTCCATAAAAAATTATAACCTAAACCCCAATGCTATGTCATAAGAATGAAATATATTCGATTGCTATGGGGGGGGGATTATGGAAAACATTTACTTGCTGGGATTAATTGCCGGGGTATGCACAGCTTTAGGAGCAGTATTTTTGTTTATTAAAAAGCAATGGACAGATAGGAGTCTCGCGATTTTTCTCGGTCTGGCAGCCGGGGTTATGGTAGCAGTAGTTGTATTTGATATGCTTCCCTCAGCATTGCTATGTGATTATAGAGGAGCTATAGCCGGAGTCTTTGGGGGAATCCTGCTGTTGCTGTTTTTGGACCGCTGTATACTGCAAAGATTTTCGGCTGCCGACAGTCTTATTGGTCTGGGCTATTTGATTATGCTGGGAATTGCCCTGCATGACCTGCCTGAAGGAATGGCTATTGCCCTGGGCAATGAAATGAAAGCCCGTACCGGGATGGTTATAGCCCTGGGCATAGGGGTACATAATATCCCGGAGGGGATGGCAATTGCTGCACCTCTGATTATGGGGGGAATGAAAAAAACCCGGATATTTATCCAGATTTTGCTCCTGGGCCTGATTACTCCTCTGGGGACCATAATCGGTAGAGCAGCCGTGGTGAGCATGCCTCAGTTTCTCCCATTCCTTCTCGGTTTTGCTTCAGGAATTATGATTTATCTGGTTCTATTTCAACTATGGCCGCAGGCCCGGTTTAAAAACAGGAAAAGCAGGTGGTGGGGTTTTCTGGCGGGAATACTGATAATATTTACAGCTACTTTTATCTGAGCCCTTCACGACACCCTGGCGTTCATACTAATGAATACCAGAGATCACTGGAAATAGAATTTGAGTAGATAAATGAAGACACAGTAAATGCACCACAAGAACGCGGGGCGAGCAAATATGCTTGTGCTTCATCGCTAAATGCTTATAAGGTTGCCTGCTTGCACTTTATAGCCCGGGTTTAATCCACCAATCTTTATCCCGGTAGTCTTTTTGCAGCTTTTTTAAGAATTCTTTTTCCTGTAAAAACTTGTCTTTCATTTCAAGCAGCCATACTTTAAAATGCTCTTCCATTTCCTTATCTGAAAAACGGAAATAATCGGCATTGGAGAAATCCGGGATATTATCGTTCTTTAAGATGCCTTGTGCGCCACATATCGGGCACTCTATTCTATTTCCCGAAAGTAATCGAAAGAGATCAGAGCCGCAATTAGAACAAGCCCTGCTTCCGGGATTATATCGAAGGCCATTGAAAAGACCCGACCCCAGAGTCTGCGCATATTCTATATTATCAGGGTTCAGCAGAGATTCACCTGGCAGTGTGGCATGGACCTGCCAGCAGTCAACTATCTTCATCTTGAGAAGTCTTGGCATTACCAGGGAGGCAGCCCTGCTATATCCTTCCCAACCCTTTGTTCCGTAAGGTATCACTATAACACAGGGCTTACCTTCGGTATATTTGGCGTAATTTGCCGCTCCCAGCAAACGGTCGGTCAACATTTTATAGTAGCCATGAGGACCCAGGAGATATGTTGGAACCCCAATAATCAAACAATCTGCTTCTTTGATTTTGTTCAAAACAAAATTAAAATCATCTTTTAGCGGACAATCATTGTACGCTTGAAGGCAGTGATAACAGGCTTTACACGGTTCAATTTTTAAATCAGTTAAACGTATTAGTTCAAGGCTGCATTGTTCTGGTATATGCCCCATAATCTCTTTGACCAGAAGCTCGCTGTTTCCGAGTTTCCTGTGGGATATTACTAAACCTAAGACCTTTTTCATAATTATACATTTCCTTAGCAGTTTATTTGGGATCAGCATTTCTGTTGCAGTTTAATCATTTATAAACTTGGGCGGCAGTGATTCATATCCCATCGCTGATACCGCCTGGTTTATGGTTTGCAGTCCGGGAGTTACCATCTGTTTGGATATGCCATGAGCTAAAAGCTTGCTCTGTCTATTAAATATTAATGCTTCAGCTATGCAAATGTTTCTTCCAGCCTTTATCTTTTTTCCCTCAACGATAAGACGCCCCTCCTTTACAGGAGCCAAATTATCGACTTTAAGATCAAGAGATATCAGTCCTGCATCTTCCTCGACATCGCAATAAACCGCCCAGTAAGCGGCTGTGTCGATTAACGAGGAGTAAACCCCGCCGTGAATTCCTCCAAAGGGATTAAGATGTTTGTTTTCCAGGTCAAGAACTACTTTCGAGTAGCCTTTTCTGAGCTCGCAGACCTCCATTGACAGCAAGCTGAAGAAGGGCCCGCGGTTGATAAGCTCAAGAACAGCTTTAATATGCTCAGGATTCAAGTTCTGCAAAAAACCCACCTCACTTTAATCAATCTGGATGGGACTATCCACAGGGGAAAGGCCCAATATCCATATTTATCCAACCCGGTAGGAGAATATATGAACGTACGAACATTCACCAGGAATAAAAAATAAAAAAAGGCTAATCACCGCGAGCAGGGAACTGTTTTATCAGTAATTTACTCTTTTTTTATTAAACCTTCAGCCAGTGTTTCATGGAAAGATGTGACCATTTCTATCATTTCTTCTTTTGTTATAGATTTCAATACTATCCATTTATAGAGAAGGAATTTTTCTGTAGCCAGTATAGAATGGGCGACAGGAGAAACAGGAACATTTTTGAAAGCACCTTTCTTAATACCGTACTCAATATTCCTGGTAAAAAACTCAATTAGTTTATCCTCAAACTGCTGCAGAGATTTGTCAATAGACTCGCTGGCCCCCGCTACACGGCTGTATATTTCTGACAGTTTTTCATTCTGGGCAAAGACTTCCATGCTTACACGCTTGGTCTCAATAAAGCGTTTATACAGGTCTTCTTCTCTTGTGTAATAAGTATTGACACTTGTAATAATCTGATCTGCAAACTCTTCAAGAAGTGCTTTTAAAATATCTTCTTTATCAATAAAATAATTATAAAAGGTACCAGTTCCAAAACCAGATTTAACGATTATTTCGCGGACTGGGGTATCAAAATAACCCTTTTCGATAAAAAGCTCAATAGCACAATCCAAAAATCTTTGCCGCCGTTCTTTATTCTGTTTTAATTTTGGTAAAGGCATGTTTTATCCTCCGAGTGTACATACGTTCACTAAAATTATAGCATAATTTAATTGACAGTCAAGTGCCCTTTTTATATTTCGCTTATAATAAAACTCTGCTACCCAAAAAAACCCTTCCAACTATGATAGAAAGGAGTGATATTATGGTTCCAGTAAATCTCGTGGGTCTTATCCTGATTGGTGTTTGTGTAGTATTTTTACTTACCTGGATTTTTCAATGGCTTTGGAATACTACTATGCCACAAGTATTTAACTTAAAAGAAATTACCTACTGGCAAGCTTTTAGACTATTGCTGATAGCCGGGATACTCTTTGGTGGTATGCATTTTAATTTAACTTAGGGCATAATTCTGTATAAAAGAAAGGGTAATACCGGACAATAAGCAGAAAAAGAATGAGGAGACCAAAAATGCTGAACTGGTTTTACGTTCTTGTGGCTGCCCTGTCAGGTATGGCTATGGCTCTGCAGGGGACTTTTAATGCTGCCCTGGGAAAGGTGATTGGAATATGGGAGTCTACTTTCCTGGTTCACATAATTGGAACCTTGACCGTGTTATTGATAATACTATGTCTGGGAATCGGCTTTGAAAATTTTGGAAAGATTGGCAGGGCCCCCTGGTATGCCTTTTTGGGAGGGGTACTCAATGTACTCATAATCTATGCGGTTGTGCGCTCTATTCCCCAGATTGGTGTTGGCAATGCCACCACCGCTATAATAGTAACCCAGGTATTAACCGCGGTATTGATCGACAGCCTGGGCATATTTGGTATGAAGAAAATTGAATTTCATTATATTGACCTGCTGGGGATAGCCCTTCTGGCAGCAGGTGCTAAAATCCTGCTTATCGATTAGACGTTTCCCTATAATGTTCCATTCCAGAGGTATTCGGGAAAGTCATACTCGATTATCTTATAAAAAGCAGTAAGGGATACATATCCGAAAACAATGCCCGCCAGCATTAATAAATCACGGTAAGTTGTCAATCCTGTGAGAGGCCAAAAAGCAGCTATATCTGTTTGAGAGATTAATGGAGTTATTGCTATGCAAAGAGCAGGTAACCCGACAGCTAAAAAAGCTATCCAGTCGAATTGCAGCGAGCCCGGCTTTTTCAGTGTAGAAACAAATTTTGGCAAAGCCAGCAGAATGCCGATAAAAACAGGGAACAATGATAGCAGCACAAAATAAAATAGGCTAAAATCGATATTGTTATTACAACAAATAGAATTAAACCATTTATTACTGGCAGTAATTATATAAGCAACAATAAGAAGATAAATTGAATAAGCCAGAAAGCGTTTGGTATTATGAAAATCCATTTTCATCCCTCACTTAACAGTTGTTCAATCTTATAGCTTAATACCCTATTTAGTTAAATATTTCATTATAGTTCCAAATATACATAAAAATTCTGAATTCGACAATAAGCTTATAATCCCGAATTTATCTGGGAAAGGGGTACCTATACCCAAAATACTCAAGAGCTTTTAATTGGGCTAAAAGTCCCTAACTGTAGATATTATCTGGTGTTTGCGGGTGTTTACAGGGTTTGGGACCTTTATCCATGTGCAGCAAAAGGCTGGTAAAGCAAGGGTTAATTGTTATGGTATGAAAGGTATGATTAAACAGCTTCGGGTTAATCTAATATTTAATTGGTTTATTATAGCAATATCTTTATTAAATGAGACTTTTGCATAATTCAAAAATCAAGCATGTCATTGTTATGAATACTACTAGGCATAAGGCCATACTTAACTAAGGGTAGGTTATACAACCCTTCAACTTTTTCTTTGATATTAGAAGTATGTTCTAGATAGCCAGTGAAACGGGAACTGACAC
>Ga0334888_1004504_pt1 | contig 12572 bp, 11 predicted proteins | sample GraSluR1_MG_FD_207227 | JGI IMG/M metagenome (GOLD analysis project Ga0334888, IMG submission 207227) | Sludge microbial communities from methane-producing bioreactor in Wageningen University, Netherlands - Granular Sludge_3_08-R1 | ecosystem: Engineered > Bioreactor > Anaerobic > Unclassified ...
TTTATTAACGGCGTTGAACACATCCACCGCCAGGATTTTGTAGAGGTCTTCCGAGTAGTATCGCAAAAGCTTAAGAAAATACGGCAACGGTTCTTTGAGCCAACTGGAAAAATGTGGATAATTTCGGTCGTTTCCCAGGGTGGGCATCAGGCGCAGGCGCCAGTATAAAAAGCCGGTCATGAGCAGAATATAGGGCGCCCAAGCCCATGCAGTTCGGGTGATTTTTTTGACCGGTTTATCTGCGCTGCGCCAGGCTAACACAATCAGCGCCAGGCCGCGGGCAAATTCAAGCGGGATAAAGTATTCCACCAGCATATGACTGACCAGAGCACATAGCAGTGCCAGCAAGGTTCCCGGCAACCGGTAGCGCTTGTTTTTAAAAATCCACAAAGAAAGCCAGATGGAAAAAAGAAGCAGAAAAAGGCTGACCCAGTGCACGCTGTAGGTAATGACAGTGGGCGTTTGTTTGAATGTTGGATAGACAGAAAAAAGGACAGCCGCAGCAAAGGCAATAGGATCCTGTTTTTCAAGCAGGATTTTGAGGATTGCCCAGAACATCACTGCTACCAGAATGCGTAACACCAGCACATACAAATGCCAGTGAAAAGGCTGTAATCCCAGCGTTTCAAATTGGAAATTGAAGAAGAACCCGGAAGCAGGACGATTGTCTCTCATGAGAAACCAGTAAAGACCATCGCCTTCGTAACCGTTCAAACGGAAGGCAGTCAGGTATCCCCAGTCATCCAAATAAAAACCCAGAGAACGGCTGAAAAGACCATATGCCAGAAAATTTGTGACAATCAATAGTCCAATTGTAAAAAATGAATTTCCCTTTTTAGCCATCCAGGCCCCCTGAAAACTGTCTATTTATGCCAAGGAATTAAAATTATATTCTCGGTTAAATACACGACAATATCATTATGAATACAATCATGAAAAAATACAAGTGCCTGACCGGCAGCTTCTGCTTTTTTTACATTCACCGGCAGTGGCAATCGTCTATGACTTTATAACCCCATATCTTGAGCATTTTATAACTGGTGCATCCGCTGCCCATGCTTTTTTTCAAAGCTGTTGAAGTTTCTTTTTAGGATAAAATGGGGCTAATTAAAAATCTCATTTTGCAATTGTAAGAAGTATGCTATGGAACACAATTATTCCGATCTGAGAGTCGTGGCGCTGGCGGGCGGTGTGGGCGGAGCGCGCCTGGCTTATGGCCTGACGCAGCTTATTTCACCGGGAAACTTTTCAGTCATTGTAAATACGGGGGATGATTTTGAGCACCTGGGGTTATCGATTTGCCCTGATCTGGATACGGTGTTGTACACCCTGGCAGAAATTGAACAACCGCAGGCTGGCTGGGGTATTGCGGATGATACGCATGAATGCCTGGATTTTTTAAAACAAATGGGCGCACCAGACTGGTTTCAACTGGGCGACCGCGACCTGGCAGTGCATTTGCAACGCAGCGCCTGGCTGCGCAACGGCATACGCCTGACGGAAGTCACCGCCAGCCTGGCGGTTGCACTGGGGGTGAAAACGGTCATCCTGCCAATGAGTGACCAACCCTGCCGTACAATGGTGCTTACCGACCAGGGTGAGATGGATTTTCAGACCTATTTTGTAAAACACGGCTGGCAGCCGCGTTTGCTCGGTTTGGCCTGGCAGGGCAGCGACATGGCTGTGATGACCGGTGAAGCGCAGCAGGCTATTCAGCAGGCTGACCTGGTTGTGATTTGCCCGTCCAACCCATTTGTCAGTATCGATCCCATTCTCAACCTGCCGGGGATGCGTACGGCAGTGCAACAGCGCCCTTGCGTGGCGGTGAGTCCCATAATTGGCGGCAAAGCGGTGAAAGGACCGGCGGGTAAAATGTTCACTGAACTGGGAGTGCAGCCTTCAGCACTGGCTGTGGCTGAACATTACCGTAGTCTTGTGAGGGCGTTTGTGTTGGATGAAGTGGACAGTGGAATGATTGCTGATGTGGAACGCCTGGGAATGCGTGCTTTTGCCATCCCTACATGGATGAAAACCAGAGAAGAACGTGTTTCTGTGGCAGCAGGGGTTCTTTCCTGCGCGCAGGGCTTGCTTTCCAGAGGGGTGTAGAAGCGTTTGAACATTTGGGCAATCGTTCCAGTTAAGAATTTGACAACCGCCAAATCGCGTTTGGCGAAGGTGTTGTCGCCCCGGCAAAGATCTGACCTGGTGCTGGAACTGGTTCAGCATACTATGCAAATGCTGTGCGGATGGGAAAGGATTGCAGGGGTGATGGTGGTGACTGCTGATGAACAGGTTGAACAGGCAGCGACTGCCTGCGCTAATGTGCAAATTTTGCATGAACCAGTCTCGACAGGATTAAATCGGTCGCTCAACCGTGCCTGCCGGGCTTTGGAATCAATGCATAATAACTTCAGCCCCTTGATTGTGCCGATTGATATTCCCCTGTTGAATCGCGACAGCCTGTTGAAAGTGTTAATGCCGGGCAGTTCGGCGCCTTTTGTGTCCATTGCTCCTGATGAAAAAGAGCGCGGGACGAATGTTTTATACCTGTCGCAGCCCGGATTGATTCCTTTTCACTTTGGGCGCGATTCGTTTCAACAGCATTGTGACGAGGCGCAGTTTGCCGGGGCTGCCTTGAATGTGGTGCGAGACCATGACTTGATGTTTGATCTGGATACAACCATAGACTGGAAGCGGTACAAATCTCATGGTTAATATACGTTTTCACGGCAAGGCGCCTTATGCTGTGGCGCTTCTACATGGTGGGCCGGGGGCGGCGGGTGAGATGGCGCCGGTGGCGCGGCGGCTGGCGGCAAATGGCCTGGGCGTGCTGGAACCGCTGCAGACAGCCGATTCGGTGGATGGGCAAATTGATGAACTGGCCGAAACCCTGGCGCAATTTGCCCGCATGCCTGCCACGCTGCTTGGCTATTCGTGGGGCGCCTGGCTGGCCTTGCTGACGGCTGCGCGTTACCCGGAACGGGTGAAAAAACTGATCCTGGTTAGCAGCGGCAGCCTGGAAGAGCACTATGCACAAAAGACGCTGGGAGAACGCTTGAAACGACTGGCGCCTAAAGTGCGTCTGGAAGCGCGCCGTTTGCTGGGACTGCTGGATGAATCATCTGAACCTGTGGAGGGAAATACCCTGGAGCGACTGGGCGAGATTTTCAGCCGCACCGATGTATTTGACCCGTTGCCGGGGGCGTTCGAACCGGTGGAAGTGCAAATGCACATCTATCAGCGGGTGTGGGGGCAAGCGGCTGAATTGCGCCGCAGCGGCGAACTGCTGCGTTGCGCAGCACTTGTGCAGTGCCCGCTGACGGCCATTCACGGTGATTTTGACCCGCATCCTTGGCAGGGTGTGAAAGAACCGTTGGAGAAGGTTCTATGTTCATTTGAATTCGTGTTGTTGGAAAATTGCGGCCATAAACCCTGGATTGAACGACAGGCATGTGAACCATTTTTTATTTTTCTGCTTAAAACGATAATGTGACGGGAATTGATTATCGATTATCCCCGCAAATTGATTCTTGTGGTAAACTAACCCGTTAAGGTCTGCAATCAATCTGGTTTAACTTTAAAGCGACTTCAATTGCCAGAGGCTTGACCTTCCCAGATCAATCTGGATAAAACCAGACAGCACAAAAACAAAACCAGAGGAGAAGAAAAGATGAGTAAGCGATTTACCCAATATGTTTTGCTATCCACACTGCTTGTGCTCAGCATGCTGCTGGCAGCCTGCGGCGGCGCCCCGGCTGCCGCCCCGTCAGAAGCTGACAAACCCGCTGCCGATGCCCCGGCTGCTGCGGCTGGCGAAAAAATCCTGATCGGTGCTTCCATGTGCCTCACCGGCATTCAGGCCCCACTGGATGAGCCGCAGCTGAAGGGTGCGCAGGTTGCTGTTGATTATTTGAACAAGAACGGCGGCATCCTGGGCAAGCAAGTTGAACTGATCAACCTGGATGGCAAAAGCGACCCGGTGACTGTTGGCAACAACACCATCGAACTGGTGCAGAAGGGCGCCGTCGCGATTATCGCCCCCAGCGACTTTGACTTTGGCGGCCCTGCCAGTCGAGAAGCACAGAAAGCCGGCATTGTGGGTATTTCACCGTGTGCATCTTCCCCGTTGTACGGCTCAGATGCTCTGGGTGACCTGCAATTCACCATGTCTATGTGGAACACCACCATGGGCGCGGCTGCTGCGGAATACGCCTACAATGAACTGGGCTACCGAACCGCCTATGTTGTGACCGACACCTTTATTGACTACACCAAATCACTCAGCCGCTATTTCATCGAAGCCTTCACCCAGTTGGGCGGCGAAGTGTTTGCCGAGGACACCTATGTGCAGGGCGACCAGGACTTCTCCGCGCAGTTGGCGCGCATTAAAGCCCTGGAAAAACAACCCGATTTCCTGTACATTTCCTCCTACATGCCTGACCTGGGTATGATCATCCGTACCATCCGCGAAGCCGGCATCACCACCCCCATCGTCGGCGGCGACTCCTATGATGATCCCGGCCTGTTCGAAGCCCTTGGTCCCCAAATTGGCAATGACATCACCTGGACCACCCATTCGTGGATGACCCGCGATGCCTCCCCCGAAATGGCGCTGTTCCTCGATGAATATCAGGCCAAATTCAACGCAGAACCCGAAGCCATGTTCACCGTGGCCGGTTGGGATGTGGTGATGGTTCTGGCGCAGGCCATGGAAAAAGCCGGCACCACCGAAGGCAAAGCCGTTGCCCAAGCCATGGAAGAAATGGAATTCAAACTGCTGACCGGCAGCCTGGATTGGAAACCCGCTTCCGAAGGTCATGAGACCGACAAAGAAGTTTGCATGGTCAACCTGATCGACGGCAAACCCAATTTCCTGGGCTGGATTCGCCCCGAAATTTCACTGAAACCGTAAACTAGCAATCGGTTATAAAAATTTCTGGTGGGTTTTATGCAGCCTTTGCAAAAAGCCCACCAGAAAAACCAAAAAGAATGAAACAGAATAGTTGTTCAGGGGGGATAACTTGTTTTTATTGATGGTTGATTATTTTTTATGAAGCACTTGTTGTGGAAAATCCCTAAAGGGAGTTATTTACTATGAATCCTTCAAACAATGGAGGGAACAGCGCTCAAATCCTGGCGGTGGAAGCTGTAGGCAAAAGCTTTGCCGGTTTACGTGCGCTGGACAATGTCAGTTTCAGCATGCAGCAGGGAGAAATCCTGGGGGTGATTGGCCCCAACGGCTCGGGCAAAACAACTTTAATCAATGTGATTACCGGGCTGCTGCCTGCGACAGATGGAAAGGTGAAAGTGTGCGGCGAAGAAATCACCAACCGTCCTTCTTACGAAGTGGCAAAAGCTGGCATTTCACGCACATTTCAAACCATCCGCCTGTTCCGTGAGTTAACCGTTTTTGAAAATGCCGAAGTGGCAGCCATCAGTGTGGGCGCCGGTCGCAAAGAGGCTCGTGAACGCGCTGCTGCGGCACTGGATGTGATGGGAATTGGACGCTGGGCAGATCAATCGGCTGGCGCGCTGCCTTACGGGCATGAACGCCGGGCTGAAATTGCACGCGCTCTGACCATGACGCCCAAATTTTTGCTACTGGATGAACCCGCAGCGGGCTTGAATGAAGACGAAAGCGATGAATTGCTGGCCATTCTGACCCCCTTGCCGCAAAACATGAATCTTGGAATGTTGATTGTGGAACATGACATGCGCCTGATCATGCGCCTGTGTCACCGCCTGCATGTGTTGAACTATGGTAAAACGATTGGCGAAGGGACCCCTGAAGAAATTCGCAAGATCCCGGCTGTCATTGAAGCTTACCTGGGTAAAAATCAAGCATAGGAGCGAGACGTGTTAGTTCTAAATAAAATTCATGCCCGCTACGGCGCGATCACGGCGCTGCGCGGCATTTCTCTTAAAGTAGAAGAGGGTGAACTGGTGGCGTTGATCGGCGTGAACGGCGCCGGCAAATCAACCACCCTGTCCACGATCGCCGGCGTGCTTAAACCCGTGCAGGGAGAAATTCAATTTCAGGGCCAGTCACTGGTGGGTAAATCACCCGAACAGATCATTCGACTGGGAATTGCCATGGTGCCTGAAGGTCGCGATATCTTCCCCAGCCTGACGGTGGAAGAAAACCTGCGCCTGGGCGCTTACACGCGCAACAACCGTACGGAATACAAGCAAGACCTGGATGAAATGTTTGAATTGTTTCCCATTTTGGGAAAACGAATGAACCAACCCGGCGGCACCCTTTCGGGCGGCGAGCAGCAGCAGTTGGCCATTGCACGCGCGTTAATGTCGCATCCCAAGCTGTTGATGTTGGACGAACCTTCACTGGGGTTGGCGCCAGCTCTGGTCGATCAGATTTTTGAACTGGTGGTTAACCTGCACAACCGCGGGGTTACTATTTTACTGGTTGAGCAGAATGTTGAACGCACCCTGGATATTGCTGACCGCGCTTACCTGATGCGCACCGGCAAAATCGAAGACGAAGGCACTCCGCAGCACCTGCGCGAGCGTGTTGATATTGAGGGCGTCTATCTGGGCGATCATACGCCCGATAAGGCGTAGAAGGAGGAAGCTGCCTTGTTTACACTGGACTTTGTTATTAATGCCATCAGCCTGGGGAGCTTATATGCCATCATCGCGTTGGGGCTGGTGATTGTGTATGGTATTTTAAAACTGGTCAACTATGCCTATGGCGAGTTGATCATGATTGCAGGTTATATGCTGTTTTTGCTGGGAAGCGCCGGAGTTTCCCCCTGGATTATTCTTGGTATCACGGCAGTATTCACAGCCACCCTGGTCAGTTATTTGACCGAACTGGTGGCGTTCCGCCCGGTGCGTACCAAATCGATGACCGCGATTTTGGTCACATCTTTTGCGGTGAGCACTTTGCTGCAAAACCTGGTCTTATTAATCGTTTCGCCCCGCTCCCGCGCGGTGCCGCTGCCTGATTTATTCGCCAAGAGCGTAAATATCCTGGGATCGGATGTTTCCATGCGGAACATTCTGACCATCGTGATCAGCCTGGCGCTGTTGGGCGCGCTTTCATTGTTGATGAAACGCACCATTCTGGGAATTGCCCTGCGCGCTGCGGCGGAGAACTTTACCATGACGCGCATGCTGGGTGTGCCAGCCAATATGGTCATTTCGGTGGCGTTTATTCTCAGCGGTTTTCTGGCGGGCGTGGTTGCCCTGTTCTGGGTGGGGCGTTCCGGTTCTGTAATGCCTACCATTGGCACCGCACCGCTGTTGATTGCCTTTGTGGCCTGTGTGATTGGCGGTATGAACAGCCTGACGGGCGCTGTGGTGGGTGGTTACATCTACGGCATCATTTTCAGCCTGCTCAGCCTGTTTTTGCCGCAATCGCTGCTAGACTATCGTGACGCGTTTATGTTTGCGATTGTGATCTTAATCCTCCTGTTCAAGCCCGAAGGTTTGGTGAAAGGTGGATATGTACCGGAGCGCGTCGGATGAAAACAAATCAATCCATTTCAACCTTTATTAAAGATCATTCCACGCTGTTTATTTTGATTGTCCCGCTGCTGGCGGCGGCCATTGTCACCCAGTTTGCGGGCGGCCTGGTGTTTCAGCGCGTCATTACCACCCTGTTCATCAACCTGATTTTGGTGCTGGGTTTGCAGGTGTTCATGGGCAATTCGGGCATCCTGTCGTTCAGCCACATTGGTTTCATGGGAATCGGCGCCTATGCTTCGGTGCTGTTTTCCATGTCGCCGCAGGCAAAAATGGCAGCCCTGCCCGAACTGTACCCCATTTTGCAAAATGTTCAGCTTCCATTTGTGATGGCGCTTTTGATAGGCGCCCTGATTGCCGCCCTGGTTGGTGCGGTGTTGGGTTACCCGCTGATGCGCCTGTCAGACGCCGCGGCGGTGATTACCATGTTCGGTATGCTGGTGATCATCCACGTGGTGCTGGTTCATTGGAGCGAGGTGACAAATGGTCCGCGCACGCTGTTTGGTGTTGACCATCTGACCACACTGTGGACCGCGGTGATTTTTGGCATCCTGGCCATTGTGCTGGCTTACTGGTTCCGCGAATCATCGCTGGGGTTAAAACTGCGCGCTTCACGCGATGACCGCTATGCCGCCGGTTCCATCGGCATCAACATTGTAATCGTGCGCTGGATGGGCTTCATTTTGAGCGCGTTCATCGCCGGGTTTGCCGGCGGCCTGTGGGCGCACTTCATCACCTCGTTCTCGCCTTCGGCTTTCTACCTGGCGGAGACGTTCACCATTTTGGCGATGCTGGTGGTGGGCGGAACCGGCAGCGTGACCGGCGCCGTGGTTGGCACGGTGGCGGTGACCCTGGCGCGCGAAGGCTTGCGCGCCCTGGAGAACGGCATCAACTCATCAGGCGCGGTTTCGATTGAGGTATTCGGCCTGACAGAGGTGGCGCTGTCGGTATTTTTGATTCTGGTGCTCATTTTGCGCCCGGGCGGCATTTTTGGCAGCCATGAAATTCAATGGGGTAAAAAACAAATGCTGCCGGTGGAAGAAAACGGCAACGGAATCGAGCAATAGATAACTAAGGAGAAGCGCTGATGTGTGATACCTTTGCTGCACTGCCCAATGCCACGCGCGACGGCAATGTGTTGTTTGCCAAAAGCGCTGATTGTGAAATAAATGAAGCCAATGCCCTGGTGCGCATCCCTGCCCGGCGGCATGCCGACGGTGAGAGTGTGCGCATCACCCACCTGGTGATTCCGCAGGCGCAGCAAACGCATGAAGTGCTTTTGACGAAGGCTTTTTGGACTTATGGCTGTGAGATTGGCATCAACGAGTTCGGCCTGACCATGGGTGAAGAAGCGGTGTTCACACGCGAGATGGCAGGTGAGACAGTCAATGGCATCATTGGGCCCGACCTGATGCGCATTGGCCTGGAACGGGCGCACAACTGCCGTGAAGCCATTGAGATTATGACCGCCTTGCTGGAAAAATTTGGACAGGGCGGCAGCGCCGAGTTGAAAGGCAACTCACATTTCGATAGCAGCTACCTGATGGCGGATGCCAGCGAAGCCTATATTTTGGAAACCGCCGGGCGCAAATGGGCTGTGCACCAGATCGAATCGATCGGTTCCATTTCGAACATGCTGGGCATTCACCGCGACTGGCAGCGCTGCTCAGAGAGCGACACCCCCGGAAGCCTGGACTGGGCGGAAACCTTTGCCCTGCCCGAAGTGCCTCCCACGCTGGGATCGCCGCTGCGCCAGCAGGTGAGCTACGGCATGCTGGAACAGGCGCGCGGCAGCATCAGCGTGCGCACCATGTTCGACATCATGCGCCATCACAGTGATGGCTATGACCCTGCCAGGGAACCGGTGCACTGCAATATCTGCGTGCATGCCGGCCCGCAAGAGACGCGCTGGTGGCAGGCCGATGGTGTGATGGTGACCGATGTGGATGAAAATGGCGTGATGGCGTGGGCAACCGGAACCTCGGGCACCTGTCTTTCCATTTTTAAACCGGTGTTTTTGGGCATGGAATTGCCGGATATTGGACCGTTGCCCACTGAAACATTTAACCCCGCCTCGCTGTGGTGGAAGCACGAACTGCTTCACCGCCGCGCCATGGCCGATTTTGACAACCTGATGCCAGAAATCCGTAAGGATTTTGACGCGCTGGAAGCCGCTTTCCTGGCCGAAGCCGCCAGTGTGAAACGCGGTTCAACGGCTGAAAAGAATGAATTTATGGATGACTGCTTCCAGCGTGCCATGCAGACCACCGAAATGTGGATTGCCCGCCTGCGGGCGCGCAGCGACCTGAAGTTTGCCGACGCAGCTTACGGCGCCATGTGGAAGCGTTTTAATGCCGAAGCTGGACTGGTTGGTTTACCCGAATAACCCTTTCATTTCAACTGGAGGTGAAAAGATGGCAACAAAAATCAGCAGAAAACAGGTTTTTTATGCATTCAGCCCTGAGCTAGAGCCTGTGGCGCATGTGAAACAGGGTGAAGAAGTGGTGTTGGAAACGCACGACTGCTTTGAAGGTCAACTGCAAAGCGAGAATGACCTGATTGACAAACTGGACTGGAACCATGTCAACCCCGCCACGGGACCAGTCTATATTGAAGGAACCAAACCGGGCGATGTTTTGCGGGTTGATTTGCTGAAAGTGGATGTGGATAAACAGTCCACCATGGTCACCATCCCGGGCGAAGGCGCTGTGGGCGACATGATTACCGAAATGGAAACCGCCGTACTCAAGCTGGAAGGCGACGAGGTTGTGTTCAAGAACAAAATCCGCATTCCCAAGAAACCCATGATCGGTGTGATTGGCGTGGCGCCAGCCAGCGGTTCGGTGCCCAACGGCACACCCGGTGCGCATGGCGGCAACATGGACTGCACCCTGGTGGGTGAAGGCGCCAGCCTGTTCTTCACCGTGGGCGTCGAAGGCGCACTATTCGGCGCGGGCGACTTCCATGCAGTGATGGGCGACGGTGAGATTGTGGTGTGCGGCGCCGAGACCCCCGGCGAAGTGCGCTTCAAAGCCCAGGTGGTAAACGAGTTGAAAGGTCTGCCTACGCCTTTCTTGAAAAACAAAGACATGGTGGCGGCCATTTGCTCGGCGCCCACCATTGACGAGGCGACCAATGATGCCATTCACAACATGGCAAAGTTTTTGACCGAGTTTGCCAAAATTCCGATGAACGACGCGGGCATGCTGATGAGCCTGGTGGGCGAGTTGAAGTTCTGCCAGGTGGTGGACCCCGAAAAGACGGTGCGTTTCGAGTTCCCTGTTTCTGTGTTGGAGAAGTACGGCTATAAGATTTAGCCTGATTTTGAAAAAAAAGAACCACAGATGGACATAGATGATCACAGAATAATCTGTGTGATTCACAGTTCGTCTGTGGTTTTTCTTTTATTCTCGCCTTCAACAGAAAGTTGTCTTTTCATGTTACAATGATCCTTGTTAAAAATAATCATTTTGCACTTTGAACGAAAACAGCGCGTGTGCGCTTTCTCATGATAGCCTGGCTATCTCCTCATAGTGCTGAAAATATATTTCAGCAGTCGCCGTTGCGGACTCCTTTTGAGCTTGCTCAATTTTTATATCCCTCGCTTGACTCCTGAAGACAAGGAAATTTAAGTGAATTTTGGTGAATTTAAACTAGATTCGCGCCTGCAGGCGGGAATCACGCGCGCTGGATACAGCATTCCAACGCCCATTCAAACGGCTGCCATTCCTGCGGCCGTTGCTGGAAAAGATTTAATTGGTACGGCTCAGACCGGTACCGGAAAAACGGCAGCTTTTGTGCTGCCAATTCTCAACCGATTGATGGATGGAACGCGCAACCGCACCCGTGCCTTGATTGTGACACCCACCCGTGAACTGGCCGAGCAGATACATGAAAACATTCGTCTGTTGAGCGCGCGTACCAATATTCGCAGCGCCACCATCTACGGCGGAGTTGGTTCAGCTCCGCAGATCAAGGCGCTGCAAAGCGGCGTTGAAGTGTTGGTGGCATGCCCGGGACGCCTGTTGGATTTAATTCAACAGGGTTATGCCCGGCTGGGGGATGTGGATGTGCTGGTGCTGGATGAAGCCGACCGCATGCTGGACATGGGTTTTCTGCCCGATGTGAAACGCCTGATTAAAGTGCTGCCGACGCAGCGCCAGACCATGCTGTTTTCGGCAACTTTTCCGCAGGAAATTGAGGAACTGGCTGCCCAAACGCTGACCAATCCGCAGCGCATTGCGGTTGGATTGAGCTGCCCGGCGCGCACGGTAAGCCATGCGCTCTACCCGGTTCCACAGCACCTGAAAACCGCCCTGTTGTTGAAGCTGCTGAAACAAACCACCACGGGTTCTGTGCTGGTTTTTACCCGCACCAAACACCGCGCCCGGCGGGTGGCAGAACAGATCGCGCGCGCTGGGTATAAAGTGACCAGCCTGCATAGCGACCGCACCCAGGGGCAGCGTCAATCGGCGTTAAAAGGGTTTAAGAATGGCTTATACCAGGTGATGGTGGCCACTGATATCGCTGCGCGCGGGTTGGATGTGGAGAGCATTTCGCATGTGATCAATTATGATATGCCGGATACAGCCGACGCCTACATTCACCGCATTGGGCGCACCGGGCGCGCCGAGCGCAGCGGCGACGCTTTCACCCTGGTTACCCCGGAAGATGAAAGCATGGTGCGAACGTTGGAGAAAGTGATGCGCCACCGGCTGCCGCAGGAGAAGCTGGCTGATTTCGACTATCACGCGCCGCCGGTCAGAGCCATACCTGAGAAAACCGCATCTGCTAAAATACCCCCGTTGAAGAAAACCATAGAGCGCCGCGCTCCATCTTCCCAGCGGACGCCATCATTTAGACGAAGTTAGATATCTGGACTCTTAAAAAACTGTAACCACAGATGCGCACTGATGAACACAGAAATTTCTTTTTATCTGTGTTGATCCGTGTTCATCTGTGGTTAATTTTTTAAGGAATCAGGGCTTGCAGCAAGCCGGTGTCCCAGCTTTGCTGCTGGCAGTCATACACACCAAAATCGGAACAGAATTGCCAGTAGAGCCAGGGAATGTTGCGTTTTTCAGCCT
>Ga0334888_1004522_pt1 | contig 12534 bp, 9 predicted proteins | sample GraSluR1_MG_FD_207227 | JGI IMG/M metagenome (GOLD analysis project Ga0334888, IMG submission 207227) | Sludge microbial communities from methane-producing bioreactor in Wageningen University, Netherlands - Granular Sludge_3_08-R1 | ecosystem: Engineered > Bioreactor > Anaerobic > Unclassified ...
CATCCGAATGGAAAACTCCATCATGTTCAAAGTCGAAAACAGGGAACGAAAGCACATCGGTGGGCGAGTCTTCCCCCAGATATTCAAGATTCAGTGCCCTTATCTCCTCTTCATCGACCAAAAAGATCGAGAACCTCGCCTCATCCGGAAGGACATTTTCTTCTGAAACGGAAAGGACAAGTTCTCTGGTCACAGGGTCAAGAACCTTTCGCAATCCTGAGACCAGTTCCGGTTTCAAGCGCTTGCTGAAACTTCCCGGTTCGTAATCGATATGGACCTTCACGCATCTTCCTCCGTCTTCGTTTCTTCCGATACAGGGGAAACCCTTCTGGTGTGGTACATGTGTTTAAGGGTTTCCGAGAAAGCTATCTTTATTCTGGTAATATCCTGAAGGGTCAGGGGGACAAGGTCAAGCTGGGACTCGGATATCTTTGTTTCAATGACATTGCTGACCACCTCCTCCAGTTCCTTCGGATTTCTGATGTCACCTGCGGCCGCCCTGACCGCGGCTTCCACTGAATCCGCCAGCATCACCACTGCCGACTCTCTGCTTGCGGGTCGGTTTCCAGGATAACAGAACTGATCCATCTGCAGATCCGGTTCTGTTATGGACGCCTTCTTGAAAAAGTATCCCAGACAGGTGGTTCCATGATGTTCGCTTATAAAAACCCTTATCTTCTGGGGGATCCCGTATTGCCTGGCTATTTCGAGACCCTCCCTTACATGGGAAATTATGATCAGTGCCGACAGGGTTGGCGAAAGTTCATCGTGAGGATTATGTCCTGTCTGCTGGTTCTCCACAAAGAACTGTGGGCGCTTGAGTTTCCCAACATCATGGAAAGATGCCCCTGCCCTTACAAGAAGAGCGTTCATTTTCAACCCCTGGGCCGCCGCTTCCGCAAGGGTCCCAACCATTATTGAATGGTGGTAGGTTCCTGGAGCCTCTATCTGAAGTCTTTTGAGAAGAGGGTGAGACGGATGGGTAAGGTCTACAAGCCTTATAGGAGTGAGGATATCAAAGAATTTTTCCCATAGCGGGAGGGCCCCGATAGTAACAGCAACCCACACGACAGCGGAAAAAACATACGTAACAAGTATCTTCCAGCCGGAGGGCAGGTAAAGGCCCCACATGATCACGTAAACACCGAAGGAAAGCCCCAGACCAAGAAGCAAGAGCTTTCTTATCAGGCACCAGCGGCTGTCGATCCTGGTCATCAGGACATACCCAAGGCTGGCAGTTAATACGGTGGCAAAAACGGAGAGCATCAGGTCCATGGATGAACTCCCGGAGGCTATTACAGAACCAATAACGCCGCCCCATATAAGGAGATGGAACGAAAATGATCCGGGAAGTCCCAGGTAGGCCCAACCTGCAAGAGCAATTATTCCGAGGACGTTCCCCGCAAACCGTGAGGAAACAAACATTGCCAGCCATCCTGTTATCAGGATAAAGATTATGAAGAGCCATTCCCGCCTGTCAAAAGAAAAATCCCTTCTCCCGGTGTACCACCACATCCAGAATATCCATAGAGTCGTCGCCAGAAAGACGAATAAAAGAGTCTTCCATGGTATCTCTCTCTCGGGGTATCCCTGGGCCCTCAGGATAATTGCCATTTCAGGCGAGATCAACTGGCCTTCACGGGCTATAGTCTCTCCGACTCCTATGATCCTCTCGACGGGAACAACTTCAGATGCGACCTGTTGCTTGAATTTAAGGGTAGCCTGGGGATCTTCCTTGAAAGAAGATCCCAGGATATGATCAAGAATCTGGAAAGCGAGATTCTGTTCTGGAACTGAAAGGGGCGATAAACTGAGTTTCTGCCATATGGGGTCATCATCGTCAAGGGCCATTTCAGGTGACCCGATCAACTCTTCAGCGATCATCACGGAAACCGAAATAACCCGATTTCGTGAATCTTCTCCAAGGGCTTCCAGTATCACTGCAAGGGAGTCTGGAAGGGCCTCCCCGTATTCGCCCCTTTCGAGAAGAACGAGCATCCCCTCGGCCTCTTCTCCATGAGCCCTGTCTTTGACAACGACGCCCACAATTTCGGCTATCCTCTGTTCCCGAAGAGCCCTTGTGGCGTTCTCGTCAACGATCTTCATTCTGGAGTGGGCAAAATAGGTCCGTGGTGCCGGCGCTCCCTGACGGAATGAACCGCCGCCCTCGCTAAGCCACCACGAGGCTGCCAACATCAGGACAGCCGCAGATACAACGACAATGGAAGCTAGCCATCTGAAGCGGTATTCGGGGTCCGCTGCCAGTTTGCGGATCATCTTCGCGAGGCTTATAACGAGTGGGCCTTCACTGCTTCTTCTGCTCATATTCCTCGTAGGCCTGGACTATTCTCTGGACAACCTCGTGCCTGACGACATCGGTCTTGTCCAGGGATATAAAGCCTATTCCAGAAATGTCCCTGAGAATATTGCCTACTACCTTGAGTCCGGAATCCTTTCCAGAAGGAAGATCTATCTGGGTGACATCACCTATCACAACAGCTTTAGAACCGAAACCCAGCCTGGTAAGGAACATTTTCATCTGCTCCGGCGTAGTGTTCTGAGCCTCATCAAGTATGATAAAACTGTCGTTCAGGGTCCTTCCCCTCATGTAGGCAAGGGGAGCTATCTCGATAACTTTTTTTTCGACGTATTTCATGAAACGCTCCGGGGAGAACATCTCGTAGAATGCATCATAGAGAGGCCTCAGGTAGGGCTCAACTTTTTCTCTCAGGTCTCCGGGCAAAAAACCCAGGCTTTCTCCAGCCTCAACTGCGGGACGGACAAGGACAACCCTGCTGGCCTTTCCCTCCTTGAGCGCAGCTACAGCAAGCCCGACGGCCAGATATGTCTTGCCAGTCCCTGCAGGACCTATCGCAAAAAGCACATCGTTCTTCCTTATCGCGTCTACGTATCGCTTCTGGCCACTCGTCCTCGGCCGGACAGGTTTACCCCTGTAGGTCATGCAGATCACATCTTCATACATGGGAAGCAGGTCCACAACCCCTTCTTCGGCAAATACGTTCATGGCATAGGTGACCTCTGCGGGTCTAAGAACGTGTCCCCTGCGTGCCACTCCAAGAAGTTGCGAAAGCAGCTCTTCAACCATGACTACCACAGAGGCATCAGGCCCCTGGACAACCAGCGAAAGATCCTTCACGGCTATCCTTACCGGGTAACGCTCCTCGAAAAGCCTCAGGTTCTCGTCTCCCGGACCCAGGAGTCTCGCAAGAACCTCGATACCGGGAGCCTCTATAGCATTTTGCGAAACGCCACTTGCAATTGGCCCCCTGTTAATCTCAGGTTCGATCATAACGATCATTCACTCCCTGCATATCAGCAAAAAACCGGGCGATCTTAGTGTCGTTCAAAAGCGGTCTACAGAGGGTATCCGGCATCATCAACAAGCGGCTCCAACCCGACATCCCGCAGGTTCTCCCTGGCAAACTTCGATACAAGGAAATCTTTTGCCACAGCGGGGAAAAGAGCATAGCTGAGGGCATCTTCCGGCTGGGTTATCCAGGCCCCCATGGATTTGTACACCCCGGGGAGTTCCGGCTCCAGAACTTCTCCGGGCCTGCATGTGATAGGTTTATCGTCGCCAATTACTTTCTTGCGGGTATCCGGATCGACCTTCCCCGGAGGAGTTCCATAATAACCAAGGAAATAATTCCTTACCTCTTTGGAAACTATCTTCCATCGTTCACCGGTAAGAACGTTGAGGGTGGCCTGGGTACCAACAAGCTGGCTTGTAGGGGTAACAAGTGGCGGATACCCCATTTCCTTCCTGACCTTCGGTACTTCCCTGAGAACGTCCTGGAGTTTGTCGAGTGAGTTTTGCTCATTCAGCTGGCTCACAAGGTTGGAGTACATACCCCCGGGTATCTGATAGATCAGGACGTTGATATCCACTCCCTCAAGCCCCATCACAAGGCTGCTGTACTTCTCCCTGACTCTCCTGAAATGCTCCGAGACGGGTATCAGTTTCTCGAGTTTGATCCCTGTATCGAATTCCCCGCCTGAAAGAGCCGCCACCATGGTTTCTGTCGCTGGCTGGCTTGTCCCCATTGCCAGAGGAGATATGGAGCAATCTACCACATCCGCTCCCGCCTGGATGGAAGCATAATAGGCCATGGCCGCCATACCGCTGGTGTAATGGGAGTGAACCTGAACGGGGAGAGATGTTTTTTCCTTTATCGCCCCTACGAGTTTGAACGCATCCATAGGACCGAGCAATCCAGCCATATCTTTTATGCATATCGAATCCGCCCCCATACCTTTCATTTTTAGCGCGAGGTCCGCAAAGTTTTTGAGCGTATGTTCTGGAGATATGGTGTAGGAGATGCACATCTGAAGACTGCTTCCTTCCTTTTTGACCTGATCCGCCGCTATCTCCATATTCCTAAGGTCGTTCAACGCATCGAAAACCCTGATAATATCCAGTCCATTGCCAACAGCCCTCTTGACGAATTCCCGCACCACGTCATCGGCATAGTGTCTGTAGCCGACAACATTCTGACCACGAAGAAGCATCTGAAGCCTGGTCTTTTTGAAACACTTCCTTAAAGTGCGAAGCCTTTCCCAGGGGTTTTCATTCAGAAATCTCATGCATGTATCAAAGGTGGCACCACCCCAGACTTCCAGGGAATGATACCCCGCATCATCCATTTCTTCGGCAACGGGTATCATGTCCTCAGTTCGAAGACGGGTGGCCATTATCGATTGGTGGGCATCCCTCAACGCGGTTTCCGTAATGCCGATCTTTCGGCCAGGGCTGTTTTTGGTCTTTTCCACCATTTCCGGCCTTACTTCTTTTGCTGCTGCAGCACTACCCTTTTCTCTTTTCTCACTCATTTCTTCACCTCCGGCAATGAGTAGCGTCAACAGAACTATCAAGGTTCAGGTTTTTCTTTGCCTTCTGCCAAAGATCCTCAAGTTCTTCGAGGGAATAATCAGACCAGTTCCGATCACTGGACTCCACACTCTCTTCGATAAAACGAAACCTGTCCATAAATTTCCTGTTTGCTCTCTGCAGACTGAATTCCGCTTCATAACCAAGGCGCCTCGAAAGGTTCACCATGGCAAAGAGAAGATCTCCCATTTCCTCCTCTATGCTATCACCGTTGCCAGATGCCACTGCCCCGGACAATTCTTCAATTTCCTCCCGGATCTTGCTGATGACCGGTTCGGTCTCTTCCGGCAGCCAGTCAAAACCCTTCTTAGCCGCACGCTCCTGGATCCTGCGAGCTCTTGCCAGAGCCGGCAGGTTCCTGGGTACACCAGCAAAAACCGACGTGTCGTTATTCCTGGCCTTTCTCTCTTTTTGTTTTATCCGCTCCCAGTTTCTCAGGACAGCGTCGCTGGTATCAATCTTCTGTTCCCCGAAAACATGAGGATGACGTCTGACCAGTTTGCTGTTTAAACCTTCAATTACTTCCGCCAGGCCAAAACGGTTTTCCTCTGCCGCAAGGCAGGAGATAAACACTACCTGCAGAAGAAGATCTCCACATTCCTCTGAAACGGAAGGATCATCGTCTCTTTCAATTGCCTCCACAAGTTCGTAAGCTTCTTCTAGTATACAGGGGCGGAGAGAGTGCATAGTCTGCTCCCTGTCCCAGGGACAACCCCCGGGGCTTCTGAGCTTCTCCATTATCACAAGCAGTTCTTTTATCCTCAAGCTGACCTTTTCGTGATCATTCATTGCCGCGCCTCCGTTTTAACTTCTTCCGATACTTCTATCATACCCGCAAGCTCCAGCATTCCCCTGTATCCGCCGGGGCCGACAATGGTCCCATTTGCCTTTTGCATCCACCCCGCGCGCCGCGGCAGGCGGGATGGATGGTCCACATCAACTGCGGCACATGTTTCTTTGAGACTGCAACGAACGTATTGTAACCCATGATATGCCCCCAGTGTCCTGATCACAGCGGAAGCCAGCATAAACTCCACTGATTGAGGCAAGGGGCCGAACCTTTCGCGCAGTTCGTTTTTCAGTTCTTCCGTCTCTTTAATATCCGAAACCTTGAGCAACCTCCTGAAAATAACAATTCTCACACTTGACTGGGGTACATAAGTGCTTGGGAGAACCACGGGTAAACGAATATCCATTTTGACCACCGGAACCGTTTTTTTGTCTGATGCCAGAGATATCTCCTCCTCAAGCATCTTGAAGTAGGAGTGGTAACCAACCTTTTCCGCGTGTCCGTGCTGCCTCGTCCCGGCTATCTGTCCGCCACCCCTTATTTCCATATCTCTCCTGGCGAGGGCAAAACCACCTTCATCTCCGTCCATACCAGCAATAGCCTCAAGCCTCTCCATGGCCTCACGGGGAAGGCTGACGTCGGCCGGGTAAAAGAAAAGCGCGTAAGCCTGCGCTTCCCGGCGTCCTACTCTACCTCGCAACTGGTACATCTGGGCCAGGCCGAGATCCTGGGCATTGTCTACAACAAGGGTGTTGGCACCGGGCAGATCAAGACCGCTTTCTATAATCGTCGTGCATACCAGAAGATCCGTTTCCCTTGAAGCAAATCTGGACATAGCCTCTTCCAGTGCCCTCTCGTCCATCCTGCCATGAGCAATGTCCACCACCACACCAGGGAACTGTCTCCTGATACCGGAGGCCACTTTCTCAATGCTCTCGATGCGGTTATGAACATAGAACACCTGGCCTCCCCTGGCGATCTCCCTGATCACGGATTCCCTGAACAGATCGTCCCTCCAGGGTCCAGCATAGGTCATTACCTGCATCCGGTTGTGAGGGGGCGTGGATATGACCGAAATGCTTCTTAATCCACCCAGGGCCATCTGCAATGTCCTGGGTATGGGTGTTGCAGAAATACTCAAAACATCCACTGAGGGGTCGATCTTCTTGAGCCTTTCCTTGTGAAGCACCCCGAACCTGTGCTCTTCGTCAATTATTATCAGCCCGAGATTTTTTACCTTAAGGTCCCCCTGAAGCAGTTTGTGTGTTCCGAAAACAACATCAACAAGGCCCGATTCCAAATCTCTTTTGACCTCATCCTGCCTCTTCTTTGGCACAAACCTTGAAAGCACTTCACTCCGAACAGGAAGGCCGGTGATCCTGGATATGAATGATTCGTAATGCTGTGATGCGAGTAATGTCGTGGGAACAAGGAAAAGGGTCTGTTTGCCCGACTCGGCCGCTTTAATTGCAGCCCTGAACGCCACCTCTGTTTTCCCGAACCCGACATCCCCGACCAGTAGTCTCTCCATGGGAAAACTGTTCTCCATATCCTTTTTGACGGCTTTTATGGCCGATATCTGGTCTGCGGTCTCGATAAAAGGAAAACCCTTTTCAAAATTCCGCATTATTTCTCCGTCGGGAGGAAGGGGTATCTTGGATGCCGACTCCCTCGCTGCGTATAGGGAAATAATCTGACGGGCGGCTTCCTTTGCCCTTTCCCTGGCCTTCGCCGCATTCTTTTTCCAGGCTTTCCCTCGCAGGCTGTCCAGTTCACGATCTTCTCCGACAGGAAGCGGATAGGGTGAGATCTTGAACAACTGCACCAGAGGCATCATAAGCCGCCGGTTTTCGGCGAACTGGAGAACAAGGCAGTCCCTGTCCATGCCGCCTGAGGAGATCCTTTCGATACCCAGGTTCCTGGCGATGCCATAATCTTCGTGGACAACGTAGTCCTGATCCTCGATCCTTTCCTCCCACTCTCTGGGAGGGATCCGGGTAACCTTTCCCCTGGAAATGACGGGGACGATACCTGTGAGGTCGGAGTCGGACAAAAAGACCTTTTTTTCGGTCCGGTCGCAGAAACCGCCGGAAATGTTTCCTCTCTTCCCCACAACACCATTTATCCCGGCCCATTCGAGCATAAGGTCGCTGGATGATAACACCGTGACATGGAAACCGTCATTCTTCCAACCTCTTACGAATGACTCGGCCGCATCAAGTTTCCCCCTGAACGAGGGTATTTCCGAAATATCCAGCCGATAAGAAGAGCCCTCAATTGCTTTTGTCAAATGAAAGGATCTGTTGCTCCTGAAACCGTATTCGACCTTTTCCCATTCTTCAAGGGAATCAATACCGATATTGCCCGCAATGCCATCCCACAGCCATTTGTACGCCTCGGCAGACCGTGATATCGCCCGCCTTTCCACGAAAATAATCTTGGCAGAAGGCGGTATCATTGCCTGAAAGGTTTTACGGGTTCCCCGCTTCAGCGAAAGAAGTTTCGTGACACCCACAGGCGATATGTTTCTCTGGGTCGCAGGATCAAAGATCCTTATACTTTCCACCCTGTCGTCGAAAAACTCGATCCTCAGAGGATACCTGTAGGAGGGGTCAAAAAGATCAACAATACTTCCCCTGCTGACGAACTGGCCCTCCTGCCAAACAAGGTCCGATCGTTCGTACCCGGAGGCAAGGGCCCATTCCAACAGTACATCCCTGCCCGCCTCGATGCCCTCTCCTATCTCTATCCTCTCCGACGGAAGCAGAAGCGGCGCCATTACAGCGGGAGCGGTGGCTGCCATTAGATCTCCAGACGCGAGCCATTTCATTGTGCTGCATCCCCGCTCCATTCTTATAGCATCGTTAATTATCAGTTCTTTGGAAAGGGGTATCTCGGATAGAGCCTGGATGTCTTTTTCCGGAACAAGTTGTTCCCAGTCAGCGACGAATTGAGCCAAAACCCGCCTGTCGGGAAGAATTACCAGGGCCGGCCCTTCCAGATCCCTCATAGCCCAGCACCACGCAGCGGTGCCGGCGGGGATGTGAACCGTATTCGTTCCGGTGGTAACTGTATTGGAAATGCTACTCAGAGAATCTGCCGATCCTTTTCTGTCGATTCCGTTCATTACTGTTTTCTCCATAAAAAGAATGGCGAGGTTCCCCCCGCCATATCAGTCTCGGTCACCGGATCTGTTCTCTCGTGGATGGTCGGGAGGGGCATTGGTCACTCTCATGGTCTCCTCGGGTCCCCTTGATATCCACAAAAGAACCGAATCCGAGGCTCTGTCACAAATTGACGGCAAAAGAGAGAGTTCCTCCCGGGTGAAGGGGTCAGTAACATAATCTATCAGTTCGCGGTCAGGATCACTGCCTCCGATCCCGATGCGTATCCTCGCTATCTCGGCAGACCCCATATGCCCTATTACCGAGATCATTCCCCGGTGGCCCCCGGCCGAACCCCCAGGCCTGAAGCGAATTCGTCCAAATGGAAGAGCAATGTCGTCATAAACAACAATGATATCTTCCAGATCGATCCCCAGGCTACGGACAGATCTCTTCACAGCTACGCCACTAAGGTTCATATAGGTCATTGGCTTCAGCAAAAAGACCTTGTGGTCATCGACCTTACATGGACCCCAAATTTCACTCTCGCGGGTAGAGGACCATCTGGGAGCGGACAACCTCTCCCTGAGAAGGTCGATCACATGCCACCCCGCATTGTGTCGTGTCCAGGCGTACCTGGAACCCGGGTTGCCCAGACCTGCGACCAGAATCACAATAGGGCTCAAGCCTCCTCTTCTTTGGCCTTGCCCTTCGATACTACCTGAACCTCAGTTTCTTCTTCCTCTTCCTCATCAGTCTTCTCGGCCTCGGCCCTTGCATGCCCTATAGCTACCACAATTGTTTCTTCAGAAAGATCGAGCACAGCGCTTCCCGGCATTTCGAGATCAGATATACGAACTGACCCGTCAATTTTGAGCGATGAAATGTCTACAACGATCGAATCAGGGATCTCCTTGGGGAGAACTTCCATCTGGATCTCGTGGATCATCTGCTCGAACACGCCACCCTGTTTGACTCCGATACATTTCTCCCTTCCCGCTATCTCGACGGGGACGTTGACCATGATCTTGTGTCCCTTCTTCAGCTGGAAGAGATCAACATGAAGGATCTTTCCCGTCAGGGGATCTCTCTGAAGATCTCTCATGAGACAGGAGGCCTTCTTGCCACCCGGCACATCCACTTCAAGACGGGCTGTCTCCCAGCGTCCCGAGTTGGCAAGGGGTGAAATTCTGGCGGAGGAGACCTGGAAGGGAACGGCACCATCGATTCCCGGACCGTAAAGCACCCCCGGGATCTTCCCCTCGTTCCTTATTTTTCTGCAGGCCTGTTTGCCCGAAGTCTCTCTCTTTTCCAGTTTGATTCTTTCTGCTGTATCCATGAAGCTCCCTCCTTGATTTTGTCGGCTTTTTCGATGAACCGACCTGGGTCTATCTGAAAAGAATGCTGACGGAATGATCCGAATGAATCCTGCTTATGGCCTCCGCGAAAAGTGGTGCTATCGAAAGGGTTGTTATCTTGTCTATGTTCTTCTCTTCTGGAACCGGTACCGTGTTGGTAAGGACAAGTTCATCGATCGGCGATCCCGCGATACGGTCTATAGCCGGCCCCGAAAGAACGCCGTGAGTGGCGCAGGCGTAGACTTTTCTGGCTCCCCGTGATATCAGGGCTTCGGCGGCCTGAACCATCGTTCCTGCCGTATCGATGATGTCATCCACAAGAATGGCGATCTTGCCATCAACATCACCGATAATTTCCATGACCTCGCTGAAATTTGCCACTTCGTGGGATCGTCTCTTGTCAACAATGGCAAGGTCGGCGTTGAGGTGAACCGCAAACCTTCTTGCCCTCACAACTCCACCGATATCAGGGGATATTACCACTATCTTGTCTTTTTCAAGATCGTTCTTGAAAATATCCCTGAAATAGGCCGCAAGCAACGGGATCCCCGTAAGATGATCCACCGGGATGTCAAAGAATCCCTGTATCTGGCCTGCGTGGAGATCGGCCGCAATTACCCTGTCCGCTCCAGCCTTTTCGATGAGGTTAGCAACAAGTTTCGCGGTTATTGGTTCCCTCGCCTTGGTTTTTCGGTCCTGTCGGGCATACCCGAAATAGGGCGTTACAACGTTTACCCTGTACGCGGACGCTCTCCTCATCACATCGATCATGACCAGAAGCTCCATCAGGTTTTCGTTGACGGGATCACAGGTTGGCTGAACGACATATACATCGGCCCCCCTTACGCTCTCCTCCACCGAAACGCCAATTTCCCCATCGGAGAAACGGAAAAGACTGGCCGTAGCAACTCCTACTCCCAGATTCTCGCATACAGACCTCGTGAACTGGGGGTGGGCCGTCCCTGAAAAAATCTTCAGTTCCCGCAACTTTGAGGCCACTTTCATTCTCCTTCCTCTTTGGGTCCCTTGCGTCTTGCGGACCATCCTTCAATATTTTTTTGCCTCGCCCTGCCGATCGCGAGGCTTCCGGGCGGAACATCCCTGGTTATAACTGAACCAGCCGCTGTATAGGCCCCCTCACCAAGGGTTACCGGAGCAACCAGCATAGTGTCACTCCCTACGAAACACCCATCACCTATGACTGAGGGGTTTTTCTTTACGCCATCATAGTTGCAGGTAATGGTCCCTGCCCCTATGTTAACATCCTCACCGAGGGTCGCGTCCCCTACGTAGGAAAGGTGTGGGACCTTGGACCTTTTTCCTATGACGCTTTTCTTTACCTCGACGAACTTGCCGACGTAAGCACCCTCCCGCAGTACCGAACCCTCCCGAATAAATGAAAAGGGCCCAATGCGGGCGTCATTCTGTATCTCACTGTCATTCAGGACAACGTGACCCAACAAATGGACATTTTCCCCTATAATCGAGTTCCTGACAATAGAGAAACTTCCGATACGGGAACCCTTCCCCAGAGAGGTGTCACCCCACAACTGAACAAAGGGATCCAGCATCACGTCCTCCCCCAGTCTTACCCCGGGACCTACCCATACCGACTCCGAGTCTACGCATTTAACCCCGCAACTCATGTGCTTCGCAAGGATCCTTTTGCGAAGCCTTCTGGACATGACATCCAGTTGCTGCGGATCGTTGACCCCTTCGATCTCTTCCGGGTCGGGGCATAACAACATGCGGATCTTTTTCCCTTCCTGGCACAGGTCATGAATAACATCGGTGAGATAGTATTCACCCTGGGCATTGTCTTTGCCGAGGGAATCGATATGCTCCAGAAGGACCGTGGTCCGGAACGCATAGATCCCCCCGTTGACCCGTCCACACTTTTTTTCATGCTCCATTGCATCCTTTTCTTCTACTATGCGAAAACCCTTTTCTGTGTGGATTACTCGTCCGTACCCGGATGGATCGTCGGGTTCGAAGACAAGAAAGGAACAATCCTCATCTCCTTCGAGATGCCTGGAATGAAGCATGGAAAGAGTTTCCCTGCCTAAAAGAGGGACATCACCCGGAATTATCAGTACATGATCGAACCTGCTTATCCATTTCCTGGCAGCAGCCACGGCATGACCGGTACCAAGCTGTTGTTTCTGTTCTATTACCTCTGAACCAGGCCACGATTTTTCAAGATAGGCCGACACCTTGTCGCTTCCGTGCCCAACCACTACGCCCCTGCCCGAGAAATCCGGCGAATCCGTTGAAACCAGCGGGTAATACAGAAGGGGTTCCTCAAGAAGGGGCAAAAGGACCTTGGGTGTATCGCTCTTCATGCGAGTCCCCTTGCCTGCTGCGAGTATAAGA
>Ga0334888_1004535_pt1 | contig 12502 bp, 10 predicted proteins | sample GraSluR1_MG_FD_207227 | JGI IMG/M metagenome (GOLD analysis project Ga0334888, IMG submission 207227) | Sludge microbial communities from methane-producing bioreactor in Wageningen University, Netherlands - Granular Sludge_3_08-R1 | ecosystem: Engineered > Bioreactor > Anaerobic > Unclassified ...
GGTACCACTGGCGCAGCCCCTCCACCGTGTCGGCGGGCAGCGTCACTTGATGTTTTTTTGCCAGTTGCAGCAGTGTGGCGGGTTGAATAGCCCCTTCCAGGTGCACATGCAACTCCACCTTGGGCATTGCGCGAATGTAGTCATCGAAGGACATGGAAATCACCTATCTTGTCAATTGTATTTCTTGCGCCACGCGCTGCGCCAGCAACTGCACACCGTGCGGGGTAAGATGAATGGCGCTGTTGGTAAATTCTTCCTCTGGCGCCAGGTTCCAAACGTCCAGGCACTGCCAGCCGCCCTGCCGGCAAAGCTGTTCCAGCAGTTCGCGGTACTGGTCATAAGCCCATCGCGGATAGTAGAAATTATACCGAATGTCGCTGTTTGCGCCGCTGCTGATCATGACCGGCTCGTTCACCAGCAGCACGGGCGCGCCGGCGGCCTGCATGCCCGCCCCCAGCGCATCCAGTGCCAGGCTGTCCGGCTCCAACGTGGGCGGGGTGCGGTTGTAGAAGCTCTCGTCGGCTTCCAGGTCGCGCTGCGCGGGTGGAAATTCGGGCGGGTACACCTGGTCGATGCCGGTGGCAGCCCACAGCACGCCGTAGAGCTGCAAACGCAGCAGGTCCGCCAGGGCGCGGCGCTGACCGATGAGGGTGCTGCCCCACAGTTCTGGGCGGATCAGGGCCGGGTCGGCCGGGTCAATCGACAGGTTGTACTGCTGCGCCAGGTCATCGATGCGCGCGGCGTTGTTGGCGACCAGCGGCGAAGCCAGTTGCTTTTCGCGGGGAAACGCCTCCAGCGTGACCAGCCACACCACCAGGTCGGGCTGGTAGCGGCGCGCCTCTTCCAGAATCATCACGTCTTTTGTCAGCGACAGGGTGGGATAACCCAGGTTGTAAAAACGCATGGCGCGCCCGTCGGCAGCCGTGAGCTGCATGGCGGTGAGCTGCCCCGCCAGGGTTTCCTGCGGTTTCAGCAGCGTGCCCCAGGTGGACGAATCGCCCACCACCAGCACGCGGAACTCGTCTGCGTCTTTGGGCGCGGCGCTGATCTCATGCGCGGCGAACATGGCTTCAACGCTGTACAGGCTCAAATTGTAAGCCTGCTGCGGGTCTTCGCCAAAGGGAAAACGCTGCCGCCCGGGGAACAGGCGATTGTAGGCTGAGAGTGTTCCCAACGCGGGCAGCGGCTGCACGGCGGCAAACAGCAGGTTGAGCGCCGCAAACAGCAGTGCGGCTTTGATCAGTACATTGCGCACAAAGCGTCCGTCCAAAAGTTTGTACCTCTTACTGCACGGCGCGGCGCACCGCGTCCAGGGTTTTCAATCCGGTGTAGTTGCGCACGTCCCAGCCGTCGGGCGTGAGATAGACATTCTCACGGTCGGCGTCCAGACCGTGGTTGGGCAAATGGTTGGCAGCCGACCAGAAGTTCCACAACGGGATGTCGTAATCATACGCCACGCGCGCCGTGGCGGCATTGATGCTGTGATCCAGTTCCACGTTGTCAGCCTTGGTGGAAAGGATGGGCAGCGTGCCGTTGGCGATGATCAGGTCGATGATCTGGCGCAGGTAGCCTTCATAGGCTTCGGCCGAGGCGCCGGGCTTCCAGTTGGTGCCCAGGTTGACAAACATGATGCTGGGCTTGCGCACGCGCAGTTCGCACTGCACGGGGTTCTCGTTGGGTTCGCAAGACTCGGGGTCGGCCCACATGGCAGTCAGCGCCGAGGGGGCGCTCAGACCGTCGCGCACCGCCAGGCTGGTGCGCGAAAACGAGCCGCGGTAGTATTCGATGGTTTCCAGCAAGTCGGCGGCGTCGCTGCTGATGGGATTGCGGCTGGTTTCGTAGATACCCAGAAACACGTTGGGAGCGCTCTGGCAGTCGCCCACCACCGAGAAGGCGTGCGCATCGTTGCCGTTGGCAATGCCGCGCTGATAAATCTCGCGCGCCGTGGCGCTGACCGTGGGAATGACCGCCCAGCCGGACCAGTCGCGCGGTTTGAGGCGCTCGTCGGGTGTGGGTGAAAGTTCCACGGTGGGCTCCAGGCTGGGCGCCGTGGTCGGCTGCAGGGTGGCAGTGGGCTGCGCGGTGGCGCTTGGTTCCAGCGTGGCGGTGGGAGGAAGGCTGGTTGGTGCAGCCGTGGGCGGCTCAACGACAGCGGTGGGCTGCGCCGCCGGGGCTGCGCAAGCTGCCAGGCTGAGCACACATGCCAGCCCGGTTAAAGTCCGTAACAAGTTTGATCTAAGCAAAATTCTCCTCCAAACCTCTACAGCCCGAACAGACGCTGCAGTACCTGTAAAGAAATGTGCGGCGCGGGCAGGGCAAACCACACCCAGCCCAGAGCCACATAGTGAAAAGTTAAAAGTACATTCGCCACCGGCATCACGCGCCGCCAGAAAGGCTGCGCTTGCAGCGCGGCGGCGCGCGCCCGCAGCGTCTCAGACCAGCGGTTTTGAACAAATTGCCCCAGCCCGTGCCACAATCCCCACAGCACAAAATTCCAGGTCACGCCGTGCCACAGACCGATCAGCAGCATGGTGCTGACCTGGGTGATCAGGATCACCGCCCACGGCGGCAGGCTCTTGCCCGAACGGCGCAGCCCCCTGGTGAGCGGGTTGAAGTAGTAGGCGCGGAACCACTGGGTGAGGGTCATGTGCCAGTTGTTCCAGAACTGGGTCAGGTTGGGCTTCAGGTAGGGGCGGTTGAAGTTCTCCGGCAGCTTCACGCCCAGCAGCCGCCCCAGCCCGATGGCGATATCGGTGTAGCCGCTGAAGTCGAAATAGATTTGAAAGCTATACGCATAGAGCAACACCCACATCCAGCCCGTGCTGCCGGTTTGCAGCGCGTTGCTGCCGTTGAGCGCAATCAAGGCCAGGCTGTCTGCCAGGGCGAATTTTTTGAACAAACCCACCGCCAGGCGCTGCCCGCCCTGCACAAAGTCGTCAGCCGCAGGCTCCAGCGGACGGCGCAGGTCTTGCAGAAAACGCTCCAGGCGGTCGATGGGACCGGCGGTGAACGCCGGGAAAAACAGGGCATACACCAGGTATTCCTGCAAACTGACCGCGGGCAGGCGCCCGTTTTGCCGGTCGCGCAGGGTGTGAATCAGGCGAAAAGCGATGTAGGAAAAACCCAGCCAGCGCACGTCAAATGCCGAAGCGCGCTCGGCTGACTGCCCCGCAGCCGTGCGCAGCAGCCCGCTGGCAGCGGTTGCCAGAGCCGGGGTTTTGAGCACCACCAGCAGCGCCAGCAGAATCACGATGCCACCGCTCAACAGGCGTACAGACGGCTGCTTGAGGCGGAACAGTATCCACCCCAGCAGCACGAAGATGCCCACAAAAATAAGCACCTGTCCCAACTGCGGCGGGCGCGAGGGGGTGAGAATGCCTTCCAGACCTAGCGAGCGGGTCAGCGCCACGCCCAACGCCACTACCGCCAGTACCCCGGCGGCGATCAGGTTGGCGCGCCCGCCGCGCGCCTCGGGCGGTGCCGTTAACAGCCAGCACAGCGCCGCCAGCGCCAGGGTGAGGGTGGGCAGCCAGTAATCCAGGTAGCGTACCGGCAGGGCGGGCTGCATCCAGTAGATTGCCAGCGCACTGGCAGCCAGCAGCGCCCAACCGCGTCCGCGCCGGCTGAACAGCAGGCGGATGAGCAGCGCGGCTGCTATCAAGATCAGGATATTGATTAACGCCATCTAAAAACCCTGATAAATCCACAGCGGCGCGCTGTCAGCCGTCATCACCAGCACGGCAATGACGATCAGGCACAGCAGCAACGCCCACAGGTTCTCACGGTTGAATAACCAGCGCATGGTTTATTGGTAGCCGCACACCAGCGACTCGCCCCCCTCTTTGACAACTTTGTAGGTGCGCCCGCCCAGGGGCAGTTCCTGCTGCTCGTTGCCGTAGGTGGCTTGCACCGAACCGCTGCACTCCACCAGGGCGGTGTCGCCGTCCGAGCCGGTCTGCTTGCAGGCGGCGTCTTTCAATGAAGCGTCCACGCCGATGAAGGAATCCAGTTCCATCATGGCTTGCTCTTCCCAGTCTTTGCAAGACAGGGTGGACAATTTGGCTGAATCTTCGTCCACCAGCGCCTGCAAATAGGCTTCCACCGCCCTGGGCGCTTCGTCGCTGCTTCCGCCGCCGCAGGCTGCCAGCATTGCAGCCGCCAGCAGGAATAAAATTGTCAATAAGGTCATCCGGCGCATCATTTCTCCTCCGTAAAAAAACAAATCACGAAACTCTCGAACGGTTCGAAAAACACGAAATTTATTTATTTTCCTATTTCGTGTATTTTGTGGATTTCGTTGTACTAGATCAAATCGTATGTCATTTCGAACCCCGACTCTTGCCCGTGTGCAATGAGGAATGAGAGTAAGGGGTGAGAAATCCTGGTGTTCCTCTTGCAACCGTGACGTTGGACGATCAACGCCCAGATTTCTCCTCGCGCGCAAAGCGCGCATAAAGCCCAAATCCATTGCGCTCGTCGAAATGACAGAATCGTTTCTTAAATCCTGCTGAATTATAGTCGCAGAATGCAAAATTATAGCCGCGCTTTCCTGTACAATCAACGCATGGAGCCATACTTCGCGCGCGATTACACCGGCGGCGCCTTTGTGCTGTTCGGCGCCCAGCACCTGCTGGCACTGGCGTTCATCGCCGGCGCCTGCCTGCTGATCGTGCGCCTGCGCGACCGCTTCAGCCCGCGCGCCAGGGTGATCACGCGCTGGTCGCTGGCGGCCCTCATCTACCTGAGCGAAGGCTCATGGCACCTGTGGATGCTGTCCATCGGCGCGTGGAGCGTGCAGGGCATGCTGCCGCTGTGGCTGTGCAGCCTCACCTCGTGGACGCTGCCGCTGCTGCTGATCGGCAAGCAGCGCTGGTATTTTCAGTGGGTCTATTCCATGGGCATCATCGGCGCCAGCATGGCGCTCTTGCAGCCCGACCTGATGATCTACGGCTTCCCTCACTTCCGCTTCATCGAATACTTCACCCTGCACGGGCTGATCATTATCAGCATCGTCTATTTCGTCAGCGTCGAGGGCTGGCGTCCCACATTCAAAGCCCTGCCGGGGGTGCTGCTCGCCACCAACCTGTGGTGGGGGCTGTGCGCGCTGGTCAACAGCCGCCTGGGCAGTAACTACATGTACACCCAGGGTAAACTGCCCACCCCCAGCCTGCTGGACGTGCTCGGTCCGCACCCGTGGTATTTACTGTGGATGGAGGTGATTGGGGTGGTGTTATGCGTGCTGCTGGTGATGGTGGGTGAGAGAAAAGAGAATGCCTAAAAACAGAAAAGTAAAATTGTTTATTATTTTTTCAAAATGGCATTAAATTCTTCCGGGGTCATTTCCATTTCACGTAAAATTTCTCTAATCAATGGGCGTGCCAAAGCTCTTGATCCATGATTGGGCAAGGTGGTGGTTCTTCCATCCGGGTGACGATAAAAAACGTGGCTGCCCCTTTGTCGAGCCACGATAAATCCCAATTTAATTAATATCCTGTCCATCAATGCAAAATTGATAACAGGCAAACGGCTCATGAATCTACCTCGATTTGTTGAAGTCCAACAAAACGGGGTAATTCAGAAATTGAATCACCATATTCTTCCAGGCAAAGTTGCAGCACTTCTTTCAAATTCACCTGCAGCTCATCCAGGGTGGCTCCCTGTGTATGCGCTCCCGGAATGCCGGGCACAATACCCACATACATTTCGGTCTCAGCGTCCCATTCCACATAGGCAGTGAAGAGGCTCATTTCACACTCCTTTTGGTTCCTGTTCACATTTATTATAGCAGTTTCGTTATCATTAATTTCCCTGTGGGTTGGCTTACTCGCCCACTTTATGTAGTTGCGCTTAAGCCGCGCCTGGCCGGCATGGGAACCTTCACTTCATAACAAACGATTAAAGTCGTTACTATAAAAACTTTTCGCGTATTTCGTGGATTTCGTTGTGATCCCCCTCCCCTGCTAACAAAACTGCAAAACCGTACATCACACCGCGTGATACAATCAAAAAAATTTCTTAAAGGCGGGCAACATGAACCCAACCCTTCGCAAATCGTTGATGCACCTCAAAACCAACCGCATTGTTTTGCTGATGCTCATTCTCGTTTTCACCCTGGCAATGCCCCTCTCATCGGGCGCCGTGCTGGCGCAGGACGAAAGCCCCACCCCGGCTCCCAGCCTGCCGGCTGACGCTGCCGGTGAGACTCCCGGCGACCCCACCGCACAACCCATCGATGAGAGCGCAGCCCCCACTGAAACGCCCGCCGAAGCCGAACCCACGCCCACCGAGGCGCCAACCACAGCCCCCGATGTTGCCCCCGACGAAATGCAAGCCTCCGCGCCCGACTGGCGCGTGGAATACGACCTGTCGTACACCCCGCTGCAAGTCGCCTATGAAGGCGGGCGCGAAAGCCTGGAAGCCCGCCTGAATGCCTACTTCACTGACGCGCTGAGCCCGCTGGGGGCGACCCACCAACTGACCGCCGTCGACAGCGCCGAAGGAGCCGCAGCCTACCTGCTGACCCTTAGCGGCAGCGGCGGCGCCGCGCAATTGCGGCAGGTGCTGCAAAACGCGCTCAGCGATGAGTTCTACTTCCTGGGCGGCATTGCCAGCCTGGAAATCAGCGGTGAAGCACACAGCGGCGCCAACTGGCAGTTAAAACTGGACTCCAACATCACCACCCCTTTCAAATGGCAGGTGGAATCCAGCGAACGGGTCGTCGAAACCGTTCCCAGTGATTATCAGCACGTCAGCAACTTGAAAGGCGCGCCCGGGCACCAGGTGTTTTCGTTGAGCAACACCGACGGCGGCAGCGCCGTGCTGCGTTTGAAATACGCGCCCGCCTGGGACGCCGCCCAGCCCGCCGACCGCCGCATGTACCTTTCGGCTCCCCTCAACCAGGATATCGACCTCAGCACGCTCATTGCCTCGGGTGATGGTCGGGAGGAACCCCCGCCGCTGTCGGAAGAGCTGGCGGATGACCCCAACAGGGTCTGGGCGCAGGGAACCCTGCCCGCCTACTTTGACTGGCGCGAACACGGCGGCGTGCCTGACGAGGTGCGCTACCAGGGCACCTGCGGGAGTTGCTGGGCGTTTGCCACCGTGGGTGTGATGGAATCAGCCATGCTGATCAACGGCGTCTCAGCCGACCTGTCTGAGCAGTTCCTGGTATCCTGCACACTCAATCACAACAAGGGCTGCAAAGGCGGCTACTCCGACAGCCACAAATACCACGTTTCCACCCTGGCGCAGCAGCAAACCGCCGCCGGCGCCGTGCTGGAAGCGGATATGCCCTATGCAAACACTTATACCAAAGTCGAAGCCCCCTGCCAGACCGTCAACCACCCCTACCGCCTGGCCAAATGGTACCGCATCACCTCCGACTGGACAACCATTCCTTCGGTGGAAACCATCAAACGCACCATCTACACCAAGGGACCCATCACGGTAACGGTCTGTGTGGGCGAAGAATTTCATGCTTACAGATCATGGTCTGGTATTTTTACCACCAATGAAGCCTCCACCTGCGGTTCCAACAAAATCAACCACGCCGTCATCCTGGTGGGCTGGGGCACCGACCCCACCTACGGCACCTACTGGATCCTGCGTAATTCATGGGACACCTGGTGGGGAGATGACGGCTACATGTACATAAAAGCCGGCACCTCCAACGTCGGCATGGACGCCACCTACGTCGAATACCTGCCCCTGCCCGACCGCATTGCCCCCATGGTCAAAAAGATTGACACCTCCAGCCACACCCCCGATAACAAGATCGTTCAAAATGAACAGGTGGGCGTCTCGGTCACCAAGGTCTACGCCGTTTTCGATGAAGCCATGAATTCCGATTCCATCATCGACCCCGCCAACTACAGCCTGGTCAACCTGGGCGCTGATAACGCACCGGGCGGCGGCGATGATGCAGCCGTGACCATCAACAGCGTCACCTACACCGCTTCATCTTACACCGCCACCTTGAACGTCAACGGCGGCGCGGCTCTGCCCAACGCCAGCTACCTGCTCACCATCTCGGGCAGTGCCAACGTTAAAGACAAGGTCGGCAACCTGCTGGACGGCAACGGCGACGGCATTGCCGGCGGTAATTATGCAATGGCGTTCACCATCAGCATCAAACCACCCGCGCCGCTGCTCACCGCGCCCGCCAGCAGCGCCTACACCAATGACCAGACCCCGCAGTTCACCTGGAATGCCGCCAATTTTGCGGTTTCTTATGAATTTCAATTGGATGATACTTCCAACTTCTCTTCTCCGCTGATTGCTCAAAATGTCGGCTCGGCTACCACTTACACTTCAGCCCTCACCCTGCCGGCCGGCAAATACTACTGGCGCGTGTTCGGCATCAACCGCTACGCAGCCGCCGGAGCCGCCAGCAGCCGGTACTTCACCATCGACATCACCCCGCCCCCCGTTCCCGTGCTGAAGTCGCCCGCCGACGCCTTCAGCTACAAAGGCACGCCTACCTACACCTGGGGCGCATCAACCGGCGCCAAGTACTATCAGTTCCGGTGGTTTGGCGAGAGCAGCACCTCGTACACATCACCTGTGCTGACCGCCGCCAAGCACAAACCGCCCACCCAACCGCTGGGCGCCTACACCTGGCAGGTGCGCGCCGGAGACCTGGCGGGCAACTGGAGCGATTGGAGCAGCGCCCGCCCGCTCACCGTTATAGCGCCCATTCCGGCGGCGCCGGTGCTGGCTGCGCCTGCCAACGGGCTCAATACCATCGACCGCTCCCCCGAGCTGGATTGGAATGACGTGGATTACGCCGTCCGCTATGAAATCCAGGTGGCTGCCAGTTCCAAATTCAGCCCGCTGCTGCAAAGCAACAATGAACTCTCCACCAGCACGTTCACCCCGGCTGACCTGGCAGACGGTAAATACTACTGGCGCGTACGCGCTTTCAACGTGAACAACGAACCGGGCAAGTGGTGCAGCCCGCGCAGTTTCGTGGTCGATAATGTCGCCCCGCTGGCGCCCATGCTGGTTGCCCCGGCTGACAGTATCATCGCCAAAGGCACTCCCACCTACTCGTGGAAAGCTGCCACCGGCGCCAAATACTACCAGTTCCGCTACCTCACTGCGCCCGACACGGTGATCTACACCTCACCGGAGCAGATTTCCACCAGCCACAAGCCGCCCACCCAGGCGCCAGGCACCTACATCTGGCAGGTGCGCGCCCGCGACCTGGCGGGCAACTGGGGCGCGTGGAGCGCCACCCGCACCATCACCATCATCCCCACCGTGCCGGCGGCTCCCAAACTGATCAGTCCGGCTTCCGGCTCGTCCACCAGCGACACCACGCCCGATTTATCGTGGAACGCTGTGGCTTACGGCAACACCTACGAAATTCAAATCGATAACTCCTCCGGGTTCGGCTCGCCCGATTACAGCGACACAGGCATCGGCGGCGCCACCTACACTGCCGGGCCGCTGGCTGCCGGCAAATGGTACTGGCGCGTGCGCGCCGTCAACTCGCTTAACCAAACGGGCGCGTGGAGTTCTTATCGCTCTATTACTGTCACGCCGTAAACAAAATTCACTGGCAAACATCACGAGCCGCCCGTTTGGGCGGCTCGCATGTTTTTTTATCCCTGTACAAATCTGGAAGCGGTGATTTGATGAAACAGGCGGCGCGCAAGCCTGCCTGCCGCAAAATGATCATCTACATCCATCCGTGTTGATCTGTGGTTTCAAAGCCCATCGCCACAATTCACAAATGCGCTGATTTCAAATTATCGCAAGAGGAAACCTGATGCCAAGCCAAAAAACACATCCCGCTTAAACTTCTGCCCGTTTTCCGCCGACTTGCGGAAAACGGGCAGTTGGGAGTTTGCCAATTGTAAAAACGAAATCAGTCGATCAGGCTTTAACCTTGGCGCGGTAAGAGCTGATCAGCACCGCCAGGAACATGATGATGCCGCGCACCACATACTGGGTGTAGATGTCGAAGTTGAGCAGGGTCATGCCGTTGGTGATGACGCCCATGAAGATGATACCGATCAGGGTGCCCCACACGGTGCCGATGCCGCCCGACATGCTGCTGCCGCCGATCACCACCGCGCTGATCACGTCCAACTCCCAGCCGCGGCCAAAACTGAACGAGCCCGCCATCACCTGCCCCGAGTTCATAAAGCCCGAAATCACCGCAAAAATCTGCACGGCCACAAAGGCAATGATTTTGGTTTTGCCCACGTTGATGCCGCTCAAGCGGGCCGATTCGGGATTGCCGCCCACCGCGTACACCGAGCGCCCGGTGGTGGTGTAATTCATGATAAACAAAATGACCAGGAAGGAAATGATCAGCACAATGGCCGGGATGGGTACGCCGTTCTGCCCGCCCACGCGCCCCATGCCGAGCTGGTTGAACCACTGCGGGAACTGGTTGGCAATGGGATAGCCGCCCGACACAATGCCCGCCAGGCCATACAGCGCATTCAGCGTCACCAGGGTAACGATGAAGGCCGGCATGCCCATGCGATGCTGGAAGGTGCCGTGCAGCCAGCCAATGAGAATGGCCACCGCAAAGGAGATGAGAATGCCGATCACACAGGCTGTGTTGAGGTCCATGCCGCCCGCGGTGAAATCGCGGCAGGAGCGCGCCACAATCACGCCCGCCAGCGCCACGGTTGAGCCAATGGAGAGATCAATCATGCCGGCGATGATCACCATGGTCATGCCCAGCGCAATCACACCTTTCAATGAATTGCTGCGCAGAATGTTCATCCAGTTTGACCAGGTCATAAAACTATCCATACGGATGGTCAAATAGATGATCAAGACTGCCAGGAAAATTTCAATGACGTGATCGAGTAAAAAGATTTGCAGTTTCTTCTGGTTTACTCGCGGTTTTCCGACTGCGGTAGTGTTCTCCATGCTCTAATTGTCTCCTCGCATACAAATTTCATACAGCTCGTTGATGTTCACCTCTTCGGGTTTCACATCGTCCACAATTCTGCCGTGGCGCATAATCAAGATGCGGTGGCACACTTCCAGCAATTCTTCCAATTCGGTTGAGACAAAGATGGAAGACACGCCCTTGCGCGCCTGCGCCCACATGATTTCAAAAATCTGCTGCTTGGCGCTCACATCGATGCCGCGGGAGGGTTCATCGTAGAGCATGATTTTGGGGCTGTTGTTCAGCCAGTTGCCCACCACCACTTTTTGCTGGTTGCCGCCCGAAAGCGATTCGCAGGGGGCAACCAGGGTGGGAATTTTGATCTCCAATTCATCAACCTGCTTCTGGGCAAAGGCATGGCGCTTGCGTTTATTTTCGACCCAGCCGTTGGCGGTCAGGTTCAGGCTGGCGTAGCACAGGTTATCGCTGATGGAATGGATTAAGATCAAACCTTCGGTTTTGCGATTCTCCGGCGTCAGGCCCACACCGGCGTCTTTCATTTTAATGGGGTTGGCTTTGCGATAAGTTTTGCCTTCAATGACCACCTCGCCGCCGTCCACCGGGTCGGCGCCAAAAATGCCGCGCAGCAGCTCGGTGCGTCCCGAACCCAGCATGCCGGCAATGCCCAGCACTTCGCCGCGCTGCAGCTTGAAGTTAACATCCTGGTACCATCCCTCGCGGCGCAGACCTTTCACTTCCATAATGACATCGTCCTGCATCTGGATATCATTGGGGCGGTTGCGGGTTTTAATCTCGCCAAACATCATGTTGATGATGTCTTTATGTTCCACATCGCGCATGGGCACCGACCCCACCAGTTTGCCGTCGCGCAGCACGGTCACCGTGTCGGCAATTTGCGGAAGTTCTTGCAATTTGTGCGTGATATACAACACAACCACACCCTGGTCGCGCAGGGCGCGCACGGCCTCAAACAGGCTTTGCACCTCATGCTGTGCCAGGGCCGAGGTGGGTTCATCCAGCAAAATCACCTTGGGATTGAAACTAAGCGATTTGGTAATCTCGACCACCTGCGACTGCCACATGCTCAAGCGGTACACTTTTTCACGCGGATCAATATCCACCTTCATTTTTTGGAGCAGTTCGCCTGCCATTTGATAGGTTGTGCGCCAGTCGATGGCATGATTTTTCTTGGGCAAACGGCCTAAAAAAATGTTCTCGGCAACCGACAAAAACGGCACCAGGCTCATTTCCTGGTACACCGTCACGATGCCCTTATCATAAGAATCAGATGTGGAATTGAAATGCAGTTTTTCGTCGTTCAGGAAAAAATCGCCGGCAGTTGGTTTGATGGCGCCTGAAAAAATCTTCACCAGGGTTGATTTTCCCGAACCATTTTTACCAACCAGCGCATGCACTTTTCCACTGTCGAACGTAACAGAAATGTCATCCAGCGCGCGTGTACCGGGGTAGTCTTTGGTGATATGTTCGGTGCGTATTTGTAATGCGCTCACTTTGGGTCAACCTCCGCAGGTTATCTTTTAGGTAGGAACAGGGATTCTTCCTGCGAAGTCTCCCTGTTCCTTACCCTGCATACTTATTTTAATCTTGAAGCTGTTTCTTTACTAC
>Ga0334888_1004536_pt1 | contig 12501 bp, 13 predicted proteins | sample GraSluR1_MG_FD_207227 | JGI IMG/M metagenome (GOLD analysis project Ga0334888, IMG submission 207227) | Sludge microbial communities from methane-producing bioreactor in Wageningen University, Netherlands - Granular Sludge_3_08-R1 | ecosystem: Engineered > Bioreactor > Anaerobic > Unclassified ...
GGCAGGCTTCTTGATGGAAAAAGAAATCCAGTACCTGGGACAGGCCATTGCCGACCCCAAGCGCCCGTTTGTGGCCATTTTGGGCGGAGCGAAAATCAGCGACAAAATTGGTGTGATCCGCAATTTGTTGAGCAAGGCTGACACCATTTTGATCGGCGGCGGCATGGCCAACACATTCTTCAAAGCTCAGGGTTACCCGGTGGGTGATTCACTGGTGGAAGACGAGGCCCTTGAAACAGCCAAAGAATTGATCAACGAAGGCGGCACCAAACTGCGCCTGCCGGTGGACGTGGTGATTGCCGACAAATTTGAAGCTGAAGCCCAGTCGAAAACTATGCAAATGGCTGCCATCCCTGACGGCTGGCGCATTCTGGACATTGGACCGGAAACCGTGGCTGCTTTTAGCAAAGTGATCAGCGGCGCCGGCACCGTGGTGTGGAACGGCCCGATGGGCGTGTTTGAATTCCCTGAATTTGCCAAAGGCACTTTTGGCGTGGCCAAGGCCGTGGCTGACAGCAGCGCCATCTCGGTGATCGGCGGCGGCGAATCGGTTTCGGCGGTCAAGAAATCGGGTCTGGCGGGCAAAATCACCCACATTTCCACGGGCGGCGGCGCTTCGCTGGAAATGCTGGAAGGTATTATTCTTCCAGGGCTGGCCTGCCTGCAGGATAAATAATCCAAATCTTGTATAAAAAAATCGAGCGCGAAGGTTACTCCTCCGCGCTCGTATTTTGAAAAGAGGGCTATTCAATGAGTCAAAAAAATCGTGAGAAAAAAGCACAAATGAAGCATCAACCGCAATCTTCCGAAAATATTTTCATCAGGTTGCTAAAAAATGTTTTGATTATATTGGCTATTATCGTTCTTATTATTCCTGTTTTCTTACTGCCATTAACTACTGCCGTGCCCATGTGGTCATGGGTGATGCTGGCCTTTGCTGACGGTGTCATGATTGTGGTGATGCAGCGCTTCAAACCGGCGGTACGCGGCCTGTCAGCCGGATTTTTGGGGATGATCGTGGTGGTTGTGCTGGCAGTGATGGCCTCACAGCAATTTGCGGGCACTCCGGTCATCAAAGGTTCGGATGGAAAGCCAATTCCCGGGTCGATTGCTGTTTTAGAAAAAATCAACCTGAACGGATCAGAGCAGTGGATTACCATTCGCGGCCATGACGTGACCAAACCCATTTTGCTTCACCTGGGCATGGGCGGACCCGGCGGCGGCGGTTTTGCCACCCGTTCGCTGTTTGAGCCCTTGGAAAAAGATTTTGTGGTGGTGAGCTGGGATGAACCCGGAACGGGGAAATCATACCAGGCCGTTCCGATGTCGGAACTGACCCCGGACCGGTTTATTGAAGATGCCCACGCGCTGACTGTCTATTTGAAGCAGCGCTTTCATCAAGAAAAAATCTATGTATATGGGGTTTCCTGGACGAGCATCCTGGGCGTCTGGTTGGTGCAGCGCTACCCTGAATTGTATTACGCCTATATCGGCAACGGGCAGATGGTGAACACAACCGAAAATGATGTGATGGGCTATGAACTGGCGCTGGATTATTTGGAACAGAAAGGTGATACAAAAACCCTTGAAACTCTGCGCCGTAACGGTCGGCCGCCTTACACCGGCCAGGATGTGGTGGGACGCTATGTGGCCTACCTGGATGTTTTGAATGATTACATGAATTCTCCCCGCTATACCTTTATTGTGCCCATCATTCCATTCGTTGCACCGGAATACGGTTATATCGATAAAATCAACCACACACGCGGGCTGATTGATTCGTTTAACGTGGTTTACCCGCAGTTGGCAGATCTTGACTTCATGACCCAGGCCGACAAATTGGAAGTTCCGGTTTACCTGTTTGCCGGCAAGGATGACGTGAATGCCATGTCGTCGCTGGTGGAAGGGTATTATGAGAAGCTGGAAGCACCCAAGAAGAAATTGATCTGGCTGAATGGGGGGCACGGGCTGGGCGGTGAGAACATTGACCAGTTTGTGGATGTGATGGTCAACGATGTGCTGGCTGAAACGTATTCGCGTCCTTAAAAATGTGACTAACAGGTTGTGCAGCCGTCGATGTGCTGTGGAAGGTAAGTTGCAGATGCGTCATCTCATCATTAAACTTGTTTGTTTTTACTGTTGACAAAAGGAAGGTATAGGATGAGCGAGAAAATCACGAAAAGCGATGACGAATGGCGCAGTGAACTTACTCCCGAACAATTTTACGTGCTGCGGAAAAAAGGCACGGAACGACCTTTCACCGGCGAATATGTTGACAATCATGAAAAAGGCGTTTACCGCTGCGCCGCCTGCGGAAAGGTGTTGTTTACATCAGAAACGAAATTCGATTCGGGCAGCGGATGGCCCAGCTTCTGGCAGCCGGCTTCCGAGCAGGCGGTGGATACAGCTCAGGACAACAGTCATTTCATGCGCCGGGTGGAAGTGCTGTGCAGCCAATGCCAGGGACACCTGGGGCATGTGTTTGAAGACGGCCCCCAGCCGACCGGGCTGCGCTATTGCATTAATTCTGCTGCCCTCAAGTTTGAAAAATCATAGTAAAATTATTAATCGGGCCAACCCGGTTAATGCTTTTTGTAATCAACATAGATAACCAGGTGAAAGCCTGGTTATCTTTTTTTGATAAAAACACCAAGGAAAGAGGTGGCATGATGCCTTACAGCACCCAACGCAAATATTTACGGTTCTCCTTTACCTATATGCTGGTTACATTAATCGGTATCTGGTTATACCGTTCACGCAGCGAACGAATTAAAGAAATACCATTGCTGGATGATTAGCTTTTTTGAATGAGAGAACAGGAAACATGAGCCCTTCTGATTTCCGCCCTTATCCCTTTATCGACAAAATCCTGATCACACAGGAACAAATTGAAAAACGAGTGCAAGAACTGGGTGAGATCATCACCCGTGATTACCAGGACTCAGACAGACTGCTGCTGCTGGGACTGCTGCGCGGCAGTGTGATGTTCATCACCGATTTAATGCGCAAGGTGAACCGCCCACTGACCATGGACTTTATGTCCATCTCTTCATACGCCGGCTCTGAATCGAGCGGCTTTGTGCGCATTGATTCCGATCATAAGACCAATATCAACGGCTGGGATGTGATCTTGATCGATGACATCATCGATACCGGTTACACGGTTTACACAGTACGCAAGCTGCTTCTCGACCGCAATCCGCGCAGTTTGAAGATTTGCGCCCTGCTGGATAAAGCGGAACGGCGCAAGGTGGATGTGGCCATCGACTATTGCGGTTTCCAGATCCCCGATTATTTTGTGGTGGGTTACGGCCTGGATGTGGATGAGAAGGGGCGTAACCTTCCTTATATTGCCTCGGTTGACCTGGAGAAATACAACCGGTCGAAGTAAATTCCCATTCGATTCAAACAATTTGCCAGTTTTCTTAGCGCGAACGCAGTTCCAGCGCTCCAAACGGGCACACCGATACGCATAATCCGCAGGATTTGCAATGATCTGCATTCACTCTGGCGATTTCTTTCAATGGGGCTTGAATCGCGTCAAACTGGCACACGCGCTCACACTGGCTGCACATCTTACACGCGCTTTCATTTACCCAGGCGACTTTTTCATTTGTGGTGATGACCGGCTGCCCTTCACGCATCTTTTCCAGGTAAAGGCCTTTCACCTCGTCCAAACTGTGGTAACCATGCGCGTCCAGCCATTCGGCGGCTTCGGCGGCAATTTTGCCGTACACCCCCGGGCCTCTCAGAATGGCAGCGGTGCATACCCCCACCAGGGACGCTCCGGCCATCAGGTATTCGATCACATCCTCACCGCGGCTTACCCCACCCACCCCGATCACCGGCTTGTTGGTCACTTTGGCTACTTCGAACACTGAACGCAAGGCCAGCGGTTTAACCGCCGGGCCTGAAAGCCAGCCGTATCCAAATTTTGAGCCAAGCGATGCCCCTGCGGTTTCGATGTCAATGGTCAGGGTGGGACCAAAGCTGTTGATGCAGGAAAACCCATCCACATAGGGATCAATCAGCCGGGCGATTTCGCCCAGATCGCCGGCATGCGGACTAAGTTTGGCGATAATTGGAATGGAAACCGCTTCTCGCAGGGTGCGGGCGGTGTGGATCAGTTGTTGCGAATCGAGATAGTGGATTGAAAACTCGATTATTTCCAACCCTTTTGCCTGCATTTTCGGGCCCAGCAGCGCCAGGTCTTCGGCCGAGTAGCCCACACTGCCAATGATCGGCAGGTTATGTTCACGCGCGGCGGTCAGTGCCACATCGTATTCCTGCTCAAACCAGGCTTCAGGAGGAAGTTCGCTCCATAGTTCCGTGTTCAGCAAATTCTCTTTCCCGATCCGCACCATATTGGGATGCGGCACTTGAGCTGCCTCTTGCGAAATGGTTTTGGTCAGCAACCCGCCTGCTCCGCCTTCTGCGGCTCTGGTTAGCATAATTCCAGAACCCACATTGGGCCCAGCAGCGGGAATAACTGGATTCAGAAAAGTGCGCCCCCACAGGTTTGTTTGAAGGTTGACCATGATCAGTTTTCCACCTTTTGGAATGGTTTTATTCTTTGTGAAGTTTTCGCTATGCTGATTGATTGATCTAATATTGTCTGACAATATCATACACTATTTTTGTTTCTTGAACAGCAATCAACAGCGAAAACAGGTGTGATAGAATTGCCCTGCCCTGATTTTTTTGAGATTAATCAAAACAATATGGTTTTCAATACACCGCTTTTTCTCTTTCTCTTTTTACCTATAATGCTCATTCTCTACCTGCTGGCAGGCAGGCGGCTGCGCAACGCCGTGTTGATGACCGCCAGCCTGATGTTTTACCTGTGGGGAGAACCGCTGTATTTTCCGCTCATCCTTATCTCAATCCTGTGTAACTTCTACCTGGGCAAATGGATTGAACGTCAACGCGGGCAGCTGGATGGAAAACACTCAGCATTGATCCTGGCAATCTTTCTCAACCTGGGTATGCTGGTTTTCTTCAAGCTGTTCAACGGCTATTGGATACCGCTGCTGGACTGGGCGCAAGCCAACCTGGGGATGGTCTTGCCGCCGGAAGCGGTTGGCTATATCCGCAAATTCGTTTCCTTCCCGCTGGGCATTTCTTTCTTCACTTTTGCCATGATCGCCTATGCGGTGGACATTGCCAAGAATCGAAGTGCGGCTGAGACCAGCCTGCTGCATTTTGCGCAGTATGTGCTGCTGTTTCCCAAGATCATCGCCGGGCCGATTGTGCGTTATCGCGAGATTGCCGGTCAGTTGCGCGAACGCCCGCTGGATGCGCCTTCTGCGGCGCAGGGCTTGCGGCGTTTTATCGTTGGCCTGGCGAAGAAGATTTTGATCGCCGATGTGCTGGGGGCGGTGGTGGATGGCGGCGTGTTCGACCGCGTATTGCCCGGCCTGCCGGTGGGGGCTGCCTGGCTGGTTTTGGTGTGTTTCACCCTGCAAATTTTTTATGACTTCTCAGGATACAGCGACATGGCTATTGGGCTGGGACAGGTGCTCGGTTTTCATTTCGTAGAGAACTTCAATTATCCCTACCTGGCGCGCGGCGTCTCCGACTTCTGGCGGCGATGGCACATTTCACTGTCCAACTGGTTCCGCGACTACCTGTTCTACCCGTTGGAGCGCTGGCGTCACGGCGCAGCGGGATGGCAGGCGGTCAATATACTGATCGTTTTCCTGGCGACCGGCCTGTGGCACGGCACCACGGTTAACTTTATCATCTGGGGCCTGCTGCACGGCGCCGCGCTGGTGTTGGAAAACGGCCGCTTCGGCCGCTGGTTGAAGCAGGCGCCGGGTGTGCTGGTTCGCGCTTATACACTGGCGGTTGTAATGGTCGGCTGGGTGTTTTTTCGCGCCAACAGCCCGGCTTATGCGCTGGCTTTCCTGGGCAACCTGGTGGGGTTGGGCGGCGGCAGCGCTGTGCTGCCCTATTCCATTTTCAAACCGGTGCAACTCCACACCTGGCTGGCGTTGATTGCCGGGGTGCTGCTGGCTTTTCCAACCTTTGCCGGGGTGCAAAAGCGCCTGGGTGAAAGAGAATCAGCCCACTGGCTGCGGGATGCCGCCCTGCTGGGATTGCTGTACCTTTCGCTGGTGTACCTGGCCAGTTCCACCTATCATCCTTACATCTATGGAAATTTTTAGTGCTTGCGGCAAGGGACTATTGTGATGCAACCTGGAATGGATGAAAAAAGCAAAACAAAAACACTGCCAGCCTGGCTGTTGATGGGCTGCACCCTGGCGGTGCTGCTGATGTTTGCCTATGCCCCGCCGCCGGAGGGCCGCCCCATGCCGGGCCTGACCGAATGGCAGCAGGGAGCTGGTTTTTCACGCGTTGTTACCAGGCTGCTGGATTTCCCGGATGCTTACGGCGCCTATTACGCAGATTATTTTCACTGGCGCGATTGGTTAATTCGCGCTTCGTATAGCCTCAGATTGAATCTGCTGCATGAGTCGGTATTCAGTGATGTGCTGCTGGGCGAGGATGGCTGGATGTTTTACACCGGCGAAGGTAACATGGACGACTATCAATGCGCGCGCACCTTCACCCCACAGCAGGTGCAGGCTGTGCGGGCCAACCTGGAAGGCATCTACGCCGACCTGGCGCAGCGAGGTATACGCTTTCTGGTGGTGATTGCACCCAACAAGGAATCCATCTACCCGGAATTTGTGCCAGCATCGGTGCAGCGCACGGCAGGAGATTCACGCCTGGATGTGTGGCTGGCAGGCATGCAGGGCAGCCCGGTGCAGGTGCTTGACTTGCGCCCGGCCATGTGGGCGGGCAAAGCGCAAAACCAGGTGTATTACCGCACCGACACGCACTGGAACACCTACGGCGCCTACCTGGCCTATCTGGAGATGCTCAAACCGCTGCAAGCGGACTTTCCAAAAATGCAGCCGCTGGCGCCGGAGCAGTTTGATCAGGTGGAACAGCAGGTCAGCGGCGACCTGGCGCGCATGTTGTTCACGCGCCCGCTGATCAAAGAAATCAGCCTGGAATTGCTGCCCAGGCAGCGCTGGCAGGCGCAGTCGATCAGCCTGGATGACAACACCATGGTGACCGAGATCCCCGGCTCTGACCTGCCGCGCGCGGTGGTGTTCCGCGATTCGTTCTTCAATTCGCTCACCCAGTATGTGTCCGAAAATTTCAGCCGGGTGGTGTACCGCTCTGATTCACAGGTGGATTTTGACTTGATTGATCAAGAGCAGCCGGATGTGGTCATCCTGGAGGTGGCGGAGCGCTATTTGGACAGGCTGGGAGAGTAATGAACCACAGATGAACTCGGATGGACACAGACCTAATCACCAAAGACCTCACAGGTTTGCAAAAAAACCTGTGAGGTCTTGTTTTTTGTAATATTGGATTGCTACGACTATCGATAGATTCGTGTTTCCGAGGGTTTTGCAATTGTTTCATAAAGCCAACTGAAAGCAACAATTAGAATTGGGATTGACCAGATGGCCATCAGATAGGGATATTGCGAAGACGAGACGAGGTTCATCAAAGGCAGCGGGGCGGCATAAACCAGCAATCCCAACCAGTGGACGGAGCGATTTTTTGAAAATATAAACATGGCGGCCCACAAGGCACACGCCAGTTGATGAAGTCCGAACCGGGCAACCTGCCAGGTTGGCAGATGATATCCATTTGCAAATCCTCCTTCGAGTATCTTTTGGAAGATTGACAGATTACCCAGCGTTGTAAAGAAGGGAATTGCCACCAAAACAAAATATTGGGGATCTTTGAGCGTCCAGAGTACTTTTGTCAGCCAGGCAAGGATGCCGACTAATACAAGGCTCCAAAAGATACTCCCTGCAATTCCAATAATGGATTGATTGAATTGACTGGATGGGAACCATCTTTTTTCACGAAAACACATGCTAAAAATGGTTAACCACATGCTGCCCAACCAGAACAGATGACCGGTTATCAGCCGCTGCTGTTTGTATAATTTAAAGCCTAGAATAGCAAAAACCAATTGAGCGATGATAGTCAGTCGAATGCCCAGGTAAACACCCAGAGTGTCTGCTGTCGGCGCTGAATTGTAGGGGAAGGTCAGGGCTATTAACGCGCTTAGAATCTGCGATAAAAATAAGGCAGGAATAACGATTAAGATATATTCCAACCATCTTTTGGGATGGTAAATGCTGCTTAATCGCTTTCCCAGGTCATCAGGGCTGCCCATTTCAGCCGATAACTTTTCCTGATTATCTTCTCCAAATTTTGGATCGATTTGTGCTTCATGGATGTGGTTGGCAATTTCTTCGAGAATTTCTGATTTTTCTACATCGGAAAATCCTGATAACTTGGAACGCAATTGCTCCAGATAATCTTCATCTTTCATTGCGCCCTCTTTATACCCTGCTGGTCAATTATCCCAAACAGGTAATCAAAAAAGCGATGCCACTCCAGATTATCTTTCATAAGATATTCTTTGCCTTTGGGTGTTATGGAATAAATTTTCTTTCTTCTATTCCCAATGGTGTTTTGCCATTCGGCACTGACAAGTCCATCCAATTCCATTTGATGCAGGGCAGGGTAGAGCAGTGCGGCGGTCATGGAAAAATAACCTTCGCTGCGTTGTTCCATTGCGCGCATGATTCCATAACCGTGCTGCGGTCCTTCGTTGAGGATACTCAAAATCAACAAAGGTGTACTGCCTTTTCTCAATTGTTGAAGATTGGTCATTATCCCTCCAATATATAAGTATGTTATATAACATACTTATATATATGTCAAGGAGGATTTTGCAATTAGATAGGATTAACTGTCATGATGTAATTTCTTGATGGAAAGAAGGAAAAAGACGGTTCCCAATATCAGCATCAGGCATACAGCCAATCCAAACAACTGCCAATCTACGAACGCATCCAGAATCAAGTTTCGCAAGCTGTTGATCACATGCGTGAAGGGGTTGAGTGTGACAAAGAAACGAAAACCTGCTGGTATATTCTCAAAAGGTATCAAAGCTGTGCTGACGAAGAAGACGGGCAGCACAAACGTGTTCATCATGGTGTGAAAAACATTCTCATTGGGCAATTGCAGGCTTAAGGTATAGGACAGGCTGGCAACGAAGAACATAGTACAGAACAATTGAATGGCCATCAGCCATACTCCCAAAAACCCACTGGTGATTCTCACAGACATGAAAAAAGAAATGATTAAGAGGATACCGATTTCAATAAAGGAGAAAACCGCTGCATCCAGAACGTGTCCCATCACAATGGAACTGCGCCTGACCGGTGAAATGAGAATACGGTAAAAACTCCCATCTGCTTTGCTGGCGTAGTTGGAAACACCGCTGCTGCCCGAGCTGGAGAAAATAACCAGCACCAACAATCCGGCCAGTATAAAGGCAGGGTAATTGCCTCCCATGCTCTTGGTCAACACGGTACTGTAAAGTACCAGCCAGAAAATGGGCGGTATCACAGTCAGAAAAATGGTTATGGGGTTTTGAAAGCGCCATTTGATGTTGCGCCAGAATAGATTGTAGGTTTCCATGATAGGGCCTCTATTTTCCTGCGTGGATGAGGGTGAGATAAACATTTTCCAGGCTTGGTTCAATTATCCCGATGGATTGATATGGGATGGCGTGTTCCATCAAATGCCGGTTGATGGTCACCAGTCCCTGTTCCCGGTCGTTGACGGTGGCGACGAGGGTGTGGTCACTGGATTGGATTGCCGCAACGCAGGGTGAACCGGCGAGCAATTCTTCAAACCATGCCATATTTGCAGTTGATTTCAGGTTGATCTGGATGAGGTTTTGCCGGGTGTATTGACGCAGGTTTTTGGGTGTGTCTTGCACCAGTTCGTGGCCGTCCTGGATGATGCAAATGGTGTCGCTCAACACATCGGCTTCTTCCAGGTAATGTGTGGTCATAAAAATGGTGGTCCCGTATTCCCGGCGGATTTTTTCCAGAATATCCCACACCGCTTTGCGTGATTCAACGTCCAGGCCGACGGTTGGTTCATCCAGGAACAAGATGCGCGGGTGCGACACCATGCTCATGGCAATGTCCAGGCGGCGCTTAATTCCCCCCGAATAGGTGAAAACACGGTGTTGGGTATATGCGCCCAATCCAAAGGATTCAATCAATTCCGCGATCCTTTTCGTGGCTGTGGCGTGATCCAGTTTATGCAGCCGGCTTTGAAAAAGCATATTCTCGGTGAGGGACAAATGGTTGTCGATGGAAGTGTGCTGCGCCACACAGGCAATTTGTTTGCGCACAGAGGCGGGCTTTTGTTGCAGGTCTTCTCCAAAGACTTTCACCGAGCCAGACGTAGGCGCTAAAAAGGTGGTCAGGGTGTTAATCAGGGTTGATTTTCCTGCCCCGTTTTGACCCAGCAGGGTGAACAATTCGCCCTCTTGAACGGTTATGCTTAAATCATCCAATGCTTTTTTTCCATTGCGATAAATTTTAGTCAGATGTTGCACAGATATTGCTTCCAAAGATGCCTCCTGGTGAATTAATCATTTGGTTTTTTTACCGCAATCCAGACTTCCGCTTTTGGGTTTTTCTGATACTGCGGATTAATTGGATATACCTCGATATCCGGTAATTCAGCGTAGGTATAGCCGGAGAAAGGCAGCCATTCGGTGAGAAAATGCCTGAATACATTCTGAATTGAGATCGGGTAAGCTCCGTTGCATTCGAAGATGACCCACGTGGCGGATGGTATCTCCTGCACAAATAAATTATCGGGAACGTTTTTATCTGTCGCAGCAGCGATGTAGTAATAAATATCGCCGGGGTTTTGGTAAACTGTAACACCCAGAACTCCACAGGGCGGTTGATCGTTCAGACTGCAAATTTGCTGAAATACTTTTTGGCTTCGCGTGGTTTGCCAAAAGCGTGGAACGATTTCAAAATTCTGTTCGATGTCTGCGTGTAATGCTATCTTTATTCCCACAACTCGGAAGAGGGCTTTAATTTCAATGCGATAGTGCACTGCATCTTCACCGGTCACAGCTATGGAAAAACGCAAACGAGGGTAGGCTTGCAATGCTGTTCCCTGCAGGCGGGCAGCAGTGGGAGCCGCTCCGTGCACGCTTTGAAAAGCGCGGTTAAATGCTGTGGGGGACTCGTAACCGTATTTCAATCCAATTTCCATCACTTTTTGGCTGCTTGTTTGCAATTCAAACGCCGCCAGGGTCATACGCCGCCGGCGGATGTATTCGGAAAGATGAATCCCGGCTACGTAAGAAAACATTCGTTGGAAGTAATAGGTGGAACAACAGGCGATTTTCGCGGCTTCATCCAGCGATATTTCGCCTGCCAGGTTATCTTCGATGTAATCAATTGCCTGACTGAGTTGTTTTAACCATTCCATGCTGCACCTCGTTGATTTCGAGTTTAGCATAATAAAAATTATTGCACCTCTCTCTTTTTGTCCTGATCAGCAAGCTTTCTTTTCGCTGATAGACCTCATAGGTTTGGAAAAAAACTGAGAAGTTTTTGGTTTTTCCCTATTGACTCCTTAGATAGTATAGTGTAATATACATATAGTATAGCTAACTATACATAGAGGAGGCAACCTTGAAACTTGGCAACCGTTTGCGTGAATTTCGCTTTCAAAACAACCAGATTTCGCAGCAAGACCTGGCGAATGCGGTGGGAGTGACCCGTTTGACCATTCTTTCCATTGAGAATGGGAGATTCACCCCGTCGGCTTTCCTGGCATTAAAAATCGCCAGGTATTTCAATGTGCATTTCGAAGATATTTTCTACCTGGATGACGAAGGACAAGAGAAATGATGAAACCAACCATCTGGCAAAAGAACATCAGCATCCTGCTGGGATTTGTTTCGATCCTGTTTTTTGTGTTTGCAGCGTTTTATTTTTCGAAAATCCAACCCAAGATGATTCGTTTTGACGCGATTACGACAACCGAAGAAGGATTGTTGAACTGGGTGGGGGTGGGCTTGCTGTTCTTCCTGGCATTTTGCCTGCTTTCACTGCTGCGCACCGTCCAGCACTTGAAAAAATCCAGCAGTGTGTCATTCTTATCCATTGCGCTGGTAATCATGGGGGTGCTGGCGCTGCTGTTTGTTTTCAGCGATGTGGCGCTGTTGGGAGATATCGCCAAACAGTACAGGCACGGCCTGGACCAGCCGGAATGGATGCTGGTTTATCCTATTATGGGTTTTCAATTGTTTGTGGCGCTTGTGTTTACCTATTTTCACATTACCGGTTTTTCCAAAGAAACGCAGCAGGAATTTGTGGCGCGCGACAGCAACATCTACCTGGTTGTGCAATTTGTGGGGGTGGTGTGCGGATTGATGGGGTTGGTGTTGGCCAGCCTGGGATTTGTATACGCCCGGGCGTGGTCGCTGGTGGTACATACCACCATGAGTTCGATCATCCTGTTGTTTCCTTACGGTCTGGCGGTAGCTTACTGGCTGGTCACCAAGCTGCGCGAAGAAAACCGCCAGTGGTACGATGAGAAGCAGCTATTGGATGTGGGAAAATCGGCGTT
>Ga0334888_1004542_pt1 | contig 12486 bp, 12 predicted proteins | sample GraSluR1_MG_FD_207227 | JGI IMG/M metagenome (GOLD analysis project Ga0334888, IMG submission 207227) | Sludge microbial communities from methane-producing bioreactor in Wageningen University, Netherlands - Granular Sludge_3_08-R1 | ecosystem: Engineered > Bioreactor > Anaerobic > Unclassified ...
ATAAGCTCCGGTTCCCTTTCGATGATATAAGGAAACTCGTCTATCACAAGAACGTATCGATCCCGCTTTGAAGCCAGGTATTTGAATAGCATCTCCCAGTCGGTAAATTCGCTTATGATCTCTTCCCCAAAGAAATCTATGACTTTTTCCGAAAGCTTCTTCAGCTGAAGCCGCTCCGGCAGTCTCTCAGCAAGATAGTAAATGCCTCGCTTCTCTCTCAAGAATTCCTTTGTGAGCTCTGTCTTTCCAATCCTTCTGCGACCGTACAGAATTAATAGTTCCGGTCTTTCCCTGTTGAGTCTTTCCTCGAGATATGCCAGTTCCCTTTTCCTACCCACAAACATCGTTAACACCCCAATTATTATACTGTAAAGTATTATACTACAAAGTATACTAATTCTCCAGTAGAAAAGCAAAACAGAAAGAATATGTAGAATGCGAGAACTTGAGCAGTTGAACTGAGAAGACTCGATAGGCAGCAACCTCAACAAGTACCGAGATTGCTGAAGGATAAGAGGAAGAGCGGAAGAATCTGAGCAATGTGCGTTCCGCTCTTCGAGATTCCAGTTACTCTCGAATCATTGAGGCTTATGATTAGAGATACCTTGCCAGTTTATAATTATCATGTTTTGGATGGAACTACCTAACCGCTTAGAGTAGCATGACAAGGACAGCTAAATGTATAAGCGCTTGAAGCATCTGGAAACACTCCTCGGCTACTGGAGGAGAGCTTCCGTCAAATGGTCCGCAAAATGAGGTGAAATCAATGACAACACAGCAGAAAGGCACACATGAACCGTACGAGAACCCCAAAAACCTTCAGATTCTCAACAGGATAGTCAATGCCGCAAGAGCAGACGACAGAATCGTCTCGATAGTCTCTTACGGATCATATACAAGAGATTACTTTGACAGGTTTTCCGACATCGAGTTCTATTTCTTCATAAAGGATGCCTATGCGCCAGAATTCAATGATGAAGAGTGGGTTAGAGAAGTGGCCCCGATGTGGTTCTATTTTACCAACTCTTTTGGCGTCAAGACTGCCGTCTTTTCTGAATTCTTTGTCAGGGGAGAGTTTCACTTCCATCCGGAGAGCGAGATAAACATCCTCGATAGCTGGAAGGGCTTGGTAATTCCAGGGGAGATAGAGAGAACAGTTCTTGTTGACAAATCCGGTGCATTCAGAAGAAAGATCGAGGAGTTCTGCAAGACTACGCTCGCAATAGATAGAGAGGCGGCGTTCAAGCAGAACTTCTGTGAACTTGCAAATGGGATTATCATGGAGTGGGGCGTTCTCAACAGAAGAGATCTCTTCAGGGCAAGCACGCTTCACAGCATGAATCTCAATTATCTGGCAAGGCTTCTCTCGATCGTACACGGTCAGACCGACCATCTCTATTCACCGAGGCTTCTTGAGAGCTTCTTGAATAGCGAAGAGTACGAAAGCTTCTCTGGATGCTTTGCCGGACTGGATTTCGATTCATTGAGGACCTCCCTTCAGAAAATGGCCTTCTTCTCCTCAGCAATTGTACAAGAGATTGGAGACAGGGATCTTGCCGGCGCTAGGAGAGCGATTGTCGAGAGAGTAATTGAGAGATCTTACAGACTTGAGGGAGTTGTCTCCGACGGGATGAATGTACTGTTCATAAAGCATGCCCGCAAAGACGGCAGACCCGACGAATGGACTCTTCCAGGTGGAGGAAAACTGGCGGGCGAGACCGATGAAGAGGCGGTGAAGAGAGAGATTCTCGAGGAAACGAGACTCAATATTGAACCTGAAAGAATGATCGAAGAGATCGAACTGCCCGGCAACATTCTGTACTCTTCGGCGAGAATGTTTCATTTCGTCTATGACGGTTCTTCAGAACCATCTCCGGGATCGGAACCGGAAGATGTTGACGAAAACCACTACACTATTTCCGAAGTGAAGTGGATCGATCTGAGCGATTTATCGCTGATTGATGACGAGTACAAGAGATTTCCGGATATGACAGAGAGACTCGAAGTGATCAGGAGCTATCTGATTAGTCTAGAAAGCTGATATCTGACGACATGCAGTTCAAGAACATGAGGACACCGTAATTCAGCAGCTCTGTCCGTTCTTTTCGATGTAGATGTTATTCTATAGAATAGGTATTAGAGTCCACAAAGCAGCTAATCAGGATACCATCTCATGAAATTCATAGATTATGATAATACTGTCTCTACACTTAGGAGACTCCAGCGAAAGATGAACGAGGTGAAATATGAAGCGTACGGTGACTTTACTGGTAATCTTGATTGTCGCGACTACACTGGCGATTTCTGCAACCGGCAACTGGCTGCTTCTTCTTGGCAGGTATGAAGGCGCGGAGTCTCACTTCTTCTTCAGAGAGATCGACGGTTCCTTCGAGTTCCTTTTTGAGAGTCCACGAGGATCGATAGACTTCAATAAGTCAAACTACCTTCCAGTTGAGGCTGCAGAGATTCATGACGACACTTATCTCCTAAAAGCCAACCCTCTAGATTTCGTTCTGGCAGTTTTCCAGAGAGATGAAGAGGGATTCGGCACACGCTGCAAGATCGACCAGGAAGTCTTCGTAAGACTGTTTTATGGACCGGAAGGAGGAGATGTCTTCAAAATCACACCGATAAGGCCAGTGAAAGAGCTTCTGCAACAAGCACTGGAAGCGAGACCACCTGAAGAAGCTGGCGACTTTCTACCTATGGATCTTGTGGACATAGAAGGGCTTGATCCCACAGTCAAGCTTGACATACGCTATGCAAGAGAGGACAACTTCATCGGAAGTGCTCTGTACACTGAAGAGAAGGCCTTCCTTCAAAAACCGGCGGCGTACGCTCTCGTGAAAGCAAGCGAAGTCTTGCGCGCGAAAGGGTCAGGTTTAGTGGTTCATGATGCCTACAGGCCGTGGTATGTGACAAAGATGTTCTGGGATGCGACTCCCGACGAGTTGAAAGAGTTCGTCGCCGATCCGAAGAAGGGATCCAGGCACAACAGAGGCTGTGCAGTCGACGTGTCTCTTTATTCTCTGGAGACGGGGGAATTCTTAGACTTTGGGGGCGGCTACGACGAGTTCTCTGAAAGATCCTATATCGACTTCCCGGGCGGATCAACTCTCCAGAGATACTACCGGGAACTCCTGAGAGAGACTATGGCGGCCGTTGGGTTTCAACCCCTCAAAGAAGAGTGGTGGCACTTCGATTTCGAAGGCTGGGAGAGTTACCCCATAGGAAACATAACCTTCGAAGAACTGGACCGGAGTCGATAATAGACAGACTAAGGATAAAGAGTCGGAGTTATGGAGAACAAGGAGGTTTTTGTTAACCTCTCACCTAGCTCTAAAGTGCAAACACACTGCACCATAAGCCTTAATAAGCCAGATCAAGCTGTGTGTGAAGATTAGCTCCATTAGATCACTTTCGACACTATTCGGTATTTTCTCTTTCTGAGCTAAATCACAAAAAAACAGGTAGAACAGATGGACTCTTTGTCAACGCTCTTTCTACCTGTCTTCGGAGTTTTAGCTTCTATGTTATCTAGTACTCTACTATGCCCATGTACTTTCGCTTCGAAAGAGGGTGGTTTCTAGCGTCTGCGATATGCTTCGAATATCTATCTAGCACTGCTGAACACACAAGCGGGGAGAAATACCCCCTAAATTCTACATCTATACCTTTGAGTTCAAACTCCTTTGTGTCAATTACAGTGACTTTCTTGGAATACTTCTTGGAGAATGCTTCCGCTCTGTCGCCCATAGGTCTCGAGAGGTCTTCACCTTTCAGAATCAGTATATTTGTGTCTTCTCTGACGATTTCAAAGGAACCGTGGAAGAACTCTCCAGAGTTTATATGCTGCGCATGTATCCACTGCATCTCTTCAAAAATGCAGATTGCCTGAGCATAGGCTTCTCCGTAAAGAATTCCTGAACCCAAGACCAAGAACTGTTTCTCGTCCTTGTTTTCTTCTGCGAATCCTTTAGCCCTTTGTTCAACAGCCTCCTTGACTTTGACGAGCCCTTCTGGAAGTGCTTCCAAGGATCTTATGAACTCCTCGTATCTTTCATATTCTCCTCTTTTCTTCAGGATGTTGAATACTATCTGATAGAGCATGATAATCTTCGAATCTGTAACGCCTGTCTCCGCGTGATTTGCAAACGCAAAGTCTACGGCTTCACCCAGCGGAGTATCTTCCTTTCCCATGAAACCGATAGTCGGCGCTCCTTTTGCTTTCGCCATTTTTGCTGCCTTAACAGTCTCAGGGGTTTTTCCGGAATATGATGATACTATGACCAGAGAATTCTCTGTAAAGGTTTTTGGATTCAAGTTTACGAATTCAGAGGCGTTGTATACGTTGACTGAGATATCTGATAGCTCGTCAAGGATGTATTTACATGGAATCATTACAGCAAGAGAGCCTCCGCATCCAACAAGGAAGATGTTCCTGATTTCTTTTTCATCAAATATCTTGCCAATTGCGTTTTCAATTCGGTCTCTTTGACTAAGGCCCTTTTCAAGCACGCTTCTGTAAGTCTCGTTGTCGTTCTTTACCATTTTTACCTCCTAAACGGTAGTTTATTATCCTTTCACGCTACCAGCCGTAAGTCCTCTGATAAACGTCTTGGACATGAACAGAAATGCGATAACCATTGGAAAGCTTGCTATCACTATGCCCGCAAGCATTCCCGTCCAATTGGTGAGAAGTGCATCCTTGAACCGGGAAAGACCTACCGGAATAGTGATGAGATTTTCATTCTCGATAAATACAAGTGCGAAGATAAACTCGTTCCACGTGAATATTGCTGAGACAATAGCTGTTGCCGAAATTATCGGTTTGCTTATGGGCATTACTATTCTAAGCAGAATTCCAAGCGTATTGCATCCGTCAATCCTTGCCGCGTCCTCCAGATCCGATGGAAAGTCCTTGAAGTAACCGTACATTAGAAAGACACCAAACGGAATTCTGAAAGCTATGTAAGGTATTATCATCGCGAAATACGTGTTGTATATATTTAGAGCGTCCAGTAATCTGTAAAGAGAAATCAAAGCCGATTGAGGTGAAAGCAGAAGCCCTCCCATAATAAGGTAGAGGATCGCATTTCTGAATCTGATTTTCAGTCTGGCAAGCGCGTAGGCGCAGAAAGCGGCCAGAACAACTGTTGCAGCAACTGACACGACTGTAACCAATATACTGTTAAAGAAGAAACTTGCGAATCCCAAGCGCCACGCATCCGCGTAATTACTGAACAGAAGCTTCTTGGGGAATGAAAAGGAACTGCTGAAAAGCTCTGTATTGGCTTTTAGTGAGTTCATAATCATCCAGGTCAACGGATAGATTATGAGAATCATCAACATAACAAAGATTCCGTTAATCCATATTTTATTAAATACATACGATGGTTTTCTTCTCATCAGACTGTGTCTCCTGACTTAAGATTCAGGTACTCTTGAATGACTTCAACTGTACTAACGACAAACCGAATGTGATCACGAAAATTATTACGGCTACTGCTGAGCCATAACCCATTTCGTCGAAAAGGAATGCCGATCTGTACATGTAAGTTCCCAGAACCTGAGTCGTATTGTAGGGACCGCCACCGGTCATTATGTAAATCTCTGAAAACAACTTGAATGAACCAATAACAGTAATAATGGTACATACAGATATCATGCTTCTTATTGACGGGATAGTAATGTGAATCGCTTTGCGAAATTCATTAGCCCCATCGATTTCCGCGGATTCATATAACTCCCTAGGTATTTTCTGGATTGCAACAACCAGAAGAACCATTATATAACCCGTATACTGCCACTGACTCATCATGATTACCGAATAGATTGCAGTATTTGGATTAGCAAGCCATGCTGTTTTTAGAGAATCTAGACCGATTGAGGCAAGTATCCCATTTAGAAGCCCTATTCTTGGGTGATATATGAAGTACCAAAGCAACGCCACTGCGGGAATTGAGATAATTGAAGGGATGAAGAGAACGTTTCTGAAAAACGTTCCGATCTTTCTTCCAACAAACTTTCCCTCCAGCAATATGGCAAGGAGCATTCCAAACCCTACCTGGAATACAACAGAGAAAATTGCGTAAAGAGCATTGTTCTTCAGAGCAGTATAGAAGATAGGATCGCTCGAAATCTTTGCGTAGTGCTGGAATCCCACAAAGGTTCTTGCATTACTATAGCTAGTCATCCTATAGAGACTGTTGAAGAAGTTCATTAGTATTGGAAAATACATGAAAACCAGTACTATTAAGAGTGCAGGTATCACAAAAAGGATATTGAAGTTAGCTTTCGACTTCATAGTCTTACCTCACTTCATAATGCCCCAGAGTCTTCTAGGACTCTGGGGCGCGAGATTAGGCCAGAACTATCAAAACTCTTTTCTTACCTCTGAAGCTATCTTTTGTACTTCTTCCATGACCTTTGCAGGCGTTGTGATCTGATCGGTAAGCTTCTGCAACTCGACCGAATAGACACTCCAGATCTTTGCATGCAAAGAAGAATCAAGCCAGTTAACCATTTTGTTGGAATCAAGGATCAACTGCGTCGTTTCGTAGATTATTGGTTTGACTTCTTCCGGAGATACGAGATTCTTTATGCCGTTGAACCAGCCAAGCATTTCGAGCTCAAGCCTGCCCATTTCTCTTCCTGTAAGGAATTTCAAAAATGCAACGGCCTCTTCGGGATGCTTGGTGTTTGAAGAAACAACAAATCCCTCTGGATAACCTACTAGATAGCTCTGGTTGCCAGGACCATCAGTAGCTGGAAATGGGAAAACTCCAATCTTGTCAAGAAAACCTTCCGGTCCTTCTCTCTCGATTTCTGGTATTTCAACAATCTCAACATACATCATAGCGTGTTGACCTTGCATGAAACCTGCCCTCGCATCGTCGTGACTAATCGCATTTGTGTAATCATTGAAATATGGTATGAGATCAGAGTAAATCTTAAGTGCTTCTACGTATCCTGGATCTGACCATGTTCCGACTGCCGGATCAACATCAATCTCCCAAATGTCTTCAGGAACAGACTTCTGATTCACTGCCGCGATATAGTGAGAAACTGCCCAAGGCCTGATGTTCCCGAATGCTATGGGAGCCATTCCAAGTGCGGCCAGTTTCTCCAGATCGTCCATGAATTCACCAATTGTCGCAGGAGGATGATCAATGCCCGCTTCTTTGAAAATCTCCTTATTGTACACAAATACTTTTCCATCCAATCTGTAAGGCAGCCCATAGAGTGCACCGTCGTAGATGAAAGGAATAAGCTGTGATCCCACATAATCGAACATGGAACCATCCTTAAGCATATAGGAAGTGATGTCCAGAATGTTTCCGGCTCTTATAAACCTGTTCGTGAATTCTCCAGGCCATGAGAAGAAAACATCCGGTGCATCCTTGGTCCCGAGGATGACCTTGATTTTTTCTTTGAAAGGATCATTTGCCACTGTTTGAACTTCAACCTTTACATTTGGATTCTGCTTCTCAAATTCCTTGACAACTTCTTCGAAGAACGATCGATCAGGTTCTTGAGTCCATCTGTGCAGGAATTTAATCGTAACTGTTTCGGCGAAAGCCAACGCACTGAAAACGAAAGCAAAAATCAGTAGCAGCGATATAAACTTCCTGTTCATGTATCTACCTCCTTAAGGGATTTCCCCCAATCCCAGGGGATTAGTAAGACTTTCCATAACCAAAAGTTCCGTTAACCATACATGTTTCGGCAGCTTTGCTTGAGGCGAAAGCCATAGCTTCTTCAATAAGCTTTCGGTCTGTTGTGAACAATGAATCTTTCATGAGTAACCTTACCAAGAGACTTGTCAGGAAAGAGTCTCCTGCCCCCATCGTATCGATCGGTTCAACTACAAAAGCATGTTGCTCAACGAAGAAATCTCCGTTGAAGTACATTGAGCCTTTGCTTCCTCTGCTGGCTACGGCAAAATCACAGCCAGAAGAAACAGCTGTTCTCAGTTTCTTTTCAACTTCTTCTACTGGCATATCACCACAAGACAGAAATCCGAAATTGATGGTTTTTGCAAGACTTGCAAGATAATCATCAGACAGTTTGTCAGAGAAATCGAATGAGATTGGTACTCCTGTTGATGAAAGAGTCTGCAAAGCATCTTCTATGTAGCTGTAACAGCTGCTATGAATCAGGTCAAAGCCCTTAATATAGCGAAGTTCATCTTCATCGAAACGCAGATGATTGCTTTTGCTAACGCCTCCAGCATTACCCGGAAGAAATGTTCTTTCACCAGCCTGCATAATCACTCTTGCAAAGCCGTTCTCGCCGTGCAAAGAAATGCTATGTGAGTAATCGACGCCTATTTCATCCAAAACGTGCTTTATGTGAGCTGCAGCCTCATCATCACCGAACACTCCGATATATGATGACTCAACGGAAAGCTTCTTTGCAAAGACTGCAAAATTGAGAGAGTTACCTCCTGGATACATAACTCTTTGATCAACATACTTGTCAACTACGTTATCCCCAATACCAACAACTCTCACGCTCGTGCTCCTTTCCCACATAAGTATCATTAAAGTGAAGAAAAATGAAGTGGCCATCCAAATGCATTATGCACATTCAATATTTCGAACTAACCATCCTGCTTGACTTTCACGATTTCGTTGACGAAAAAGCACTTGTCTGCCCTGACATATCTGATGCAGAATTCCACTGTGTTCCCATTCTTATCATTGCTCAGATCTTTGAATAGAAGCATAACTGTTTTCTCTGGAATATCTAGAATCGTGGATATCTCTTGATTAGAGTAGAGAACCTCCATTGTCTGCTTGACATAAACGATCTCCGTACTATACTTATCTCTCATGACTTGAAGAAGGGAATTCTCGCTGAAATCGATCTCGATTAGACCAGGAAAATCGCTGACTTTCGTGAAAGAGTACTCTAGGGCGATTGGCTCTCCTTCGACTATTCTTGATCTAACAAGCATGTTTATGGTCGTACCCAAAGGAACTCTCAATTCATCCGACAACTGTTTGTCGGCTTCGATTGTCTTCTTCAGGATTTCCTTTGAGACTATCTGTTTACCGGGACTCATCTTAACCATGTAAGAAAGCCCTTCAAGTCTTGACAGGTAATTCACCACAAGTCTCTTTTTCACAAAAGTTCCCCTTCCCGGCACAGAATAAGCTAGTCCACTCTCGATGACTTCACCTAACGCCTTTCGGGCAGTCATTCTGCTAATACCATAAGCCTCTGAAATCTCTCTCTCTGAAGGAAGTTGATCCCCTGTTGAATACTGGTTGTTCTCAATTCTCTCAATTAGCATTTTCTTTATCTGAAGATACTTTGGTAATAGATAATGATTACCATTCATAAAGATCTTCTCCTTCCGCTATCTGGTATATACCAGTAAATCAATTGTATTTGATCGCTTTCTTCTAGCAAAACCCGCCTGCACAAGATGAACAGTGTCTACAATCATTTATCAGTTACTAGAGGAGGTATTCTTATTATTCTGAGCAGATACATCATTCGAAATAGTTGCCCTTTTTCCGCTTTGACTTTTTTCTCAGCAAATGGGAGCGACATGACGCTAAGTATGTTTCTTTTCAAGTTAGAATTGGTAAGCACGGACTTTCTAACGGAGATCATTTTAAGTATGCGAATCGAAAAAAACAAGGCTTTAGAGTAGACTGCGTGGATTCAAAACACTTTGATGTTCTGAAAGCATCGACTTTGTTCGCGCCCACGGAAGTTCAAGCATCATGTTTCTTGTAAAACACTTACGAATAGTCAACGCACTCTGTATCTCCGAAGCCTCAAAAAGGAAGGTTTCCAGAAAAAAACTAGAAGGATATTATATTCTCTCAAAAGAAGAGATTAGAAGAGCTTCTAACAAGTTCGAGAGAAAGCTTCTAGAAAGAGGAGAATTAGCAATGGATCTGAATGAATACATTCCCATCGACTCAGAGAAAGGTACGGGATTGATTTTGAAGCACCGAGACCTATATCTATTTCACGTATCTGGAAGAAAACACCTCACTGAACCAGGTGAAAGATTCTTCGCCGGCGTTGGCGGTCATTGCGAAGATGGGGAGAGCTTCATCGAGGCAGTACAACGTGAAGCGATCGAGGAGATAGGAAGAAATATAAAGATAGTTCATTCGGCAGAGACCTATTTTGTAGATTCAGAAGGCGAAATAATCGACATTCTGAAGTTGCCTCTCCTAGCGCCGAAGATGATCTACAAAATGATCGACTACCATAGAGAGAGGCCGAAGGATAAGACATACTTCATTGCCTGTTTTGAGGCCGAAATAGCAGATGATTGTCCGTTCGACCTCGATCCAGAGGAGGCTAGCGCTCTGATTGCCATTCCGGCGGAGTTGCTTATTCAAAGTCTTGAATGGAAGATCGGAGCCAAAGAAATTGTCGATTCCGGCGGTATCATAATGGTGGGCTGTCTCGAAAACGATACGCTGCTCTTTCCTTTGGGAACTGCCGTCGCGCTTGCACATTTTTTGAAGAGCAATAAAGCCGATGCCTAATCATATAAATAACACTGCCAAATCATATTCATAAACCAAGTGCAGGGCTTATAGAAGTCCCAGTGATTGCCAGCCTCAGCCCCGAACAGCTCAGTCAACAGTTAATCATAGCGGTTGGGGACAAAGATAAGCATCGTTGATGCTGAACTGTCTAATAACATTGACGAGGAGGAGTAATTTCAAACCGCTACACGCTATCTCACAAGTCCGATAGTGTGCATTTGCAGGAGAGGTGGAGTGCCAATCCCATAGATAAATTCGGGAGTATCCACGCAAGATACTTTAATGAGATGTTCAAAGAGCGTTTTCAGATGGCATATTCTGAGCTCTTTCTACTGCTAACCCTGACTGACAGCTTCTCTAGCCCATGCGACTGCGATTTCCATAGCCTGTTCAGGTCTTTTCAGTACCCTCGCGAACCCGGCCGCAGAGACAAAGGAGTTATGCTTGTTGATCTTCGCTTTTCCCTTTTCAATAATGCGTTCAGTACTCTTGCTATCACTCTCGCCCCCGGTGCAGTAGAACCAGGCTATCTTCTTCCCGGAAACAGTCCCGTCTCTCAGTATGATATCGATGGGAGTAGCCGGACCTCCACCCCAGATTGGTGAGCCAAGAAAGACTGTGTCGTAGGCGCTGAAATCAAGTTCTATGGGTTCCAGTTCGATTTTGCTCCCCTTTCTCATTTCAGTGAATATCTTTCCCAGTAGACCCTGGCTCTTCTTCTCATTCTTGATCTTGACTTCGCGGATGTCCGTTTCCAGACTCTCAGCGATTGTCTCGGCGATCTTTCTGGTATTACCAAAGTATGAGTAGTACAAAACAAGCGTCTTGCTCATCAAGAGACCTCCTTGAAAGTGCTGGAATGAATTCGCCTGTACTGACTCAAGTATAGAACAGAATGTTATTATAGCTATCATATAAATAGATTTTCCGCTACGAAATTCGTCATCGAATTAATCGGTGGAGACCCCCTGCTTTAGCCGTGGGGTATTTGACTAAGCTAGCACTGTTCTATGAGCGACGAAGATGCTTGTATTACCGAATCTGGAGTGATGTTCAACCCGGTGAAAGCCAGATTCTTCTAGAATCTTCTCCTGGCTGTCAATACAGAAGGGTAGATCAAAGTGGTAGAACCCGTCAGGGGCATTCGACAAATCCTTCGATTTTTCGTAACTCTCTCTGAATTTTCTCTCCTCAAGTTTGGTTTCGACGACATAATCGGCTTCGATATAGAATCCTTCAGTCACGAGACAGTTCAAGATCTTTGTGTACAAGAATAACTTCTGATCATGGTTGAAGTGGTGCATTGACTGTACAGAGATGGCGATATCGAAGCTGTCTGCCGGGAAGTCAATCTCGAAGTAGGAACCACGAATAAGGGTTAGTCTATCGAGCTTGTCGAAATGCTTTCTTTCGAGAATCTCAAGCATATTCTTGGAAAGATCTATTCCCATTACAGTCGCCTGTGGATTAACCTTGAAGATCTCATCGAGTTCCAGTCCAGTTCCACAGCCTAGATCAAGTATCTTCACACAACCAGTATCTGGAATCAGACGGGCCACTGCTTCATAGTACTTGCGAGAGTCACGTACGTTCTCCCTCATGTGCCTCTCATACGTATCGGCTCTCTTATCGAAAAAAGATCGCATTTCCTCCATCTTTTCACTCATGGCGATCCTCCTTGAAACCTGAACAAGAAGTCCGGTATAGACGCAGCATGAAAGCTCTTGACATTACCAAACCAAAGCTTTTTGTCGATAATGGTTCCATAGTGGCGCTTCCTTAGGTCGATCGCAGACCAGAGTCTTGCTATCTGAGAATCACTTCGACTTTGGGCAGGAGTTCCAGAACGTCTTCTTTTCGGCACAGTTCGGTTCCGGGGGTCATAACGGCGGCTGAACTCGCGGCCCCGGCCATTCTCAAAGATTCTTCAACCGAGGCCCCACTTTCTCTGTGCATACAG
>Ga0334888_1004547_pt1 | contig 12480 bp, 8 predicted proteins | sample GraSluR1_MG_FD_207227 | JGI IMG/M metagenome (GOLD analysis project Ga0334888, IMG submission 207227) | Sludge microbial communities from methane-producing bioreactor in Wageningen University, Netherlands - Granular Sludge_3_08-R1 | ecosystem: Engineered > Bioreactor > Anaerobic > Unclassified ...
ATTAGCATCTGGCAGATAGAAAAAATTTATCTTATAATGACTTTTGAGAATGATTTATTTTTTAATCGGTGGCCTATTTTTGGTGGTGATAATTTTGGGCTATTTTCTGGTCCAAAAATTGAATCAACTGGGGTCAGCCAATAAACAAGACGAGTCTTTAACGGCATGGCTTAGGTCAATGCAGCAATCTTTGGATAAGACTAATGAAAACCTGAATCAGGCCATGCGGGAGTCTAACAAAACGGTGGCCGAATCATTGCAAAAAAGCACTCAAAGTATGAATGAACGCCTAGATAAGACGGCCGAATTTATCGCCGGGGTTAAAAAAGAAGTCGGTCAAATGGCGGAAATTGGCCGGGGTATGAAAGACCTTCAAGAATTTTTACGTTCTCCTAAGCTTCGGGGCAATATTGGCGAAATGGTTTTGAAAGAGCTGTTGGGCCAAATGCTGCCCAAGAAAGCGTTTAATCTTCAATATTCGTTTAGGTCTGGGGAAATTGTTGACGCTGCTATTCAGACTGAGGCCGGCTTGGTTCCGATTGACTCTAAATTTCCGATGGAGAACTTTCGCAAAATGATGGGGGCCGAAACTGAAAAAGAAAAAGAGTCGGCTCAAAAAGTGTTTATTAATGATGTTCGTAAACACATTCGATCGATTAGTTCAAAATATATTCTTCCCGACGAGGGTACTATTGACTATGCTCTAATGTATGTTCCTTCGGAGGCGGTTTATTATGAAATAGTCAATGACCCGGACTTATTTGATTATGCTGGTAAAAATAAGGTTTTGCCGGTGTCGCCAACGACTTTTTATGCTTATATTAAGGCGATTCTAATGAGTTTTGAGGGCCAAAAAGTCGAGGAAAGAGCCAAGCAAATTTTAGCCGCCCTAGGGGCAATTGGTAAAGATTACGAAAAAATAGCTGATAATTTGGCCACCCTATCTCGGCATTTGACTAATGCTCACAACCAGATGAATAATGTTAATGCTAGCTTTAATCTATTGGGTCAAAAATTGGCTGGCACCAGACAACTAGAAGAGGGTGTTGAGGCTCCTGACAATAAGCCTCTTAAAGAGGAAAATTAACCGTTAAAAACCAAACTTCCCCCGGCCCTAGAACAAGCTTATTTTTAATAAAAAAATGTTAGAAAATATTTTATTAGGTTTTATTCAGGGCGTTACCGAGTTTTTGCCGATTTCCTCATCGGGCCATTTGGCCATTTTTCATCACCTGTCGGACGATTACCCCCTTTTAGCTTTTGATGTTTTGGCTCATTTGGGGACTCTGATAGCTATTATTTGGTTTTTTCGATTTGATTTGTCTTTGCTGGTTCGAGGGGTATTAGGGCAAGCCGGTCCCAAAATCACCAAAGAACAGCGACAGCTATTAGTCGAGTTGGTTTTGGCTAGTTTGCCAGTGATATTGGTTGGTTTATTGTTTGGTCATCGAGCAGCCCTGCTTTTTGCTAATCCCAAGTTTTTAGCGGTTGGTTTTTGGGTTACCGCCCTATTGCTTGTTTTGGGCCGATTTTGGCGTTTACCCCTTAAGAGGGGTCGTTTTTTCTTGGTTGGCATCTGCCAGGCTTTGGCTATTATTCCGGGAATTTCTCGTTCTGCCTCCACCATTGTCTCGAGTCGAATTTTGGGAGAAAGCAAGGAAAAAGCCTTTAAGTTTTCCTTCTTGTTGGGTCTAATCTCTATTGGTGGAGCGGTAATTTATGAGGCCCCCCAGATTATTCGTTTTAATAATGGGCAGGCTAAAGAGGCTCTGGTGGTAATCGCGGTTGCCTTTTTATCTGGTTTGTTAGCCTTAAAAACCCTTCATCGCTTACTTTTAAGCGACCGGATGTGGTATTTGGCTTTTTATTGTTTTTTCTTGGGGTTGGCTGTTTTACTCTTTCTTTAGCCCTCGTTGTTTTTTTGACTAAAAATACAGTACCGTATTTTGCAAAAAAGAAAAAGAAAGGTTGATCAGGAGGCTATAAATTTGTTTGGCCTTCTTGCTATAATTTAAGCTGTGGCCGATAAAGAAAAAAAGACATTAAATTCAGCTCAAAAACAAGCCGTCGAATATTTATCTTCGCCCTTGTTGATTGTAGCGGGGGCAGGAACGGGCAAAACCACTGTTATTACCGAAAAAATTAAATATCTGATTGCCAATAAATTGGCCGCCCCGGAGGAAATTTTGGCCCTTACTTTTACCGAAAAGGCGGCTTTTCAGATGGAGGAGCGAGTCGATGTTGCCCTTCCCTATGGTTATACCGATATTTGGATCATGACTTTTCATGCTTTTTGTGACCGTCTTTTAAAAGATGAAGCGGTAGCCATCGGCCTGGATCCCGGCTTTGTTTTAATGACCCAATCGGAAGCGATTCAATTTTTAATTGATCATTTATTTAGCTTGGAGCTAGACTACTTTCGCCCTCTTGGCAATCCCAATAAGTTTGTTGCCGGTCTTTTAAATCATTTTTCTCGGTTACAAGACGAAGATGTTTCTCCAAAAGAATATCTGGCCTGGGCAAGACAGTTAAGCGCTAAAAGTCCAAAATTAGAAGTAAAAGAGAAAAAAATAGAAAATGAAAAGTATTTAGAATTAGCCAGAGCCTATCGAAATTATGAAGGACTAAAACAAAAAGAGGGCTTGATGGATTTTGGTGATTTAATTACCCAAACCCTAAGGTTGTTTCGCAGCCGTCCCAATGTCTTGGCTGAATATCAAAAAAAGTTTAAGTTTTTTTTGGTTGATGAATTTCAAGATACCAACATCGCCCAGTATCAACTGATTAAGCTTCTGGCTCCACCGGAGAAAAACCCGTCGCTTTCTGTTGTTGCCGACGATTCTCAGTCAATTTATCGGTTCCGAGGTGCGGCGGTTTCTAATGTATTACAGTTTATGGCCGATTATAAACAAGCCAAATCAATAGTTTTAGTTAAAAATTATCGCTCAACTCAAAGTATTTTAGATGCCGCCTATCAATTAATTCAACATAATAATCCCGACACTTTGGAGGTAAAACTTGGTATTGATAAAAATCTGCAAAGTGTTACCGGTTCGGGAGAGGCAGTCGAATTTATTTATACTGCCCAGGTTAATTCTGAGGCGGAAGAAGTGGCCAAAACCATCAAGGCCTTAAAAGAGCAAAACCCAAAATTTGCTTGGTCGGATTTTGCCATTTTGGTTCGGGCCAACAATCACGCCGGTCCTTTTATGAAGGCGCTATCTTGGGCCGGTGTCCCCTATCAATTTTTGGGGCCGGGTCAATTGTTTCGTCAGGAAGAAATTAAAAACCTGATTGCTTATTTATTTTTTTTGGCTGATCCGGGTGATGATGCCTCTTTTTATCGTTTACTAACCTCTGGGCCGATTGAGCTGCCCGGCCAAGACTTGGCCCTTTTGAATAGTTTGGCTAAAAAGGCCGCTGTTGGTTTGTTCGAGGCGGCCAATTTAGTTTTGAGCCAGGACAAGAAAGGGCCCGATAAGATCGGATTACCCTCCCTTTCTTCAAAAGCACAAGAAAAATTAGCTCAACTGGTAAAAATGATTAACCGCCATTGGGAACTAGCCAAAGAAAAAAGTGCCGGTCAACTTCTTTTCTATTTTTTGCAAGATTCCGGTTTGTTAAAAGAGCTGACTCAAGCTAATTCCTCCCGAGAGGAAAAGAGGGTTGCCAATATTGCCAAATTTTTTGATCGGCTATCGGCTTATGAAATGAATCACGCTGATGCCAGCCTCCGCCTGGTGGTTAATTGGTTAAAACTAGCCCTTGATTTGGGTGAGTCACCCTCAGTTGGTAATGATGACTGGCTATTAGAAGATCGAGTCAATATTTTGACAGCTCATTCGGCTAAAGGCCTAGAGTTTGGGGTGGTTTTTTTGGTTAATTTGGTTTCCGGCCGTTTTCCTACTTACAATCGAAGAGAGCAAATCCCTATTCCCGACCAATTAATTCGAGAAATTTTGCCTCAGGGAGATTATCATCAGCAAGAAGAGCGCCGGCTTTTTTATGTTGGCATGACTCGGGCAAAAGAAAGGCTTTTTTTAACGGCGTCAAAAGTTTATGGGGAAGGCAAACGCCCTCTAAAGATTTCTCCCTTTGTTTACGAATCTTTAGGTAAAGAAATGGTTAATCGTCAACCGCCAAGGGTTAATCAGTTATCCCTGTTAAGATTTAAACCAATTGAGGAAGAACCAGAGGCACCCTTTATTCCTAATCGGCCGATTGATCACTTTTCCTTTTCCCAAATTACTACTTTTGAGCACTGTCCGGCCCAATATCGTTATCAATATTTACAAAAGATCCCTACGGCTCCTAGCGGAGTTCAGAATTTTGGTATTAGCATTCATCAGGCCCTGCATCAATTTTTTAAAAGAGCCCAAAAAAGAGGGGTTGGCCTAGAAGATTTATTGGCTTTATATCAGGCCAATTGGCTTTCTTTCGGCTATACTTCCTCGCATCATGAAAAACGTCTTTTCAAAGAGGGCAAAGAGATGTTAACTCGTTTTTATCAGGAAGACTTTAACCAAGATAGCCTACCCTATTTTTTAGAAAAGAAGTTCAATTTTTTCTTAACGGAAAAAATTAAAATTACCGGTGTTTTTGACCGAGTTGATAGGAATGACAACGCTTGGGAAATTATTGATTATAAAACCGGTCAGCCAATGGACCAAAAACAAGCTGACAAAAGCCTGCAGATGAATCTTTATCTTTTAGCGGCCACCGATCGGGGGATTTTGGGGGCTACCGCTGAGGATTTAACCGGGACCTTTTATTTTTTGGCCACCGGCCAAAAAATATCGGTTAAAAAAACTAAACAAGAATTAATCCAGGCCAAAAGAAATTTAAGCAAGATAATCGAAAAAATTAATCAAAGTGATTTTTCTGCTCGGCCCGGGTTTTGGTGTGATTTTTGCCCCTTTAAAATGGTTTGCGATCAATGGGAGTAACATTTTGATATAGAAATTGGCGGTTGACACGAGGGGTGAAGATGATTTTTAATAGTTATTACCAAAGACCCCCAAAGCCGGTTCGGATAAAAAACTAGCATCGGCAAGAGGTTGCCTGCCCCGGCAAGATAGGCCTTGTTTTAGGCCCTTTTTGTTATTTTTTAATTTTTTTGAAGAGGTTTTTTTGGATTGTTATTAATGGCCAGAAAAGCAATAAAATCAAAAATTGCCAAGATAAAAAAAAGAAGCGGCCGAGTAGTCGCCTTTAGTCCAAGTAAAATTGAACGGGCGGTTAAATCTGCTTTTAAAGCGGCCGGTAAAGATGATCCTGCCGAGGTGCGTCGGTTAACTAAAGAGGTGGTTTTGGAACTAGAAAAGCGCTTCAATTCTTCTATTATTCCCGAAGTTGAGCAGGTCCAAGACATTGTTGAACAAGCCCTATTAAGGCATGGCCACGAGGAGGTATACAACGCCTACACCCTTTATCGTCAGCTTCACCAAAAATTAAGAAGCGTTAGCAGTTTGGTTGATGCCGACGAATTAACGGAAAAATACCTTAATCAAGGCGATTGGCGGGTAAAAGAAAACGCCAACATGACCTATTCCCTGCAGGGCCTAAACAATCATGTGGCCAGTATCATTTCGGCTAATTTTTGGCTGAATAAAATTTATTCTCGGGAAATAAGAAAAGCTCATCGTCAGGGTGATCTTCACATTCACGATTTATCTTCTCTTTCCGCCTATTGTACCGGTTGGGATTTAAAAGATTTTTTGACTAAAGGTTTTGGCGGTGTGGCCGGTAAGGTTAATAGCGCTCCCCCAAAGCACCTATCCAGCGCCTTAGGCCAAATTGTCAATTTCATGTACACCATTCAGGGCGAGGTGGCCGGAGCAGTAGCGTTGTCCAACTTTGATACTTATCTGGCCCCCTTTATTCGTTATGATGGTCTAAATTATAAGCAAACTAAGCAGGCTTTGCAGGAATTTGTTTTTAATATGAACGTGCCCACCCGGGTGGGCTTCCAAACCCCTTTTTCTAATATCTCCTTGGATATTCATCCGACCAAGATGGTCGGCGAGGAAACGGTGGTTATTGCCGGTCGGCCAACCAAAGATAAATATAAAGATTTTCAAAAAGAAATGGATATGATTAACCGGGCTTTTGCTGAAGTTATGATGGAGGGAGATTATCAGGGTCGAGTGTTTACTTTTCCGATTCCCACTTATTCAATTACTAAAGATTTTGGTTGGGACAATAAAAATTTAGAGCCGGTTTGGGAAATGACCAGAAAATACGGCATTCCCTATTTTTCTAACTTTGTTAATTCTGATATGGATCCTGATGACGCCCGGAGCATGTGTTGCCGATTGCGTTTGGATAATCGGGAGTTAAGGCGACGGGGTGGGCTTTTTGCCGCCAATCCCCTAACCGGGTCTTTGGGGGTGGTTACGATTAACATGCCGCGAATTGGTTACTTGGCCAAAGCAGAATCTAAGAGTGAAGGCTTTGCTAAAAGAAAATTTTTTACTCTCTTGGGTCGCTTAATGGATTTGGCTAAAGACTCGTTGGTTATCAAAAGAGAGGCGGTGGAAAAATTTACTCATGGCGGTTTGTATCCTTATTGCCGTCACTATTTGGCCGATATTTATGAACGCAATGGGGTTTATTGGCGTAACCACTTTAATACCATTGGCTTAAACGGTATGAATGAGGCGATGATTAATTTATTGGGTAAAAATATTGCTACCAAGGAGGGTCGGGCTTTTGCTCTTGAGGTAATGGATTACATGAGAAGGAAACTATTAACTTATCAACAAGAAACTGATGAAATGTTTAATCTCGAGGCGACGCCAGCCGAAAGCACGGCCTATCGCTTTGCCCGCCTTGATAAAGAGCAATTTCCTAAAATAATTTGTGCCAATGAAGAAAATTATCAGAAGAAAAAAGAAGCCCCTTTTTATACTAATTCAACCCATTTGCCGGTTGATTACACTACCGATCTTTTTGAAGCCTTGGATCATCAGGACGAATTACAGTGTAAATATACTGGTGGCACTGTAATCCATGGGTTTTTAGGGGAAAGCCTACCGGATACCAAAAGTGTTAAAAATTTGCTTCAAAAGGTAACGGCCAACTATAAAATGCCTTATTTCTCCATTACGCCGACTTTTTCTGTTTGCCCTAAACATGGCTATTTAGCTGGTGAGTGGCAATTTTGTCCTAAATGTGATGAGGAAATAGGCTACCAGGAAAAATGATAGGGTTTTTGGAATTTCTAAATTAAAATCAGTAGCTTAGGGGCCTAGAATTTTAGGGTATAGAAAAAAATAGACAAATTGTTAAATTGCTACATGGCTATATTGTTGGCGCGGACTTTTAAGTCCGCTAATCCACAAGAGGAGGCGCAAACTGTAAGTTTGCTAGTCTTCGGAAAATGAAGTAGCGCGGTTTTCGCCAGAGGCGGACAGGTACCGTGCGCTAATCTTAATTTTGCCGAGAATAATATTGGTCCGATAAGACCGATATTTAGAAATTAGGAATTAGAAGGAGGTGGTGATAATTATGGTAAAGAAAAAAGAAGTAACTCAGAAAGACCGCACCCCCTGTGAAGTTTATTCCCGGATTGTTGGTTATTTAAGGCCCGTTAACCAGTGGAATGAAGGTAAAGCGGCCGAGTACCAGATGAGGAAAGAATACAGCGGAAAATAAAACTGCTCTAATTTCTAATTATTCTAAAGAAGTTCCGATTACCAAAACCCAATATGTTTTGGGATTTAGATGCTAACATTTGGTAATTCATTAGATTAATTAGGGTAATTAGAAATTAGAATAATTTATTGATGTTGATCGGTGGTCTCCAAAAAACAACCCTTATTGATTATCCTGGCAAAGTAGCCTGTACCGTTTTTACGGTGGGTTGCAATTTTTTTTGCCCCTTTTGCCACAACAAAGATTTAGTTTCTCAAGAAAATTTTGCTAAAGCCTCTTTGGTAAAGATTAAAGAAGAAGATTTTTTCGACTTTTTAAAAAAGCGTCAAAAAATTTTAGATGGGGTTTGTATTACCGGAGGAGAACCGACTATCCAACCGGACTTAGTTTCTTTTTGTCAAAAAATTAAGAATTTAGGGCTTTTGGTAAAATTGGACACTAACGGTGGGCGGCCTGAGGTGGTAAAAAGTTTAATTAGCCAAAAACTAATTGACTTTATCGCGATGGATGTTAAGGCCGATAAAAAAAATTACCCTCTGATGACTAAAGTAGCTTATGAAAAAATTGCCCAATCTTTGTCAGTAATTATTGCCAGCGGCCTTGATTATCAATTGCGGACCACCTTAGTGCCAACGATTCATAACGAAAAAAATTTAGTCTTTCTGGCTAAGGAAATAAAGACAATTGCCCTTGATAATAAAATTAATCCAAGGAGCTTGGTTTGGCATTGGCAGAAATTTTTACCCCAAAATTGTCTGGAAGAAAAATTTACCCGAATCACCCCTTTTTCTAATCAAAAATTTGAGCAATTGGTTTTGGTGGTCCGATCGATTTTTCCTCAATTGACAAGTCAGGTCTAGTTAATGTTTGAATACCAATGATACAAGTAAAGGCCTTGTGCCTATGCAAGGCCTGGCCTTGCATAGGCACAACAGAGATTTTTTCTCTTTTCTTTATCTCTTTATCTTCTGGGGAAGATAAGCTAAAATGAGGTTTAGGATGATGCCTGATGATGCTAGCCTAATCGGCTCTACTAGCAAAGAAAAAGAGTCAAGGAGCGTTGCCCAAGAGGGCCGATCGGAAGATGGGGCTAATATTGTTGAGGTTGGTTATTTTCCTGATCTTCCCCCCCAATTAGAGGATTATCTAGAAAAGGTTGAAAAAGAAAATCATTTTTTAAAAAATCAGGTTCTAGACGACCAAACCGGCCAGACATTAGTTACTTCTTCCCAGGCCCAAAAGCCGAAAATTGTTTTACCGTTAACCCTGTCGGAGTATCATTCTGGTTTGAAGAAGTCGATTGAAAGCTCTTGGCGTTGGCTATCTGAATGGTCGAAAAGATTGGTTAAGATGCTGGGGTCTCAGGTTGGGTTTAAAGAACAATAATGGCAATTAACACTTTAAACGATTTAGCTTATTTTTTAGCCCGTTCAGCTATTTTATTGGTAGTGGCGGTTTTTTGTTTGGGAACTTTAGGTTTTTTAGGTTATTTTTTATTTTTACTTTGGCGAGAGAGAAATCGGGAACAACATTCCCTGGATTTAGTTCTGCTCCAGGTAGTTTTACCCCGCGATAATGAAATTAAAATTGATGCCGCCGAGCAGTTATTTACTAATCTTCACTCTTTAAAAACTGGGGGTAAATTTAGTTTTTTAAAACCCAAGTTTTTTTTTACCGCTGAGATTGTTGGCACCCCCGACAGTATCCGCTTTTATTTTGCCATTCCCCAAAAAAAAGTTGATCTTTTAGAACGGCAAATTTATGGTCTTTATCCGACGGCAGTGATTAAAAGGGTGGAAGAATATAATATTTTTAGCAAGGACAGTAAAGTAGCCTATGCCGCTTTCGAGTTTAAAAATTCTCCCTTTTATCCGATTAAAACCTATCAGGATTTTTCGGTTGACCCTTTATCTTCTCTGACCTCGACCTTATCCAAGCTTATCGAGGGAGAGGGCATTGCCATTCAGGCTTTGATTTCTCCTGCTGGGAGCAAATGGCAAAAAATGGGCCGGTCTTTTTTATCTTCAACCAGGAAGAAGGAGGCCGATCCGGAAAAAGCCGAATTTAAGATAGATAGCAAGGCCTTGGAGCAGATTGATGAAAAGTGCTCTAAGCCTGGTTTTGAAATAGAGCTAAGAGTGGTGGTTTGCTCTAAAAATATCGACCAAGCCAAGGCTCATTTGTCTTCAATTAAAAGCGCCCTATCTCAGTTTAGTTCAGACCAGAATGGCTTTAGCGGCAAGAAAATTTGGTGGAAAAGGGCTTTTATGGTTGACTTTATTTATCGCTATTGGCCGGTTTGGCGGCCGAATAAAAATAGAATTATTCTTAATTCGGCGGAGCTGGCAACAATTTTTCATCTTCCCAATAAGACTGTCGAAACGCCCAACATTGCCTGGCTTAATGCCAAAAGAGCTCCGGTGCCGCCGGAAGTGCCTAAAACCGGTCTTTATTTGGGTAAAAGTGTTCATCGGGGTGAGGTTAGGCCGGTTTGTTTATCGGAGGATGACCGCCGTCGCCATATTTACATTATTGGTAAAACCGGCACCGGTAAATCAGAACTGTTAAAGCAAATGATTATTCAGGACATTGAAGAAGGCAAAGGGGTTTGTTTTATTGACCCCCACGATACTATCGAGAAAATTCTGCCCCGAATTCCAGCCGAACGAGCCGAAGATGTCATTTATTTTGACCCTTCTGATACTGCCCGCCCCATGGGGTTAAATTTATTGGAAACCTACACCGAGGAGCAAAAGAATTTTGTTGTTTCTTCAATTATTAACTTGATGTACAAGCTTTATGATCCTTACAAAACCGGCATTATTGGGCCTCGGTTTGAACATGCTATTAGGAATGCCATGTTGACGGTAATGACTGAGCCGGGAGCCACGTTTGTGGAGGTGGTTCGGGCTTTAACCGACGCCTCCTATGTCCAAGAATTATTACCCAAAGTTAAAGACCCGATGGTTCGGCGTTATTGGACTGATCAAATTGCCCAAACCAGTGATTTTCATAAAAGCGAAGTCTTAGATTATATCGTTTCTAAGTTTGGTCGTTTTGTGACCGATAGCATGATGCGTAATATTATTGGTCAATCGCAGTCGGCTTTTGACTTTAGGAAAGTGATGGACGAGGGCAAAATTTTGTTAATTAACTTAGCCAAAGGCAAAATAGGTGAAGAAAACTCAAGTTTTTTAGGTTTGGTTTTAATTCCCAAACTTTTGATTGCCGCTATGAGCCGGCAGGATGTTTCTGAAGAGTCTCGGCGTGATTTCTATCTTTATGTTGACGAGTTTCAGAACTTCGCTACCCCTGATTTTGCTCAAATTTTATCCGAAGCCAGAAAATATCACCTTAATTTGACTGTTGCCAATCAATTTATTGGTCAAATGGAGGAAGAGGTGAAAAATGCTGTTTTTGGCAATGTGGGTACCTTAATTTCTTTTCGGGTCGGGGTGGCCGATGCCTCTTATCTTCAACATGAGTTTCAGCCCGATTTTTCGGAAAACGACCTGTTAAATATTGAAAGATTCAACGCCTATGTTAAAACCATTGTTAATAATGAACCGGTGCCGTCATTCTCTCTTGATTTAACCAAAGACATGGATAAGGAAAAGGCCTTAGATAACTGGGAATTAGCCAAAAACATTATCGAGTTGTCTCGGCTCAAATATGGTCGGGACAGGGCCCTAATAGAGGCTCAAGTAGTCAGGCGGGCCAAGCTCTAACCGGTCTTAGGGTATAATTGGCAACAGGTACAGGTAGGTTTGCCAAACCAAAGTTTTGGGTCAGTAGCTTAAGTTGGTAAGAGCGCGATTCTTACCCGTCTGCCAAAGCGCGCCCGTAGCTCAATGGTAGAGCGCTACTCTTATAAAGTAGATGTCCTTGGTTCGAATCCAAGCGGGCGCACCAGTGCGACGGGCAGGTAAAATCGAGGTTCGGTGGTTCGAATCCACCCTGACCCACCAAAAAATTAATAAAGATTTTATTTCAAGATAGGGCCAAGATCACAGGCTTTGCCCGTGGGAATCTATTATGGAAGAAGGAAGATTGTCACCAGATAAAAATCGACCGGAAACGGGAGAAGTTAAAAAAGACCTGGACCGTCAACAAAAAAAGATTGTTCTTTATTTTCAGAGCCCTAAAGAGAAGGGAGAGGACTATTTATTTGACAGAACACCCCTACCCGAAGACGAGGATCTTTCTTTATTAAAAGAGGCGTTTTTAGATGAGTTATCGCGTGGGGAAATACCCGATGAAGAATTTCAAGAAATGCTACAGCTTATAGCCGCTCCTTCAGCAACAATAAGCCGTGCCGAAGTAAACGAAAAGTCAGCAAGGGAAGCGGTGAACTTTTTTTCTCGACCCGAGGTTAATAACAAAAGAGTAAAAGGTCTTTTGGCGATGTTTATTAAAGAAGATTTTAGCAAAAGAGACTTTGTCGAAGTTGGTGATCTAGTTTCTTTTGCCAAAAAATACCCCAACCCTATTGCTTTAGAAAAAGATTTGTCGAAATTTTTAGACTTGGTTGAAAGAGATAATGGCCTTGGAAAAAGAAAAGAATACGAACGAGATTTAACTTTATTTCAGGAAAATTTTTACGGGAAGAGATGGGAATATTACCAAAAAATAAATCGGTTGAAAGAACAAGTTGGGTTAAGGCTTGAAAAAGAAAAATCAAGTGAGCCTGGTCAATTTATTGGCGCTGTTGAAAACCGGCTGGATTTGCCCCTAGAGATAAAGACGAAAAATGGTCGAATTGTAGCCGGAACCGATGAGGGGGTAGGTTATAAAGATGTTAACGAGGACGGAGTAGCGATTAAT
>Ga0334888_1004551_pt1 | contig 12472 bp, 9 predicted proteins | sample GraSluR1_MG_FD_207227 | JGI IMG/M metagenome (GOLD analysis project Ga0334888, IMG submission 207227) | Sludge microbial communities from methane-producing bioreactor in Wageningen University, Netherlands - Granular Sludge_3_08-R1 | ecosystem: Engineered > Bioreactor > Anaerobic > Unclassified ...
CCTCGACCTGCGGCGCATAGCAGACGAGCACTGCTTGACGACGCGGCGCACGCTGGTACGCGGAGACGGCAGTACGGCGCATGAAGGCATTTTCGACCTGGCGACTGGCGAGTTCCTGCGCCAGAGCACGCATCAGGGCTGGCGCAGCGATTCGGCCTGGGCGCGCGGTCTGACCTGGGCGCTGTATGGTTATGGCACGGCTTATCAGTTTTCCGGGGATGTGCGCTTCCTACAGACGGCAGAGCTATGCGCCAATTTCTATATCGAACACACGCCGCCCCACGGTGTTCCCCCCAACGACTGGGACGAGCCGTTGCCGGCGCACCCGTATGAGAGCTCGGCGGCAGCGATTGCGGCGAGCGGCCTGTTCAACCTGGCGAAGTTGACGGGCGACCCGGCGCGGGCGCGGCTTTACCATGATTATGCATTGCAGATCCTCGACACGCTGACTGGGCCCGAATTCCTGGCGAATGAGACGCCGGGCTGGGAAGGCGTGCTCAGACACGGCATGTACCATGAGCGCAAGGGGCTGGGCGTGGACGAAAGCGTGATGTGGGGCGATTACTTCTTTCTGGAGGCTGTGAACAAGGCGCTGGGCCATGAGTGAGCGGGTTGCGTTGGTGACGGGGGGGAGCCGCGGCATCGGGCGCGGCATTGTGCTGGCGTTGGCACGCGCCGGGTGGACCACGGTCGTCAACTACCACAGCGCGGCGCAAGCGGCGAAGGAGGTCGCAGCTGAGGCGACCGCCTTGGGAGCGAAGGCAGCGGTCGTCCAGGCGGACGTCGGCTCTGCTGCGGATCGCGAGCGGCTGGTTCAAGCCGCGCTGGACTTAGGATCGCTGGAGTTGCTCGTCAATAACGCAGGCATGGCCCCGCGCCAGCGCGCCGATCTGTTGCAGATGAGCGAGTCAAGCTACGACGAGGTGATGAACGTGAACCTGCGCGGGCCGTTCTTTTTGACGCAGCGCGTGGCTCACGCCATGATCCAGCAAGTGGAGGCCGGCGCAGGCGGCGCGCCGAAGATCATCAATATCGGCTCGGTCAGCGCCTATGCCAGCAGCACGAACCGGGGCGAATACTGCATCTCGAAGGCGGGCGTGGCGATGATGACCGCGCTCTTTGCGGACAGGCTGGCGGAGTACGGCATCAACGTGTATGAGATTCGCCCGGGCATCATCGCCACGGACATGACGAGCGTTGTGCAGGAGAAGTACGACCGCATGATCGACGAAGGGCTGACGCCGATCCGTCGCTGGGGCGTCCCCGACGATGTGGCGCGCGCGGTACTGGCGATCGCTGAGGGCGATTTTCCTTTTAGCACCGGCGAGGTGTTTAACGTGGACGGCGGCTTCCATCTTCGACGTCTGTAGGCGAGGCGAGCAACCATCGTAAGCAGGAAGGGCATTCGATGAAGATTCGACGTGTGGCGGCGCTGAAGACCGCCGAGGCGTTCCGCAAGCATTTACAGGCGATCGGCGTGGACATGCCGTTCGACAAGGAGATGCAATCTGGGCAGGGGGGGCCGCTGGCGCAGCCACTCGACCTGGGGAGGCGACGCATCGGCAACCGTTTCGCCGTGCTGCCGATGGAGGGCTGGGACGGCTCCCCGGATGGAAGACCCACTGACTATGTGCGCCGTCGTTGGCAGCGCTTCGGCGCCAGCGGGGCCAAGCTGATCTGGGGCGGGGAGGCGACGGCGGTGCGCATGGACGGCCGCGCCAACCCCAACCAGTTGGTCATCTCCGAGGAGACAACGCCCGATCTGGCTGAACTGCGGGCGCTGCTGGTGCGCACGCATGAGGAGCGCTACGGGCGCAGCGATGACCTGTACATTGGGCTGCAACTGACGCATTCCGGGCGTTTTGCGCGGCCGTATGACAAGCGCAAGTTGGCCCCGCGCATTCTCTACCATCACCCGATTCTGGATGCGCGCTTCGGCATCGACCCGGAGGCGCCGGTGATGACCGACGACGAGATCGAGGAATTGATCGCAGACTTTGTGATAGCGGCCCAACGGGCGCAGCAGGCGGGCTTCGACTTCGTGGACCTGAAGCATTGTCACGGCTATTTGGGGCACGAGTTCCTGACCGCGGTGGACCGCGAAGGCAGGTACGGCGGCAGCTTCGAGAACCGCACGCGCTTTCTGCGCGAACTGGTGGCGGGCATCCGCGAGGCGGCGCCTGGCCTAGACTTCGGCGTACGGTTAAGCGCATTCGACTTCATCCCGTTCGAGCCGAGCGCCGAGGAGAAGCAGGGCGCGCCTGTGAAGTCCGACGAGGGACCGTATCGCTATGCGTTCGGCGGCGACGGCACCGGGGTGGGCATTGACCTAAGTGAGCCGCTTGCATTCTTGGACGTACTGCGCACTCTGGACATCCGGTTGGTGTGCGTTACAGCCGGCAGCCCCTATTACAACCCGCACATCCAACGGCCTGCCTTGTTCCCGCCATCGGACGGCTACAGCCCGCCGGAGGATCCGCTGGCGGGAGTGGCGCGCCAGATCTGGGCGACGGCAGAATTGAAGCGGATGCGGCCCGATTTGGTCTATGTGGGCAGCGGCTATTCGTACCTGCAAGAGTGGTTGCCGCACGTGGCGCAGGCTGTGGTGCGCACAGGCCAGGCGGATTTCGTCGGCTTGGGGCGCATGACGCTGGCCTATCCGGAACTGGCAGCGGATGTATTGGCCGGACGAACGCTCGACCGCAAGCGCATTTGCCGCACGTTTAGCGATTGCACGACCGGGCCGCGCAACGGGCTGATCTCCGGCTGTTACCCGCTGGACGAATTCTACCGGAATCTGCCGGAGTACGAGCATCTGGCGGCGGCAAAGGCGGCGATGTAGCACGTCAGGCGTCACTCGTCACGAGTCATGCGTCAGGGCTTGTTGAGGTGCGCAGAGAGCATTGGCGATTTGGCGGGCGGGCGGTGATGATAGGAAGGGCATGGGATCATAGATGGATTTGAGTGTGGTGGATCATTTGCTGACGACGACGCGGTCGGTGCGTAAGCGGCTGGACCTGGAAAGACCCGTCGAACCCGCTGTGGTGCAGGAGTGTTTGGAGATTGCGATTCAGGCGCCGTCGGGATCGAACCGCCAGGGCTATCACTTCATGGTTGTGACGGACGCGGAGAAGCGTCACCAGGTGGCGTCGTATTATGCGCAGTCCTACCAGGTCTATTATCAGGAGGTGCAAAGCCGGCGCAAGGTATGGAAGGCGGGCGACCCGCGCGGCGAGCGCGCTGACAGGGTGCTCGACTCCGCGACCTATCTGGCGGGCATCCTGCATCGTGTGCCGGTCTTTGTCATACCCTGCATTGAGGGCCGCCCGCAAGATCCTTCGCCGGCGGCGCAGGCAGGATTCTACGGTTCGATATTACCGGCTGCGTGGTCGCTGATGCTGGCGTTGCGTTCACGCGGGCTGGGTGCTGCATGGACAACGCTGCATTTGGCGTATGAGCGCGAGGTGGCTGCTGTGCTGGGTGTTCCCGATAGCATTACGCAGGCGGCGTTGTTGCCTGTGGCCTACTATACGGGAGACGACTTCCGCCCGGCGAAGCGTATTCCGGCAGCACAGCGTACCTATTGGGATGAGTGGGGCCGCGTTGCGAAGTAGTAGGCCCCCCTTGTTGATGGAGGGAGCCGTAGCAGTAATATTACGAAATGCTGCGAGACCGAACCTGCATGCGCATGGCTACATCGAGGATGTTGGCGGGCGGTTAGCGCGGTGCTAGAATGCCTGTGGCGTCAACGTCGACAGCCTCATTGACCCACAGATGGATCCGTAGATTGGTCCATACAAAGACACGCCAACCCATAGGAAGAACCATGAACGACTCCCCGAATTTCCACATGACGCCGAATGAGTTCCGGCAGGCCGGTCGCGCCGTGGTGAATTGGATCGCAGACTACTATGAGCGGATCGAATCGTATCCGGTGCTATCCCAGGTGAAGCCTGGCGAGGTGCGCAGCATGTTGCCGCCGGATCCACCGCAGGAAGGCGAAACGTTCGATGCTATTTTGGCCGACGTCGACCGCGTGGTGATGCCCGGCATTACGCACTGGCAGTCGCCCAACTTCTTCGCCTACTTTCCGGCGAACGCATCGGGCCCGGCCATTCTGGGCGATCTGCTGTCGTCGGGGCTGGGCGTGCAGGGTATGATCTGGGCGACCAGCCCGGCCTGCACCGAGGTGGAGACGCACGTACTCGACTGGGTTGTCAAGATGCTGGATCTGCCGGAGAAGTTCCTCTCCAGCGGGGAGGGCGGCGGCGTGATCCAGGATTCGGCGTCTGGCGCTACGCTGTGCGCGATGCTGGCCGCGCGCGAACGCGTCACGGGGTTCGCCTCGAACGAACGCGGCTGCGACGGGCGGCTGATCGCCTATGCCTCGTCGCAAGGCCATTCGTCTATCGAGAAGGCCGCCATGATCGCGGGTATCGGGCGCGGCAACTTGCGCATCATCGACGTCGACGAGAAATATGCGATGCGCCCCGACCGGCTGCAGGAGCAGATTGAGGCGGATTTGGCGCAGGGGTTGGTCCCGTTCTACGTCGCCGCCACCGTCGGCACGACCTCCTCGAACGCGCTCGACCCGCTGCGCGCCATCGGCGAGATCGCCCGGAGGTACGGCCTTTGGCTGCACGTGGATGGCGCTATGTCGGGCACGGCTGCGCTTTGCCCTGAGTTTCGCTACATCCACGACGGGTTGGAACTGGCGGACAGCTATGCTTTTAATCCGCATAAGTGGATGTTCACCAACTTCGATTGCGACTGCTTTTTTGTGGCCGACCGCAAGACGCTGATCAAGACGTTGAGCATTCTGCCCGAATACCTGCGCAACAAGGCCACGGAGTCGGGCGCGGTGATCGACTATCGGGACTGGCACGTGCCGCTTGGCCGGCGTTTCCGCAGCCTGAAGCTGTGGTTCGTGATCCGGCACTACGGGCTGGAGGGGTTGCGCTATCATGTGCGCCGGCATGTGGAGATTGCGCAGGAATTCGTGCGCTGGGTGGAGGAAGACGCAGACTTCGAGCTGGCCGCGCCGGCGCCGCTCAACGTGGCCTGCTTCCGCCACCGCGGGGGCGATGCGATCAATCAGGCGATCATGGACCGCGTCAATGCCGGCGGTGAGATGTACTTGACACATACCAAGTTGGACGACCGCTTGACGCTGCGCATGAGCATCGCTCAGACGAACACGGAGCGCCGTCACGTGGAAAAGGCGTGGCGGCTGATCCGGGAGGCGGCCGCGGCTGTCACATCTGGGCAGACGTAGGCGAGGAGATGTGCGGCGTGTGGAGAATAGCCAGCCGCGATAGTTCGGCAGGAGGAACCGGATGACGAAATCGATGAGTAAGCGCGCCAGGCTGGAAGCGACATTTGCAGGCGCGGAGACGGACCGGCCCGCTGTGGCTTTGTGGCGGCATTGGCCGATTGACGACCTATGGGGCGATGAATTGGCGCGCGCAACGATCACTTTTCAGAAGACCTATGACTACGACTTCATCAAGGTCACGCCGAACAGCAATTATTGCGTAGCCGCGTATGGGGCCGAGGCCTCCTGGCGCGGCAACGAGGAGGGGACCTATCAGTGGGGACCGCGCGTGATTCAAACGGCTGAGGACTGGGCGAAACTTAAGCCGTTGGAGCCGAGGACCGGGCTGCAAGGTGAGGTGCTCGAGGCAAACCGGCTCATCGGCCAGGAATTCGGCGATGAGGTTCCGTTCATCCAGACGATTTTTAACCCGTTATCTCAGGCCAAGAACCTAGCCGGAGACCGATTGATTGCGGATCTGCGCCAACACCCGGACGCGGTGAAGGCCGGGCTGGCTGCGATCACCGAGTCGATCGTGCGCTTCATCGAGGCGCTTAAGTCGACGGGCGCGGCAGGCATATTCTTGGCGATGCAACATGCCAGCTACGATCTGCTCACCGAGGCGGAATACGGTGAGTTCGGTCGCCCGCTCGACCTGCGAATCCTCCAGGCGACCGAGGGGATGTGGTTCCGGCTGATCCACCTGCACGGGACGAACGTGATGTTCGACATGGCGGCGGATTATCCGGCGGAACTGATCAACTGGCATGATACGGAGACGCCGCCCACATTGGCGGAGGCAATGACACGCACGGACAAGGCGCTGTGTGGCGGGTTGCGCCAGTGGGAGACGATGCTGCGCGGCACGCCCGAGTCGATCCAGGCCGAGGCGGACGCGGCGCTGGTCGCTACGGGCGGCAGGCGCTTTGTGCTCGGCACTGGCTGCGTGACGCCGATCACTGCGCCTACGGCGAATCTCGTCGCCGCGCGGCGGGCAGTCGAACCTCGGTAGGCCGGCGGCAAGCGACAGGCTGCGCCGAAGATGCCGCAGACTGTCTGGAGGGTACGATGATGCAGTAACGGGCGCGCCTGATTTTCTGGACGCGCCCGTTCGCGTGAATCGCTCTTTGGCGGAAACTGGACAAGTGCTATACTGTGCCTCGTTTGCCTGAGCACAGAGAGAGGAGCGCACAATGTATGCACGAAAATGCACCGATTATTAGCCGGAGGGGACGTTTCCATCGTCCGGCGCATCTGTTCCGATTGGTCTTGCTGGCAGGGCTGCTGTCGCTGGCGTGCGCAGCCTGCCAACCGGTCCAAGCGGTGAGCGGGGTTGCGCCGGCCGGCGAGGCGGAGTCCGATGTGGTTGTCGTTGCCGAGACGCAGGCGGACATTCAGCCTGCAGGCGTTGCGGAGGTCGCTGGAGCCGACGCAGCGGTAAGCGAGCCGACGGCCCCTCCCGCAGCGATCCTGGACGAGGCGCTGGTCCAGCGCGGGCTGGAAGTCTACCGGGCGCAGTATTGCGGCATCTGCCATGCCTTAGGCGCAGCCGGCACAACAGGCCGGTTTGGGCCTGAGCATGACGGCATGGGCACGATTGCTGAAGAGCGCATCACGGCTGCGAACTATTCGGGCGGCGCGACAAACGCGGAGGAATACTTGTACGAAAGTCTGGTAAAACCTGAGGTTTTCATCGTAGATGGGTATGCAAGCAGTTCGCATAGGATGCCGCCCTATACTCATCTGAGCGAAGAGGACCTGCTTGCGTTAACGGCATTTCTGTTGGCGCAGCAATAACGGCGCGTACACGTACGCACGTATAGTGAACACTGGAGAGAATAACCGTCGTTGCTGACAACGAGGCGAGAGGAACCTATCAGAACCAGAGGCGGCGGAGCGCATGACGCGTTGGTGACATGGGAAATGCCAAGTTGACACAAGGCGATGCTCAGGAAACAGGTTGGACGGTTGCACCTATGTACTTGCCGCTATGCTGCGATGCCGGCTGTGCTCAGTTAGGCGGTTGTCGAAACAGCGCAACACAAAACAGAGTAGTCAAAGGAGAACACACATGATTAAGAGAGCGCTTGTTGCCGGTCTGCTCGTGATCGGCTTGGTCGCTGGGTTGGTCATGCCTGGTGCGGTAGTATTGGCCCAAGACGAAGGAACGGTCGTCGCCGAGGGCCTTAACGGACCGCAGGGCGTGTTGGTCGCGCCGGACGGCAGCATATGGGTCATTGAAGGCGGCGTCGGTGGAGATACCACCATCGAAATGGTGGATCCCGTCAGCGGCCAAGTGGTCGAGGCGATGATGGGCGAGACGGCACGCGTGGTCGAGGTGACGCCGGACGGCGAGCAGAACGTTGCAGCCGTCTTGCCATCCGTGCATGTCGGCGAGGATTTCGTCGGCGGGGCGCGGCTGGCGCTGCTGGATGGCAGACTCTACGCGACGAGCGGCGAATGGCTGGGCGTGTTGGGCGATGAGGCGCTGCCTCTGATGGGCGTCGTCGTCGAGATCGCCGACGGCGAAGCGACGACGGCTGCCGACGTTTGGGAAATCGAGCGGACGACCAACCCCGACGGCGTGCAAGTGCATTCCCATCCGTATGGTCTGGCGGCTGGCCCGGACGGCAACCTGTGGGTGGCGGACGCCGGCGCCAATTCCCTCTTTACGGTTGATCCCGATACCGGCGCTGTGGAGTGGGTCGCTACGTTCGACGCGATGCCCGGCGTCTTCCCGAACCCGAATCGCGGCGGCGAAATGCTGACCGATCCGGTTCCGACCGGCGTGGCGTTTGACGCAGACGGCAACACTTATGTTTCGTTGTTGAGCGGCGCGCCGTTCATTCCTGGTTCGGCTAAGGTGGTGAAGGTCGATGCCGCGGGTGAGGTGAGCGACTATGCCACAGGGCTGACGATGCTCACTGACCTTACGGCCGGGCCCGACGGCAATCTGTATGCGGTGCAGTTCGCCGTATTTACGGATCAAGGCCCGACGCTGAACAGCGGCGCAATCATCCGAATCTCTGAGGGCGACGGCTCGACGCCGGTTGTGGAAGGACTGTCGTTCCCGACTTCGGTTGACTTCGACGAGGCGGGCGACGCCTACGTAACCATCAACGGCGTGGGCGCTCCAGGCTCCGGCGCAGTGGTGATGTTCACCGGCGTGGCTGCGTCCGATGCTGAAGGCGCCGAGGCAGAGGAAGGCGCATCGACTGAGGCGGCGGCCGCGGCGGAGGCGACTGCGGAGCCGGCCGAAGAGGCCGCTGAACCGGTCGCTACTGAGGAACCGGTCGAAGAAGAGGCTGCCGAGGCTGAGGCTACCGAGGAGCCGGCCGAAGAGATGGCCGCTGCACCGGCTGCTACCGAGGAACCGGCCGAGGAGGCGCCTGCGCCTGAGCAACTGCCGGCCACGGGCGGCTTTGCGACGAATCCGGTCGTGATCGCTATTGCCGCTGCGCTAGCGCTGCTGGCCGTGGCGGGGGGCGTGTTGGCGCTGCGCAAGTCGTCTTCGCAGGGGCAGCGCTGACCAAATCTAGTTTGAACAGCCTTAGGAGATAGAACGGCGGCGCCGGTTTGTTATCCGGCGCCGCTTGTTTTTCCTTCTTAACAGATGGTAATGTCAGGGCGGATACGGGCTCGTCTCCCGATGCTAATCAATGGCGACGACTTGGCCGGTGGCAGCCGAGCGGTATTGCGCTAGTGCGCTCTGTAGAAAGTGGCGACTGCGGCTGAGCGGCACAACCGGCGTCGCGCTGTCAAGGATACAGGCTTCCATCGCCTCTACCTCACATAGATAGGGACTGACGGCCGGGGTGACGATCTTCTCATGCTTGCCGTCGATGGCGGTGAAGGTCATGACGCTCTCGACGCCGTTGACGCCGGGCTTCCACGGTTCCACAATTTCTAGCATGCCCTTATCGCCGACGATGTGAGCCCCCTCGCGAAATGGCGTGCGGAAGCCACTGGATACCTGGGCGACTGCGCCGCCAGCGAAGCGCAGTTGGGCGCGCATGGCGACGTCGACGCCGGTCTCGCCTATGATCTGCTGCGCCCAGACTTCGGCGGGCGCGCCGTCGTCGATCAGCGTGATCGCCAGGCTGTTGGGATAGACGCCCACATCCCACAGCGAGCCGCCCGTCAGGTCGGCGCTGAGGCGGATGTTGCTGCTGTCTGCAGGGGGCAGGTAGAAGTGGAACCAACTGCTGACGGTTTGGATGCGGCCTAGCCGTCCGGAGCGCGCCATGTCAATAGCCGTACGCGTCTGGGGATGGTGCAGGTACATGAAGGCCTCGAAGACGGTGACGCCTGCTGCTGTGGCGGCGTCGATCATGCGGTCCAGTTCGTCGAGCGTGACCGCGGCAGGCTTCTCGATGAGGACATGCTTTCCGGCTTGTGCGGCTTTGACCGTCCACTCGCAGTGCAGCGCGTTGGGCAGCGAGATGTAGACGACGTCGACGTCGGGGTCGGCGAGGAGCGCTTCGTAGCCGCCGTGGGCTTTAGCGATGCCTTTGTCGTCTGCATAGGCTCTCGCTTTGGCTGCGTCGCGACTGGCGACTGCGACGAGCTCGCTGCGTTTGGCCTGGCGGATCGGATCGATCAGCGCATCGTTGATGTTGGCTGTGGAGAGCAGTCCCCAGCGGATCTTGTTCGGCATGGCATTCCTCCTAAGCAGGTTGCGATAGATCGATGCCCCATTGTAATCTGAGAGGGTGAGCGCGCCAATATGCAGTATGCCGAGGAGAAGTGATATCTGATGGCGCAGGCGTGATAGGCGCTTCAGCCAGCTGGCTTTTCAGTAGGCATGCGGGTTGGGATGTGGCCGATAGGAAGCCCGCACCTCATAGATGGGCGCGTGGGTTGTACGAGATTCGTTTGTAATGCGGCGCAGTTCGAGCGCCCTAGAGGAATCAAGATGAAGATCAGCACGGTAGAACAGATGCGGGCCATGGACCAGGCGGCGATTCGGACCTATGGGATCGACGAGGCGCTGCTGATGGAGAACGCCGGGGCGGCGGCGGCGCGGGTCTGGCTGCAAGAGATGGACGGGCGGAATCGCCGTGCGCTGATACTGTGCGGCGGCGGCAACAACGGCGGCGACGGGCTGGTGGTCGCCCGGCATCTGCGCTCTGCAGGCGCGGCGGTGCGAGTGCGAGTGTACGGCGATCCGGAACGCTATGCCGGGGCGGCGAAACTCAATTGGTCGATTGCGCAGAATCTAGGGATTGACATAAGTGTTCTTGGCGAGATCGGCGGACTGGGCGAGGATCTAGCGTGGGCAGGCGGCGTGGTCGACGCGCTGTTGGGTACGGGCATCACACGCGAGGTGGAGGGGCTTTACGCGGAGGTGATTGAGCGGGTGAGGCGCAGCGGGCTGCCTGTGTTAAGCATCGACATCCCATCGGGCGTGAACGGCGACACGGGGCGGGCAATGGGGATAGCCGTACAGGCGGACTACACGGTGACCTTTGGTTTGCCCAAGATCGGCAACCTGCTCTACCCGGGCTACAAATTGGGGGGCAGACTCTTCGTCAGTCACATTTCTTTCCCGCCCGCCTTGACAGAGGACGAAGCGCTGCAGATCGAGGTCAACGCGCCGTTGGCGCTGCCCAAGCGCAACCCAGCCGGGCATAAAGGCTCGTTTGGGCAGGCGCTGTTCATTGCCGGTGCGGCCAGCTACTACGGGGCGCCGTATTACGCGGCGATGTCGTTTCTCAAGACGGGCGGGGGCTATGCGCGGCTGGCGACGCCGCGCTCGCTAACCCCGGTTCTGGCGAGCCACGGCGGTGAGATCGTCTACCTGCCACAGTGCGAGACCGAGGCGGGCAGCCTGGCGCTGTCCAATCAGGCGGATCTGCTCGACATAATCGACAAGATGGATTTCGTCGTGATGGGGCCTGGGCTGTCGCTGTATGAGGAAACGCAGCAACTGGTGCGTGAACTGGCGGTGAAGATCGATAAGCCGTTGCTGATCGACGGCGACGGTCTGACCGCGGTGCATCAGGCGCCGGACTGCCTGCGCCTGCGCAGCGCGCCGACGATATTGACGCCGCACATGGGCGAGATGGCGCGGCTCACCGGTCGCTCTGTGCCGGAGATCGAGGCGGAGCCGGTGACGACCTTGCGGACTGTATGCCGCGACCTCAAGGCATTGGTGGTAATGAAGGGGGCGCACAGTCTGGTTGGCTACCCGGACGGGCGCGTTTACGTGAACCTGTCGGGCAACTCCGGCATGGCGACGGCCGGTTCGGGCGACGTGCTGACCGGCAGCATCGCGGCGATGGCCGGGCTGGGACTGCCGGTCGAGGAGGCGGTGCGTATGGGCGTCTTTGTGCACGGCCTAGCCGGTGATCTTGCTGCCTCGGCTATCGGGGAGGACGGCATGACTGCGAGCGACGTGTTGGCCTGTCTGCCGGAGGCGGTCAGGCTGCTGCGCATGCCGGAGGATCTGCCCGCCGGCTATCTTGGGCCGCAAGTCATGTAGGGTTAAGGGGTTGGTGGAGGCGCACTATGTGCTTGGGGTTCCTAAGAGAAGATCCGCGCCTCTAATATTGCGAGATTCTTCAGCTCGCTTACGCTCGCTTCAGAATAACGGACACATTGCGAACACGCTATTTCAGGACATGCCACGAATTGCACGAATAGTTCGAACGAGTCCGAAAGATGCTTCGTGCAATTCGTGGCGCAGAGATGCTGCTGAGGCGTCAACCTCGGCCGAGATACGCCTGTTGCGTGGGCAGGACGATGGCCTCGAGCATGTTTACGTGCAGCGGCAGAGACGCCATCGTGACCGCGGCGGCAGCCAACTCGTCAACCGTCATCATCGGCTCCTGATCTTGATTTCTGTCACTGGCTGCGCGGCGCTCGGTGAGCACGTTGCCGGGGTGTAGCATGCTGGCGACGACGTTGAAGTCGCGGCCTTCGAGCGCCATCGACTTGGTCAGCCCGACCAGGCCGTGCTTGGTGGTGTTGTAAGGCGCGGCGTTGGGGCGGCACATTTGCGCCGAGATGGAGCCGATGTTGATGATACGCCCGCCGCCCTGGCGTTTCATGACGCGCATAGCCTCACGACCGCAGAGGAACGGCCCCGTTAGATTGACATCCAGCACCTTGCGCCAGGTCTCCAGCGTGAGTTCTTCGAGCGGGCCGCCGTCAAAC
>Ga0334888_1004552_pt1 | contig 12471 bp, 9 predicted proteins | sample GraSluR1_MG_FD_207227 | JGI IMG/M metagenome (GOLD analysis project Ga0334888, IMG submission 207227) | Sludge microbial communities from methane-producing bioreactor in Wageningen University, Netherlands - Granular Sludge_3_08-R1 | ecosystem: Engineered > Bioreactor > Anaerobic > Unclassified ...
ATTTTTAATGCTTAACTGAAGAGCTGTTGCAGAGTGGGGTCCAACCGTTCCACCCCGGCGTTGCCTGCTGCGCGGCGCAGCAGTTTTAATTCCCGATCATACAAAAAATAAGCGGGGAAAAACTGGTTTTCAAATTTTTCCATCAGTACGTGCTGGTTATCCATGCAGCACGGCTCAGTGATTTCATACTCGACAATTTTGGGTTCTACCATTTCCTTGCTGGTTTCTGCCTCAGATCGTGGGGCATGAATGGCGACCATTTTCAGCCCTTTGGGGCCATATTCCTTGCGCCAGCGCATCAGGTGCGGCATATTATCATGACAGGTATGGCAGGTGGCCGACCAAAAATAGATCAGGGTCGGGTGGCCTTCCAGTTCCTCCCGCTCCGGTTTGGAGCCGACCAGCCATTCTGTCGCGCCGTCCAGATCCGGCATGGGGGATTTCAATCTCAAAGACATGGTTTCCTCCGTCCTAAAGGGTTTTGTCGCCGGGTTTCCAGTCTGCGCTGCACAAGCCGCCGGCCTGCAGCGCCTCGAGCACCCGCAAGGTTTCATCCACGCTGCGCCCGATATTCAGGTTATGCACCACGCTGTATTGCAAGATGCCTTCGGGGTCAATAATGAACAAACCGCGCAGGGCCACGCCTTCGCTTTCTACCAGTACGCCATAATCTTTCGCAACCTGTTTGGTGAAGTCAGAAGCCAGGGGATATTTGACGCCGGCAATGCCGTTGTTTTCAAGCGGGGTGTTGATCCAGGCACGGTGAGAATGAACCGAGTCAGTCGAAATGCCCAAAACATCCGCATCCAGTTCTACAAACTCATCATAGCGATCGGAAAGCGCCAGGATTTCGGTGGGGCAGACAAAGGTGAAGTCCAGCGGATAAAAGAACAGGATCAGCCATTTGCCTTTGTAATCTTTCAAACTGGCGGTTTCTTCCAGTGTTTCCATATTTTTGGTGGTCTTCATCAGGAAATCAGGGGCGGGTTCGCCTACTTTTGCTTTTACAAGATACTCATTCATTTTTATCTCCTTTTAAAAATAGAAGCCTACTAGCTTTATATGATAAATCTTATCATATAAAGCCTATTTAATCAACATTTACTGAATATTCTCATAAGTATCATATTAATATCTGGTTTTGCCCTTTTGGTCAAATAGGCAGGCGGATTTTATCAGCTGATTATTCAAAAACAGGATATTTGGGCCAAACCCTATTCAGTCTTCAGGGATCGGGAAATCAGGAAAAACGGGATTAGTCAATCAGGGATTGAGGAGTCGTTGCAGGATGTGGTCAACCGCTCTGCGGATTGACCGCACCATGGCGGGAAGATGGAAAAATCCCGCAGGGTCTCCCCCTGCGGGATAAGGTGGTTTGTGACCAGACGATTTCTAGTTTTCGGGGATGGGCAGCGCTTCAAGCTGCTCGATCAGGCTTTCCAGATAGTCAAAGCCGCCCTGCCAGAACGAGGCCTCACGCACGTTGATCCCGGCCGCATCGAGGGCATCCATTGGGGCTTTGGAGCCGCCGGTTGTCAGCAGCTGGATATAGCGCGGCTTGAAGCTTTCGCCTTCCGATTTGAACTGCTGATACAGGGCCAGCACCAGCAGCTGCCCGAAGGTGTAGGCATACACGTAGAAGGGCACATTGTAAATGTGGGGGATGGAAACCCATTCCCAGCGGAACTCATCGCCGATCTCAACGGAATCGCCAAACTGCTCTTTCAGGTTTTCCATATAGGCATCGGCCAGCTCATCCACCGAAGCGCCGCTGGCGATCATCTCATGGGCGGTGCGCTCAAACATGGCAAAAAAGGCCTGGCGCAGGATGGTAGCGTAGTTATCATCAATCTGGTTGAAGAGCATATCCTGACGGACTTTCTCGTCGGTTTCCTGCCCGAGCAAGCGATCGACCAGTACCATCTCGCCGAAGGTCGAGGCGGTCTCGGCCAGAGGCAGGCAGGCGTGGGCGGTGAATACACTCAGGTCAGATGCCAGCATGGAGTGGATGGCATGTCCCAGTTCGTGGGCCATGGTGGAGACGTCGTCGGCTTTGCCCTGATAGTTGAGCAGCACCCACGGCGTCAGGTCCGGTACGGCGGTCAGACAGAAAGCCCCGCCGCGTTTTCCTTTGCGTACTTCGGCGTCGAGGTGTGAGTCGGCGAAAACGCGCTCGGCCAGCTCGGCGAAGGTCGGATCAAACTCATTGAAGCATTCCATCACCATATCATGTGCCTGCTGGTAACTGTATTGCTTGTCGGATTCGGCTACCGGGGCATACACATCATAGCGGCGCAGTTTGTCCACGCCCAGCCATTGGGCCTTCAAGCGGAAGAAACGCTGGAAAAGGCTCGCGTTCTTGCGGCACACCTCCAGCAGGGTATCAATGACATCATCGGGCAGGTCATTCGCCATGTTGCGGGGGGTGATGGCGGCAGCGTAACCGCGCAGGTCGATCTGTTCGTTACGCCAGTCGCGCACCAGATTCTGGTAGATCTGGCCGAGGATGGGACTGTCTTCGCCGTAGACCCTGTACAGTTCCTGATAAGCCTGGGCACGCAGTTCGGGGTCATGGTGGCGGGCATACACCATCAATTCGCCGCGGGTGAGTTCTTTTTCTTCGCCATCAATGGTGACCTTGAAGGTGTAGCGGTTGGTGATGGAGGCATACAGGGTGGTCAGGGCAGAAGCGCCGGTGACGTCCTTGATGTTGATGATCTTCTCTTCGGCTTCGCTGAGGGTGTAATCCTTAAAGTGACGGATGGCTTCCAGCCAGTAGGCCAGCTCACCGGAGGCGGCCATCAGCGGTTTGGCAGCTTCTTCGGGCAGGGCTTTCCACCACAGGCTGAAGAACATGGTACGGTTGCTGAGGCCGGCCATGAACTGCTCGATGCGCGCCAGCAAGGAGAGGGCACTCTGGTTCTGGGTATCCTCGGAGAACCACAGCTCAACAAATGCGTATAGCTTATGCGAGGTGTAAGTCAGGGTTTCCAGTTCCTTGAGGATCGCCATGAAGGTTGTTGAGTCGATGCTTTCGCTCAACTGCTCGCGGCGTTTTTCAAAGTCTGTGGTCAGGTTTTCCAGCGTGGCAAAGGTTTCTTCCAGTTCCGGGCTGTCGGGAGCAGGGAAGAGGTCTGCTTTGCTCCAGGTCGTTTGGGGGTACTCTTTTTTTGTTGTCATTTTTCTTTCCGTTGGTTGAATAATATTTGGCGAGTGGTGTTACATTTTAACGACTGAAGTCGTCTAGCGCGCTGTACAATTATGTATGCAACGCAGTCTACTTTTCCGAAGGCGGTTTGGCTGCACCACGAAACTGCTGGCGCAGCACGTCAATGGGCAAACGCTGACCGCTTGCGGCGTGTTCATAATACCAGATTTTCCAGCCGTTGACCGCCCCGCTGCGGATGCCCCTGGCGATTTGATGAATTGAGCCGCGCTTACCCTGGCAGGACAGGGAGCCGTCCGCCATGATCACGGCAGTGATGTCATCCTTGCCATTGAAATAAAGGGTCTGCCCAGGGGCAATCAGGCCATTTTCCACCAGCGCGCCAAAGGGAATCCGCGGCAGGCGGCGCGGAATGGGGGTGTCGAAGATATCATCCCCGGCAGGATTGTCAGGGATGGCCGCGATGCGCTCCCGCGCCAGGGTCACATACTGTGCTTCCTGTTCAATGCCGATCCAGTGCCGTTTCAGTTTGCGGGCTGCGGCGCCGGTCGTGCCGCTGCCAAAAAAGGGATCCAGCACAACTTCACCGGGGTGGGAGGCAGCCAGCAGAACGCGATACAGCAGGGATTCCGGTTTCTGGGTGGAATGGGCGGTTTGCCCATTGACTTTGAGGCGTTCCTTGCCCACGCACAGCTTGAGTTCCCAATCGCTGCGCATTTGCAGGTCATCGTTAAGGGATTTCATCGCATGGTGGTTGAAGGTGTAGCGCGCGCCGCGTTCTTTCTGTGCCCACAGCATGGTCTCGTGGGCATTGGTGAAGCGTACCCCGCGGAAATTGGGCATCGGGTTGGTCTTGATCCACACGATGTCATTCAGGATCCAGAAATTAAGGTCTTGCAGGATGGCACCCACGCGGTAGATATTGTGATAGGAGCCGATCACCCACAGGGTGCCGGTCGGTTTGAGCACCCGCCGGCAGGCGGACAGCCAGTCCCGGGTGAAGCTGTCGTAGGCGGCAAAGTCAGCGAAATGGTCCCAGTCATCTTCGACACCATTCACCCGCGAGCGGTCCGGCCGGCGCAGTTCCTGACTCAGCTGCAAATTGTAGGGCGGGTCGGCAAACACCAGATCGACCGATTCAGCGGGAATCTGGCGCAGGACCTCAACGCAGTCGCCCTGAATGACCTGATCGAGCGGGAGGTTGGGATCGGGGGCAGTGGACATGGATTGATTTTATCACTGTTGGGGTTGAGCCGCGCCCTGAGCTTGTCGAAGGGTACGGCGGGCAACTCCATCCTCGCGAAGCGTTCCCCATTTTTCTTCGAAAAATAAAAATAAGGAAGGCATTTGGTGGTTTTGTTTGTTGTAGCGGGTTCTGAAGATTGTGGTGTAAAGTAATGGATGGAATCTGATCCTGCTTATTGCTCAACCTCTATCCCGGCAAGGATATCCAGGATGCGGGGTTTGCCCTTCATTAAATAATCCTGCCAGGTGGCGTCAATACGCGGCAAGGCGCCAAATTCGACGCGCAGACCGTTGTCCAGCATCACGTGCAGGGTTTCATTATGTGAGTCGAGAGTGTCGCCGCCGCCCATGAATTCAAAGCCTCCGGCGGTGTACTCTTTTCCGGCGATGGAAATGATCTGGCTTTTCTCCTGCGTCTCACCGGCGCCGACGCCGGTGCGTCCGCAGGGGGTGTATTGCCGCTCGAGATTTTCCGGCGAGTTGATCGTGAAATACCCCAAGGCATACAGCACTTCCACGCACAGGGGATCGGGATGCTCTTCGCGAAGCTGGATCATGTACTCGTCGGGCGTCATTCCATCCGGGAGTTCATCGGTGGGGAAGCCCTCAATGCCGTGTACGATGATGTCCGCGGTGGGCGGGAAGCGGAAGGCGTATTTGCCGCCCGGATCCTGGTAGAACTGCCAGTCCGCGCGCGGGTCCTGGCTGGCAGTGTCAGGCTGGTCAACGGTCTGGGCTTCGCCGGTCAGGGTGATGCTGCTGGCCTGAATGCGCGCACCGTTCACATCCGGCACACCGGTGAGCAGTTCGCCGGAGACGTTTACCACCTGGTCCGTGCCGCGCAGGTCAAGTATCTGCTGCAGGACGGCGGGGTCGTTGGAGTGGATTGAGTACCACATGGCATACGAGCCTTTGAGGACAAACACGGTGCTGTCGCCGGAGTTGAACGCGGCGGGGATGAGGATGCCTTGCCAGTTCTCGATTGGTTCGGGGTCGGTGGCGGTGGCACCGACGCGAATGCGCTCGACGACGATCTGGCAGCCGTTGTGATCCTCCACGCCGCACACCAGACTGCCCCAGAAATGGGCGAATTGGCCGGGTTCGGGTTTGTCCCGCAGGGCCAGGACTTGCGCTTCCATGTCCTCATTGGTCCCCATGATGCCCAGCTCGCCCACCGTTTCCGGCGAGAGGACGAGGATGTCTTCATAGCCAACGCCTTCGGGGGCGGAGACGATTTTACCCAGCCATCCAGCGACGGGCACTGGCTCGGCAGCCGGCGCTTCGATCACTTGCGGCTCGGTGGGAATTACGGTTGGGGTTTCTGCTGTTTTGGGTTCGATGGCTTTAGGTGCAAGTTCTTCAGGTGAAATGCTGCACGCGCTGATCAGCAGGCTGATGAGGACGGCTGAGATGAGGGTGATTTTCCATTTGTTCATGTAAATACTCCTTGCTATTCGATCATTCTAACTTTAATACGTTCGCGGAGGGCAAAAAGTTCCAGCGAAATCATTTAAATGTACAATGTAGTAGTACAAGAATAACATCAGAAACGAGGGACATCATGAACTGGATACAAGAATTATTCAACACACTCAAACCCGTGATTGCCATGTGCCATTTGCAGGCCCTGCCCGGTGACCCGGATTATGACCCGCAAAAAAGGGATGAGCTGGGTCGACGACCAGGCGCACACTGACCTGCTCTCCCTGTAAACGGGCGGCGTGGACGCAGTTATGTTCTCCAATGAGCGCAGCCTGCCGTACCTGACCAAAGTTGAACCCGTCACTACGGCGGACATGGCGCGGGTGATCGCTGAGCTGTATGATGATATTGCTATTCCCTTTGGGGTGAACGTCCTTTGGGACCCGGCTGCTTCGCTCGACCTGGCGGCGGCTACGGGGGCAACCTTTGTGCGCGAGATCTTCACCGGCGTGTATGCCAGTGATTTCGGTCTGTGGAACACCAGTTGCGGGGAAGTCATCCGCCATCAGCACGCCATACATGCGGAGGACGTGCGCCTGTTCTTCAATATCCAGCCTGAAGCGGCGCACTATCTGGCCGACCGCGACCTGGCTGATATTGCCCGCTCGACGGTCTTCAATACCCGCCCGGACGCGTTGTGCGTCTCTGGCCTGACTGCCGGCGCCGAGACTTCTTTGCAGGCGCTGCGCATCGTCAAGGAAGCCGTGCCGGACAACCCCGTCTTTGCCAACACAGGTGTGCGCCTGGATAATGTGGCCGATCAGCTCTCCGTGGCGGATGGCTGCATCACCGGCACCACCTTCAAGTGCGATGGCTACATCTGGAATGAGGTGGATGCGGCGCGGGTGAAGGCGTTCATGGAGCGGGTGGATCAAGTGAGGGTTATAGGGAGTAAAATTACAAGATAAGTTTACTCAACTAAAAGTAAATCTCTTAGTGGCACGTGTTTCATAGCATCAGTTAAATAATCTTTAATCTCTGATCGGGGCATATTCACTAATGGATGTTCAAACTGCATTCGCCTAGCTAGTATTTGTGCGACTTCCTGAGGCCAGTAAGCCATACTCATCTGAACAATATCACCATTGATGTTTTGGGCCAATTCACGAATATTGCTTTTTTCCCCGATTCTATCGACAATGACAATCGTTGCCATATACCATGTTGATTGACCGAGTTCAATTTCTCTTTTGAAACGCGAAACTTTGTCTAAAGATATTTCAGTATTACCACGTCCGATGAAACCAATATCAAATCTGGCTCCTTTGCCTGCACCCCACAGTGCGGTGGCATCACTTTCTCGTTCACCGGTTGAAGAAAGCCAGAATTCTTTTTCAAATTCTGTCGGTTGTCCATTCTTGGAAAAATTAAACCCTAATACATGTAATAAAGATCCCAAAACAAGTTTTTCAAAAAGTTTTCCATATAGAGATTTTTCAGATCCGCGTATTGTTGATGTTTGAGCACCTATCATGCCCATCAAATACAACATGAATTGCCAGTTTATTTCAGTAATTTTTTGTTGATTTAGGATGATATCTCCACTCAGGGTTCCGAAGTCAACAATCGTTTTATTTATCGTATCCTCGTAAATTTTTGTGTAGCGTGTACGATATTCTGTGAGCAAAGAAGGATCATCCCTTAATATATTTTGTGTTGCTTTTCCTGTTAATCCTAATACCCATTGAGCTAACCATCTTTCTGCTTTTGAAATCCGCTTTTGTTTCAAAATTTTTTCAGCAAGCTGAGGCATTTGAGTTAAAAAATCTGCATCGATTTGGATACCTCTTAATATCATGGCAACTCCAGCAATATTAAGAGCAGCTAATCTTCTGCGAGTCAATAGTTCTGTTGAATCCCGAAGGTTCTTTCCCATCATAACATCAAGCACAATGTCTTTTGCAGTATCAATACCTATCTTTTGAATGAGCTGTGTGCCGTTTACATCAAGCAAGGCAAGTGCATCATCATCTAATAAATCAAGGAAGTTTGAAATCATTAAATCCTCTATAACAATACGTCAGAAATATCAATTGGAGGGCAATTTATTGTAAGAATATCCTTTGCTTCTCTCCCCAACCAAAGTTTTGCCCGTTTGCGTATCTCATCAATGTACTTCTTTTCTTTTTCAATCAGCATAAACCTTCTTTTTAATTTGCAGGCTGCTTCTCCAACTGTGCCAATTCCTGCAAATGGATCAAGAACAACATCATCAATGAAAGAATAATATTTTATTACCTTCTCAGCGAGTTCAACAGGGAATATTGCTGGATGTTTTTTGTCATGGGCAGGTTGAATATTCCAAATATTTGTGCTTTCATACCCGTCTTCAATTTTTGAATTTTCCACAATTTCTTTGTTTGGATGATTTCTAATATTCCAATCAATAAGCTTTTCGGTATGTTTTCGGTAAACCAGGACATATTCTGTTACTGGAACAGCTTTATATTGTAATGGGTTTCTATCCGCAGCAAACCTGCGCCCACGGCTAGTTGCCCAACCTGCTCCAGCAGGTTTAACCCAAATAATATCGTCAATAAAATCAAAGCCTTCTTCGATAAAAATGCGGTGTATATCAAAAGGTACTGCTATACGTTTGGATGATTCGCTTCTACTAGATCGCCTAATTAATACTGGCGAAATATTCATTACAAAAAAACGGCCCTCATTTAAAGTTCGGTGGCATGAGTTTATTATTTTTCTCATTTTAAGAAGATAATCTTCGTAGGTAATGTAATCTTTATACTCAGGCCGGGCATTATAGTAGGGCGGTGAAGTAAAAACTAAATCCACAGATTCTTCTGGAAAATCTCGTAATACGTCCTCTGCATCTCCAAGTGCTATTGTGTTTCTCAGATTTGACACCTTGTAAGTTATATTATTGGAATTTTCTTTTTTTCGGTTTTTTCTCCTAAGTAATCGAGCTTCCAATATATCAGGAGAGGTGGATTTATCGGACACTATCAGGCTTGTGTATGCGTCAATGACTATTTCGCCAACGCGAGAATTTGAATCAATGCCAATTAATGGGACACGCCAGATATGATACCTGTCATCAATTTCTGGTAAACCTAATTTAATAGCTGATGATAAATCTATTTTATCCAACCAGATATTGGTGATTTTCCGAGCGCTATTTACATTGATAACTCGATATTTTCTTTTTTGTGCAACAGTTTTTGTAATATTTGTCATACACAAATTATACATTATCAGGTGGAAGTGGGTACCAAAGATGCCTTCTATCTTTACAATTTTTAATGACATATGCGATATTTGAATAACATTTCGCATATGAATTCCCCTTCGACTGGCAAAAATTCCGCTCCCGTTGTATACTGATTTCATCTATAATAGAAGTATTCCAAACTGAATTATCTTGTACCGAAAGAGGGCCGCGATGAAAGTTTCCGTCTCACAACAACAACTCGCCCACGGTTTAGGCATTGTTTCCCGCGCCGTGTCTTCTCATAGCACGCTGCAGGTGTTATCCAATATCCTCGTGGCGACCGATGAAGGCCGTTTGCGCCTCTCAGCTACCAACCTGGAACTGGGTATTTCCTGCTGGATTGGTGCACAGATCGAAGAAGAAGGCGCTGTCACCGTCCCGGCCCGCACGTTCAATGACCTGATCGGTACGATGCCCAGTGACGGGGTCAAATTGGCTCTGGACGAACGCACCCAGACTCTGAACGTGGTTTGCGGTTCATCCATTACCGACATCAAAGGCATTGATGCCCAGGAATTCCCGCCTATGCCGGTGCCCAATCTCGAAAACGGGATTGAATTAAATGTGGCTGACTTAAAGGAAATGATCCAGCAGGTAGCTTTTGCCGCTTCAGCGGATGATGCCCGGCCGGTGCTGCAAGGCGTGTCTATGACGGTTGAAGGCAGCGAAATCACCCTGGCGGCTACGGATGGTTTCCGTATCTCCATGCGCCGCGCCAGACTCTCCAGCCCGGTGGCGAAGCCCATGTCGGCTATCATTCCTGCACGAGCTCTGAATGAGCTGGCTCGTGTGGCCTCCGATGGAAAACAAACAGTTCACATGGTCGTTCCTGATGGCCGTGGACAAGTACTCTTCCACCTGGATGACATCGAGCTGGTTTCGCAGTTGATCGACGGCAATTTCCCGGATTACAAAGCCATCATGCCGCAGTCCTTTAAGACCACGACCATCATTTCGACCGCCGCGTTCCTCAAAGCCTGCAAGCAGGCCGAGATCATCGCCCGCGAAGGCAACAATGTGGTGCGCCTGAGCATCACTGCCGGTGAAGACGGGGCGGGTGAAGTCGAAATTTCTGCCCAGTCTGAGGAGACCGGTTCCAGCGAAGTGCAGGTAGATGCCACCGTGACCGGCACCGATCTGATCGTCGCTTTCAATGTGCGCTATCTGCGCGAATTGCTGGATGTGGTCAAGAGCGCCAGCGTGGCCCTCGAAACCAATGCCAGTAACACGCCCGGCATGATGCGCCCGGTAGGCAATGAAGATTTCAAACACGTGATCATGCCCATGCATCTGGGGTAGGGACGTGTCATTGTGAGGCGGGCGTTCACTGCGCCGCACTGCGGCCGCAATGCAGGTGAGCCCGACGCGGCAATCTCCCAGCCAGTTTTGGGTAATGCCACACAGGATGGGATTGCGTCCTTTCGCAATAACATGGACTAGAGATTAATGCGTATAGCTATAACGGTGAAATTTTATTGAGGAATAATGAAAGCGGCTCTCTTTTGATGAAGGGAGCCGTTTTTAATCCCCCTACAGGTGAGAAGATGAAATTTACCACAACTACAACCGACCGCCACCGCCTGCTGAATATCTATCTTTCATTGGCCCAGTACCCAATCCTCAATGGCCGCATTCGCGCGTCCATGCGCAAGGAGCTGTTTGACCGCGGGATCGTGCAGCCCCAGGAGTTTGAGGATGAGGTGCGCCGCATGGCGATCCGTTCCCAGCGGCAGGAAGGCATGGTGGACCCCTTCGGGGAAGAAGAGCAGCACGTGTGGGAATTGCGCAAGGATCATATTCGCAGCCACCTCACTGATCTGGCTTTCAGCCAGCATTTCCCCTTTGAAGATTTTGAAAAGATCGTTTCCAGCACCCTTAGTGAACGCGGATTCAAGAATGATTCGGATTTCCTGCTGGCGATGAATCCTGAGCTGACCCCGCTGGAATACGTCTTGCGCCAGGCCATGTTGATCGAACGCATGCCCCCCGATGAACGCGCCAAGCTGGAGCATCGCCTGGAAGAGTGCAAGGTGGTACTTATCCGCACCCTGATCAGTGACCAGTTGCGCTACATTAATATTGCCAAGGAATGGTTCACCGCCACTGACCTGGCCGACATCCGCCAGCGCAAGGTTGGTTTTGGGCGGATTGGCGGCAAGGCGGCCGGCATGCTGTTGGCAGTGCGTTTGCTCAATCGCGTGTGCACCGAGGATATCCGCTCCTCCATGAAAACGGTTGAGTCCTATTTCATCGGGGCGGATGAATTCTATGCTTTTCTGGAATTGAACAACCTCCTGCACTGGATGGATCAGAAATATAAAAGTGAAGATGATCTGAGGGAAGATTTCCCTGTTATTCAGCAGGCCTTTATGGATGCCGAAATGCCGCCTGGCGTGTACCAGAAACTGTACACCCTGCTGTTGAAGATCGAAGACAAACCCCTCATCGTCCGCTCTTCCAGCCTGCTGGAAGATAATTTTGGCACAGCTTTTGCCGGCAAGTATGAGAGCGTTTTTCTTGCCAACCAGGGAAGTTTCAAGGACAGACTTAAGGCCCTTACCCGCGCCATTGGTGAGGTGTATGCCTCCACCTTCAGTCCGGATGCCTTGCTCTACCGGCGCAGCAAGGGACTTGTGGATTACGACGAGCGTATGGCGGTACTGATCCAGGTGGTGCAGGGAGAGCGCTTTGGCAGGTATTACCTGCCGCATGCGGCGGGGGTAGCCTTCAGCAGGAATCTTTACCGCTGGGCGCCGCAGATCCGCCGCGAAGACGGGGTTGTACGTCTGGTGTGGGGGCTGGGTACGCGCGCCGTAGACCGGGTGGGCAATGACTACCCGCGCCTGATTGCTCTCAGTCATCCGCTGCTGCGGCCCTACAAGGACAGCGCCGAAATTTCCCGTTATTCGCAAAAATATGTTGATCTGATTGATTTGGAAGAAAATGTGTTTAAGACCCTGCCCATTGAGGAAGTGCTCAGTTCCGATTATCCGCCGCTGCGCTATCTGGTGCAGACCGAACAGGATGGCTATTTCTCCTCGCTGCGCAGCAACCTGGTGGATGACCCCAACCGCCTGGTGGTAACCTTTGACGAACTGCTGAAACGCACCCCGTTTGCGGACCGGATGAAGGCCATCCTGCGCATCCTGGAAGATTATTATCGCAGCCCTGTAGACCTTGAATTCACCCTGCATATCCGCCACCCGGAGACCAGCGCTCCCAAATTGTGCATTCAAATTGTGCAGTGCCGCCCGCAGAGCCGTTTGCTCGAGACGCAGAAGGCGCGCATTCCTTCTGATCTGGTGGAGGAAGATATAGCTTTCCTGACCCATTTCATGGTGCCGCCGGG
>Ga0334888_1004553_pt1 | contig 12470 bp, 13 predicted proteins | sample GraSluR1_MG_FD_207227 | JGI IMG/M metagenome (GOLD analysis project Ga0334888, IMG submission 207227) | Sludge microbial communities from methane-producing bioreactor in Wageningen University, Netherlands - Granular Sludge_3_08-R1 | ecosystem: Engineered > Bioreactor > Anaerobic > Unclassified ...
CGACCAGCGCTATCGTTCGTTCCAGGCTAAGGATTTGGCGGCGTGAATCGCCACCTTATTCGTTCGCTGTTTTTGGTCTTGATCAGAGGGCCCAGCATACTGGCCATTCACTCCTGACTTCTCTTCACGTTGCGCGTACACCGTGAATTGCGTCTTGTGCAGATCTACTCCGATATCGATTCTCATTCCCTCTCCTCCATCCGGAGTCGGGTCAATTCGGCGATTAAGATCCATTCTCCTATTCGACCTCGTAGGTCATTGAATGATGCGGCTAAAGCTCTTCATTCTCCTTACCGGCCTTTTTGACCATTAAAAATGACGAACTTCAGCCTTCCCGTCCCGGATGTTCTCCGTTACAGTTTATTCTTACTCGCCCGTTATTCCTAATGTTTTATCACTCCTCTTTATATATAACTTATAAGCTTTTGCGTTATGTTATAATTAAGTAATTTTTATTTAATAAAAATCTTCAATAAAGCATAATAAAAATAAATTACAATTATAGATGGAATAATTGCAATTGGACCAGTAATTGGAAGAAGTCCCATTTCTAATATTATTAGAGACAAATAAGAAATATTAATTGAATTTTTTTCCTTAATAAATATTTTAATACTAACATAATTAATAATTATACCCATTAATGAATATATTAATATTACTCCTATAATTCCAAAATCTGTATATGCAAGTGATAGATATGTAGGAGACATATAAGTAGTACCACTACCAGATCCATATAGTTGTGACAATTCATAAGAAAATGATTTATAAGAAGATACACCAGGAAATTGATTTATAAATTGTACAAGATGGAATTTCCCAAAACTATATTTAAGAACCCCACTTTTTAAAAATTCAATAACATATACATCGTTAATTTGATTACCCGTTAATAATCTATTCATAATTGAACTAATTGAAGATAGAATAATATTACCACTTTCTTTAGATTGAAAAAACATCTTTGTTGATGTCATACTAATAATTATTACAATTAAAAGCATAATTAGTAAAATATTAATTAAATTAGATATTTTTTCCTTTTTATAAATACTTGAACTAATTAATAATGCCATGAATACTCTCAATATGGGACCACGAGTTCCATCACCGGCAACGAAAGCAAGGCTTAATATTGCAGATATTATAAATAAAACTATCCAACTCTTATTCTTTTTCTCTCTAAAATTTACATATGAAATAATAATTAGATATGAGTAACCAAATTTTAGAAATATTCTTATTAATCCTTGTCCTCTATAATTTTCACCAAAATAATAAGATTTTGTTAATAAATATCTTTGATACGAAGCATCTAAAGCGGATGCATCACTTAATGTACCAAATATTAATTGTTTGATATTATTTAATATTGGAGGAAAACCATTATAAACATAAATTCCAATAGCTAATAAAAATATTACCAAAATTAAATATATTTTTAAATACTTTTTGTGATTGAATTTTTGTATATAATTATTTCTAAATTCAATTAGTCTTTTCGATTTGATGAATCTTATATCACTTAATACAAATCCGAGATACGTTGATATAAATGCTATTAAGTTAATGAACAAACTATTTAAATTATTTGTTATATTAGTTTTATATGCACTATATCCAGTATATATTCCGAATATCATAAACATTTCAAATATAATAATTGGTGAAATAATTAGAGATTTCTTAACATCAATATGCCATATTGTAATATATAGTATAATTGTAATTGGTAATATAATAATAATAAAATTCAATAGGTAATTCCTAATAAAAATTTCTCAACTATTTTGAATAATAATTCTATTATTACCATTTTTATTAACATATTTTAATTACATTTTTATTAAAATTTTAAATCATTACTTATAACATTGACTCCCATATTTGCAATCTTCTTTCTGTTTGATTATCGACAGAAAGATATTTTTCAGCATAAGATCTACACCTTTTTGATAATTCTGAATATTCTTCTTTATTCATATTAATTATACATTCTACAGATTTAATAATTCCTTTAATATCATCCCAATTTTCAACAAATCCCAATTTTTTATCAAATATGAAATTACTACTCCCATAAGAACATATTACTGGTTTTCCGCATGCTAAATACTGTCTAATTTTTTGCTCACTTGCACCAGACTGTAAAGGAGATAAAAAAGATATTCCTAAATCAAAGGTATTTATCCATTTAGGTATTTGTTCAAATGGTACCAATCCTTTAATAAAAACATTATTTTCTATATCGTAATTTCTCGCAATTTTTTTTAATTCATCAATTTTTGGATCTTCTCCAAGTATTACGAGCGCAATATCTTCCATTTTTTTTTCTTTTATTAGAACTCTTCCTATTTCCAAGAGTTGTTTACCTCCTCTAGTATAAGGATAATTACCTGCATAGCCTATAATTTTATTATATCTAGATAAACCATATTGATTTTTATATTCTTCTTTATTATAAACATTAAACCTTTCAGTATTAACTGCGTTATCAATAACAAAAACATTTCTATTATTAATCTTACTTAATAATTGGCTCTTATGAAGTTCACTAACACAATCGATTGATATTGCTTTATTAAGTATATATAAAACTAGTTTATTTTGAATAATATTTAATATATTTGCAAATTTTATATTTTTAAACGAATTTAACAAACTAGGACCAGCGGTTTTAACTACATATGGTACTTTTATCATTTTAGTAATAATATATTGAGAAATTGGCAATAAACCTAGTCTAAAAATAATTATATCAGGTTTGTATTCCTTGATAATATTTGAAAATAAATAAATCTGAGTTATTGTATGTGGAATAAATCTTAAAGTATCACCTCTTGTACAGCGATATGAATATTTAAATGAGCTAGTAGGTAAATCTTTAACTTTTGCCCTTATTATTCTAGGAATTAAATATTTTGCGCTTTTACCAACTTTTTTATTTAAGGATGTGATAAATTCACGTTCATTAACTGCAGGTCCATTACTATTTGATATATCAACACTTGATATATACAAATACTGTATTTCTTTAATTTTCATAATTCTATTTCCTTTTCTCAATTTATTTATTTTTTAACATTTGGTCTTTTAATTTATTATTTATAATATTTACATCATATATTTGCTCAGCTATTTTTCTTGACTTCTTACCCATATTTTTACAAAGTTCAAAATTATTTATTAATGAGTAAATGTGTTCAGCGATACTCTTATATGATCCAATTGGGACAATATAACCATTTTCATTGTGTATTACAGTATTTTTACAACCAGAAGCATTAGTTGTTATTATTGGCCTTCCAACAGATAATGCTTCTAAAATTGTTCTCGGTGTACCCTCATGATAAGACGGAAGTATAAATACTCGACATGATGCATATAAATTGTATATATCATTTCTCTTACCGAGATATTCAATTATTCCTTCTTTTTCCCACATTTTTATATCGGATTTCTTTATAGACATTGGATTAGAATCAAATTCACCAACTATTATAAACTTTGCGTCTAATATCTCTTTTTTTATTATTCTTGCAGCTTCGACAAATTCGTATATTCCTTTATCTCTCAAGAGTCTTCCTACAAATAAACAGTTCTTATTATTTTCTATTGGAGTGAATGGAAATAATTCTAAATTAACTCCTGCACCATTAATTACAGTACTTTTTCCCCTTTTTACTATGTTATATTTTACAAATCTATTTAGATCATCAATATTTTGAAAAAATATCATCTTGCAGTATTTTAATGAATTTTTATACATAAAGTTCATAACTTTCCTAATAACAATATACTTAATATCATTATTATAATATAATGAACCTAAACCATTAATCATACTAAATATTTTTGTTTTATCTTTACAAACATTCCAAGCAGCTAGAGATGTATAAATTACAGCTTTAGCCCCAGAGAAAGAATATACCAAATCTGGAAAATATTTTTTTATTAATTTTTTTATTTTTAGATATGTAATTATATCATATATCGGATTTATACTATTTCTATCTATTTTAATTCTAATATGCTTAATGAACTTATAATTAAAATAATCTCTCGGTGAAAAAGTATCTGGTGAGACCAAGCAGATATCAAATTTTTCTTGTATAAACATATTTATTAATTCATATCTTGATTTTGAATATTCATCTGATGATAATGTACATATAAGTATTTTTTTCATATTTCTATTTCACTAAATATTTCAATTTTAGTTATGTGCGTTTTTATATATATTTTTCAATTTTTCCAACAATATTGTAGATGAAATTCCATCTGTGTGAGATAAATATATAATTTCAACTCCGTATTTACTAAATTCTTTTTCATATTTTTCCCATTGTGGTGTACCTAACCAATCACTTCCTACGAACATTTTACTAAATTTATTTTTTAATGATAAGTAGAGTTTAATCTTGTCTTTATCATATTGAGGAATTACCTCATCTACATATTTAATTGCGCCAACTATTTCTTTTCTATCCTCATAAGGAATTATTGGGATCTTGTTTTTTTCTTTCAAAACTAATTCATCTGTTGATACACCAACAATTAAGTAGTCACACATCTCTTTAGCTCGTTTTAATAATTTTAAATGACCTATGTGGAACATATCATACACACCAGTTGTATATCCAATAATCATACATTCTCCCTAATTAGTAAAGAATATATTCTAATTCAGATAATTATTTTTATACCAAATAATAAATTGTTTAATACCAAGCTCTATAGAAGTCTTTGGCTTATAGCCAAATTTTTTTTCTAAATCTGTTACATCTGCCCATGTTGAAGGGACATCACCATTTTGTAATGGTAGAAAATTCACTTTTGCTTTTTTATTTAAATTTTTTTCAATTTCATAAATAAAATCAATTAGTTTCACTGGTTTAGAATTCCCAATATTATAAACGGAATATGGAACTACTATTTTTGAGGATTTAGAAAATTTATCTTCCTCTATATTTATACCTATCGGTGGATTATTAAGTGTCAAAATTATTCCTTCAATAATATCATTTATAAATGTGAAATCGCGATTCATATTACCATTGTTGAAAACATCAATTGGTGTACCTTCTAATATTGCTTTAGTAAATATAAAAAGAGCCATATCAGGGCGACCCCATGGACCATATACTGTAAAAAATCTCAACCCCGTAGTAGGTAAACCAAATAAATAACTATATGTATGAGCCATTAACTCATTAGATTTTTTGCTAGCTGCATACAAGCTTATTGGTTTATCAACCGAATCGGTTATTGAGAATGGCATCTTCTCATTGAGGCCATATACACTAGATGAAGAAGCATATACAAGATGTTCTATTTTATGTTTGCGACAACATTCAAGTATATTGAGAAAACCTACTATGTTACTATCAATATAGGCACGAGGGTTAGTTAAGCTATATCTTACACCTGCTTGGGCTGCCAAATTCACCACTTTATTAAAATGCATATTATCAAACAAATTTGTTAACCCAGCATCGTCTTCGAGCTTCATGCGTATAAATAAATAATTTTTATATTTTAACGATTGTACTAGTTTACCCCATTCAGATGATGAAGAATTTATACCACATTCTTTGAGTCGCGCATATTTTAAATTAACATCATAATAATCATTTATTGAATCTAAACCAACTACCTCATCGCCGCGATTAACAAGATATTTTACTAAATGAAAACCAATGAATCCAGCGGCTCCAGTTACTAAGACTTTCATTTTAAAGCCTCCCATCAACAAGGCTAAGAGGAAGCATACCCTTCACATCAAAAATAATGGTATTAGCTTTTTTAATTTTTAAAAAATTGAAATTTTGAAACTGCTTATGAGCAACTGCAAGAACAATCGAATCATAAGGTCCATTTGGCTCTGTAAGTAAATAGCCATATTCATGACTCACTTCAGCTGAGTTTGCCCAAGGATCCCATATATCCACTTTACAGCCGAATTCCTCAAGTTCCCTTATTATCCCCACAACTTTAGAGTTACGAATATCTGGGCAATTCTCTTTAAAAGTTATTCCCAATACTAATACTCTCGATCCATCAATTTTTTGTCCCTTTCCGATCATCAACTTTATTACTCTATTCGCTATATATGCAGGGATACTATCATTCAACCTACGACCAGCTAGAATAATCTCAGGATAATAGCCAGCAGCCTGTGCTCGGTACGTTAAATAAAAAGGATCAACTCCTATACAATGTCCTCCAACAAGCCCAGGTTTGAAAGGTAAAAAATTCCATTTTGTACCTGCGGCAGCAAGAACTTCTTGTGTATCAATTCCCAACTTATTAAAAATCATCGCTAATTCATTCATAAATGCAATGTTTATATCACGTTGGCTATTTTCGATTACTTTTGCTGCTTCGGCTACTTTTAGTGATGATGCTTTATACGTTCCTGCTTCAATAATGCTTTTATATAGTTCATCTACCAATTCTGCTGTCTCAGGCGTTGATCCTGAGGTGATTTTTTTTATTTTTGTTACCGTATGCTCTTTATCACCAGGGTTAATACGTTCTGGAGAATAACCGCAGAAAAAATCTTCATTAAACTTTAAGCCGCTCTCTTTTTCTAAAATTGGAACGCAATCCTCTTCAGTACAACCTGGATATACCGTTGATTCATAAATTACAATATCTCCCCTTTTTAGATACTTCCCAACAGTCGCGCTTGCAGATAGTACTGGAGTGAGATCTGGTGTATTATGTTCATCCACTGGAGTAGGTACAGTAACAATAAATCTGTTGCATTCAATCAGATCCTTAGGGCTTGTTGTAAATCGTAATAATTTTGCAGATACTAACTGCTCAGTGCTCGTTTCAAGTGTTGTATCTTTTCCAGATTTTAATTCATCAATTCTTGATTGTTTTAGATCGAATCCAATTACATCATACTTTTTCCCAAACTCGACCGCAAGCGGTAAACCAACATAACCGAGACCGATGATACCAATTTTTATCATTTTTACGCTCCAGAAAAATGGATATTGAATATGGGTTCAAAAATCTTCGAATTTTTACAAAAAGACACAATTATTTTTATAAATATCAATACAGTTCCAAATGTTTTCAGCTAGCTTCTTCCAAAACTGCCCGTGTCTTTATGGCATTCCCAACATAGGATCTCACAATTGCTCAAGCCGTCTCCACCGCTAGAGTTAATATGATGCGCCTCCCAGGCTCCTCTGCCCTCCCGGCCTCTATTCGCTTTAACCAGCACTTTATTACAACGAACATACGTATGACGATGGCTTGTTCTTCTGCACTCACAATGTCCATTCGCATTTTGCCAAGCTTTTTCTATAATTGCCTCGGAAAATGACATCTACAACCTCCATATATACATTTGGAACTGTATTGTCTTTTTCGGTTTAGGAAATCAACTTAGTCTCATTCAATCTAATTACTGCTTTTTCAATAGCATTCGCAGGGAAGCGACGCTTTCTAGAGTTCCAGGAGTGGACTCCTGTGATGATAGAAGGAACGGTTCTAAGGTTTTCTTGCATGGCCAGCCAATGCACGGAGGTGAGAAGTTCCAAGCCAAAGGCTGTTTCAAAACCGTCTATGACATTCGAAACCTTTTCGATCGTGTTGACAGCATCAGCTTTGCTTGAGATGAAATCCAGGGCTTCCTGAATCGCGCCCGGAACAGGGGAAATTTCCTGAAACGGATTATCCCCATCGCCGACAAAGCCCGATATGTAATAATTCTCCATCGCCTTGAGCACAAAACGCAAGTTCTCGGCGTATGGACCGTAGTCCGCCTTGACGTAACGGAGCTTCAGGTTTTCGCCTGAACTTTGGACCAAGTACAGTAACTTATGGATCTCCAACAAATTGACCGAAGTATCCATGCAAGCCGCGAGATACTTGTTGATCAAGGCTACAAGCAGCGCCCTACCCCGTGTGAGCTTTGGAGGAGCGACGGAATCTTCAAGCTTCTCGCTCGGAACCGCATAGCCAGGCTCGAACACTTCAATCTCCACATCCTCCAAACCGGAAAGATGCTTAACGATCAAAGGGCGAACCACGTCCCAGGAAAGCCCTCCCAAGCCGCTCCCCAGGGGAGGAATCGCTATGGAACCAATGCCTAAACGGGCTATGTCCAAAGCCAGACTCATAAGCCCAGCATCAATATCCTCAAGCTTGCTCTTTCCCTTCCAATGCCTCTTGGTGGGGAAATTGATGATGTACCTAGGGTTGGATAAGGAATTGTTCTCATGAATGAACATCGTGCCGGGCAGGACCTCTCCATACTTGCACGCCGTGGCGTAAGCCTTGAAGTTCTCAGGAAAAGCCTTCTTGAACTGCAGAGCGATACCTTTGCCCATCACCCCCACACAATTCACTGTGTTGACCAGGGCCTCGGATTGGGAGGAAAGAATATCGCCGAATACAAATCGAATCATCGCCTTCCCATTCACTTCAATCCTCGACCTATGCCCTATATAGCGATACCCCAAGGTACTCGACTATTGAGGACATCTGCATCTCCACCTAAAGCATGAGGATCGAGAGGTCGCAATCTATTCCTTGTCAAATCCTTAAGTGTCTTTGGGTCAATTATCTGTGGGAACAGACGGCTTCGCACCCCCTGTTCCACATGAAGAACACAACGGACAACAACAGCCTTTATTAGAGAGTGAATCGTATTTTTATCTTCATCTTGAGTCAGTCTGCTCAATTTCATTGCGAATAGACAGCCAACAGCATCTCGGCACTTTTGCGCGAATTCAACTGTTAATTCAGAGGGCTTTGTTCGGAACGCCGCCCGGTAATCTTTCACCTCTATGAGCCATAGCGTCTTGGATTTCGGGTCGAATGCGATACAATCGCATTCTTTGTTCCCCGCGCCACCATTTTGTTCCGCGAAATGCTGCCAATGCTTGGCGTAATATGTCGAATCTTCCAATCGAAGGATGGAAAACCCTTCAGGGAAATCATATCGGATTTGTCCTTCAACAAATTCCGGCATACTACAAGATCCCCATGTAACGATCGCTCTGTTCCATGTCGGCGTCCAGGCTTGCGATAGGGTTTATTTCATCAATTGAGTTGCCCTGAGAAACATCTACCTCGTCGTCCCGCATGGATAGAGCGATATAGCGAACTTGACCATCTGTATTGGAATTAGATCGAGCGATTTCTATTTCCCTAAGCAAAAACAGGCTATGTGTCGCCATGATGATTTGCACACCCTGCCGCGCCATTTCCACGAGGGTACTAGCAAGCTTGGTGATAAGTTTGGGATTGAGATTCACTTCAGGTTCATCCCAGAACAACAACGACTTGTCCCTTAGCCCGCCGTTCATAACGAGATAAGAAAGAAGCGCAATCTTCCTTATGCCCTCCGCAACGAGAGGCATTTCAATTTTTCCCTTACCTTCAGCCTCGGGGAATAAATAGAAACGATTATTCTCCATGGCAACTTTCCCCAGCATACTATGTTCCAGCGATTCGCGGAGACTCTGTTCCTCTTTCTTAAGCTTCCTGAACGCGGCTACGCCTAAAGTATCAGCTAAATCGAGATAGGTTTCGTCAAAGAAAAGATGTCTTTCCCGTAAGGTTGAGGCAAAATTCGGAAAAATGGAGAGCACTTCTTTTGTTGGTATGAATATCGGAGTTGCCCCTAGCCAATTAGAAGGCGTCAAACTTTCGAGGCGTACTTCCTTATCGCTATTCGTAGCAAATGAAAAGGAAAAACTATCGGCAAGCCCCGCGAAGAAGTCGATTCCCACTTCGCAACGATTACGCCCAGCTTTACGCGTTACCAATCGTCCAAGAGAATCGGGAAGACAGACATTTTTCAGCTTGTCTGCGAGGGCTCTCTGGATTTCATCCTTTGTACGTCGATCACTTTTCCCAATATTGGCGCTTGTCCACGCACACGAATAGGCGAGCTTCATGAGAAGGCTTTTCCCAGTACTATTCTCTCCTAGAATCACATTCAAACCAGGGGAGAAAAGAAAATCCGCATCTTCAAAAACGGCGAAATTCTTTATTTTTAGCTGCTTGATCATGTATGATCTCCTCGGACCATGACTATAGAAATGGGGGCAAACCTTAATAATGGACGGGATAACAGGAAGGCACGATTAACATGTCGATTCTGGGTGGTCCTGGTATCCTGTCGTAGTGCTTAGGTTAACACTCGGGGTCAGTACCCCTATTCTTTTTTTAGCCTTCGAGAAACGAGCCTAATGTATCGAGCGTTGTGCTCTTATAGAATGGAACGAGCGCAGCGATACGCCGCGCTTCAAGTTTCTCGAATCCATGCTCATCAATTCGAAGATTTTCAAAAAGAAGCGTCCGCATCGCCTTCTTGCTACGTATCGCCGGGAGACAGGATAGCTCATCACAGAGAGCTTTCTCGGCCGTTGCCGCCAAATATCGCCAACGCCCTGCCCGTACGTAGACTATATCTTCAGAATAGACAGCTTCCGGAATATCTCGATAGTAATATGTGCCAAAACTGGTGTTGAACCGCTTCTGCCTATGCTTCGCAAGGGTTGCCGATGTCGGATTGGGAACATCCTCGGGGATCAAACCATACAACCGCAACGCAAAGGCAAATGAAACATGGGCAGATCGACGAGTTCTCTTGTCATTTTTCCTCTCACAAGTACAGTAATAGTAGACTTGTTAGAGAAATTACACAATATTGTGGACGGGATAACAGGAAGACAGGATTACCATGTCGATCCTCGGGGGTCCTGGTATCATGTCATAGTGTTATGACGTAAATCCTCAAGATTAGTCGCTTCGCTTCCCTTCGTCATTTCGTATAGATCACGCATCGCCACGGCGACATGGATTTGCTGTGCGTTTTTCGGATTGAATTTATTGTCCGCGACATCGAGAAGCCAAGGGAAAAGATTGACATAGCGTATTAGGAGCGCGGCACTGGCGGAAGGTACCATCGATTTGTTTTTCCATTTGGAAAGTGTCCGTTGAGGAAGCTCCAACACACGTTCTGCCGCAGACAAGCTTATTTTCTTGGAGTGAAATTTCTCCAGCATCGACGCGACCGCTTCCGCCCTCATTTTCTTATACTCATCCTGTATAACGCGGTCATTTTCGCCGAATAGATCACCTTCGGCTTCACAGGCTGGGCACTTATATTCAGAAATCTCAATGGTTTTTTCAATTCCGGAAGGATCGGAAAGGGTTATTGAAGTGAGAATTTTTTCAAGAGCACCGATTCCGCATACTGGGCAGATACGTTTACTCATTATCGCCCCCTGAGATAAATCCCGCCTTCTTGAACGCATCAACAAATGGCAGGTTGGCATTATCTGAAATATGAAATGACTTAATCGTCCAATAGCCAGTTACCTTGTTGAACATTAACGCCACATATCCTCTTTTCATCCGCGATACAAACTCATATCCATCTACAATCACAGGCCGGGATGGATCTGGATTATTTTCCCACAGTTTTGAATTGATAAATTCCAACTGCTCTAGACCACCATTCGCTATAAACCTTAGGATTTCTCCTGAAGTCTTCAGCCCAAAATCGTTCCTGGCATCATCTTGAGCCTTTCTCAACACAACAACTCGCGACCTCGCCCGTACCTTACAGGCCTTGAGGAATGCGTCAAAGTCATGATATGGCTGTTTTAACATTTGTTCAAGCCATTGATTATCCTTAAAGGATAAAGACTATTCTTTTTTCAAAGATACAAACTATACTAAACTAGCCTTATGCTTCAAAATTGAGAATTATTCCTGCTTGTTAATCAAGGGAATACTTTTATCCTGAAAAAATGGGGGCTGACCCCAATACTTGACTTGTGAGACGCTGTAGCCACGGGCAGCCCTTGTCGCGGCCGAAACACGCTGACATGCCACATGCGCGGCGCATGGAATGAACGGTGGAAAAAGACGGCGGGCCGCTCTCGCTTCAAGGCGCTCAAGCCTATCGATGAAAAAAATCCTAAGAAAGCTGCACGAAACTAAACATTTTTATCCGTCTTTTTTAGCCACCCCGGGGATTCGCGCCCCGAAATGTTCAAACTTTGAACATTTTAAGACAAGCTATAAATGGAAGCAATAGGCTTCAAGAAAATTTCACAAAAATATGCTTCAAAGACGGATGGGACACAGGGAAAGACCGGCTTTCAATCCGGCCGGTCCCGTCGACCCGATTATCCTGTCCTTTAACAACAACCGCCTGGGTCCTGAAGCATGGCCACGGTGCGCACCGCCAGCCTGGCTTCCCGGGGGCTTATCGCGAAGGCTTTTCCTGTTCGCAGGCAGTCCAGAAAATGCTGAATCTCCCTCCGGTAGGGATCTTCTTCCTTTATCTCGATCTGCTGCTCCCCCTGGTCGGTAAATTCTCCAAGACATCCCGGTTGCGCGGCGGAAGTTCCCCACTCCAGAGATCCTCGCTCCGTCACAAGGCGGAAGCCGGCCGAGAAGGGATATCCTGCTGGCATGAGGTG